>Ga0247834_1000275_pt1 | contig 100888 bp, 91 predicted proteins | sample LaCruzMarch2015__8_FD_187118 | JGI IMG/M metagenome (GOLD analysis project Ga0247834, IMG submission 187118) | Freshwater microbial communities from meromictic Lake La Cruz, Castile-La Mancha, Spain - LaCruzMarch2015_12m | ecosystem: Environmental > Aquatic > Freshwater > Lake | place: Spain...
ATTAACGGCTTTTTACTATTTTTAACCCGCTTGATTAAGCCCATAGAAACTTGAAGTTTTCGTCGACCTCAAATTTCGACTTTTGGACTTTCTCAAGCTTTTTTATTTTTTGTTGGACAGCAGTGACATTAAGTATATGGTAAGTTTGCGCTGCCGGTTGGTGGTGAAAGACGCTTTGGCTGAGCTTGGTTTAAAACATGGTTTGGTGTACCTTGGTGAAGTAGAGCTTATCGATGATCCAACGCCTGAACAGTTGGAGTTACTTAAAGCCAAATTGTTGCAATCAGGACTTTTGCTCATGGCCGATAAACATGCCATTCTCATAGAAAAAGTCAAAAATATCATCGTTGAACTGGTGCATTATAGTGAAGAAGAGCCCACTTGCAATTTATCCCAATTTCTAGCCCAAAAGCTGGATATGGAATATGCTACTTTGGCCAATCTGTTTTCGAAAGTAACCGGCACCACCATTGAACAATACCACATCCATCAGCGAGTGGAGCGCATCAAAGAATTGTTACTTTACGACGAATTGAACTTAACCGAAATATCATATCGCTTGCATTTCAGCAGTGTGGCGCACTTGTCGAACCAATTCACAAAGGTAACGGGTTTGTCGCCTTCGTTTTTCAAGAAATTGAAGTCTTTTAAGCAGCGTTCGAACTTGGAAGATGTGGTGTAGGGTTTCGTATTTCGCCTTTCTTGGTCAACTCTGCACACCGTTTGCTGAAAACACCAAACGTGCCGGAATGCGATTTTAAAATGATCATGTTTCGCCCCCCAAAGGGGCTTCTTTATACGTGATTTGGTGCTTTTCTACCAATATAGCCTACCTAAAGGCAGGCAAGAAAACACCCAAATTCACCCTTTAACTTCGAGTCTTTGTTGGTCTTTTCGTCTAACAAAATCCCTTAACAAAAACGTGTGGTGAAAACACCAAACGTGGCGGCGAAGAATCTTAGAAAATAAAGGTAATCCCGAATTTGCCTCCTGAAGTTACAGTAGCTCCCCCAAATTCCAGGTTCACGCCAAAGTTTCTGTTGAAAAAATAGCGGCCACCAACCTGAATTCCAGCGCCAACACCAGAATAGTTTCTACCTCTGTAGTAGTTTGGCGACCTCCAGGCATAAAAACCAACATTTGCCCCAGCATATAAGTCCCATGCCGGTGGAATATCAAGAATGGTATTGAAGTGGTAGTTGACATTGGCCGATAAGCTGAAAATGGAATGGCGGTATCGGATTCGGTCATAGTCATTGTTAAACGATCGGTAGGAAAATTCGCCTCCAAGCGTCCAATCTCGTTTGAAGCCATGGTCGAAACCAATGTGAACCGGAACGCCCCAACCCGAAAAGCCAACACCAACATTGAGTTGATTGCCGCCAACTTTTAGCGGTACTTGTGCAAAGCTTGATTGAGCAAACAGCGCAAAAAGGAGGAAGGTAAAAAAAGGGTTTTTCATAAAAAATGTGGTTTGGTTAAAGGTGAGCAAAAGCACGATAAATTGCTACTTGCTTGTTGTTAAATGTGGATAAGTATGGCTTAGGTATGTCAAAATTCCACCAAGAGCTACAGTAAAAGTGAAATTTTATAGGCCCTAAAAGCCGTTCTTAAGGCCCAAAGTACTTGCTGATATGTTGGTAGTAATTAATAGCCAGCACATGTATTACCTAAAGCCTTCTCCACTTTCTCAAACCCAAACTGCATTTTAACTGCCTCAAATTCTGCACATATTGCTGGAGAACATAAGTTGCCGATGCTGCCTTCGTGGGTGTGCTGTAAGGTTGTTGGCGTCTCAAATTGGCCTGATTCTATTTGCAGCCCAACCGTTTTATAAGCATCTCTGAAAGGCATTCCGTCCAGAACCAGTCGGTTTACCTCTTCTACACTGAAGGCAAATTTGAAAGCCTCATGTTGCATCAGGTTTTCTTTCACCTCCATGTTCGAAAGCATGAGGTGTGCCATGGTTAACACATCTTTCAGTTGGTCGATGGCCGGAAAAATCAGGTCTTTTAGCAATTGATTGTCCCGGTGATAGCCAGAGGGCAAATTACCTGTGAGTAGGCTTATTTGATTCGGCACAGCCTGAATTCTGTTGCATTGCGCCCTGATCAGTTCCAATACATCAGGGTTTTTCTTGTGAGGCATAATGCTGCTGCCTGTGGTGAGCGAATCGGGAAAGGAGATAAATCCAAACTGTTGGTTGAGGTACTGTGTGCAGTCCATGGCCCATTTGCCAACCGTGGCAGCTACAGCGGCTAAGCCATTTGCCAGAGCTTTTTCGGTTTTTCCACGACTCATTTGGGCGTTTACCACATTGTAATGCAACGAAGCGAAACCCAATAAGTCGGTGGTCAGTTGTCTGTTCAATGGAAATGAAGACCCATATCCGGCTGCAGAACCCAAGGGGTTTTTGTTGGCAATTTTCCAGGCGGCCAGTAGTTGATGCATGTCGTCGGACAGGCTTTCGGCATAGGCACCAAACCATAGTCCAAACGAAGATGGCATAGCTACCTGCAAATGGGTATACCCAGGAAGTAAATGTTCCTTTTTTTTGTCGCTTTGCTGAATAAACAGTTGGAAAAGAGATTCTACCAAGTGTGTAATTTCCTTGATTTCGTGGCGAAAATAAAGTTTCAGGTCCACCAGCACTTGGTCGTTTCGGGAGCGACCACTGTGGATTTTCTTGCCTACATCGCCCAGTTTTTCAGTAAGCAGGGCTTCCACCATCGAATGTACATCTTCTACTTCATCGGCAATGGTAAAATGCCCTTTGTCAATTTGAATCAAAATGTTTTTCAATGCTGCCAACAGCAACTCCAGTTCTGCTGTGGACAGCAAACCCACCGATTCCAGCATCTGCACATGAGCCATAGAGCCAAGCACATCCCAACGGGCAAGCCGCCGGTCCCAGGTGCGATCATTGCCTACTGTAAATCGTTCTGCTTCGGGGTGGGTAGATTGGCCTTTGTCCCAGATTTTATGGTGAGTTTTCATTTAAGGCAAAAGTATGGATTCCAATAACTGCTTATACAAATTCAACCCTTCTTCCACTTCGTGCAGGTAAATAAATTCATCGACCATGTGGCTGCGGGCAGAGTCGCCGGGACCCATTTTCATGGAGGGAACCGGCATCAAAGCCTGGTCTGAGGTGGTAGGACTGCCATAGGTTTTGCAGCCCAAAGCCAGGCCAGCTTGCACTATCGGATGGTTTTCGGGAATGGACGATGGCCTCAACCGGGTTGAGCGGGGTTGAACTTGTGCTTTTACGTTTTGCCGAATGATATCCAGCGCTTCTTCGGGTGTATATTGCTCGGTGAGGCGAACATCGACCGTAAACTTGCATTCACCGGGTACCACATTGTGCTGCGTTCCTGCTTCGATGATGGTGATCGACATTTTCATCGGACCCAGCAGGGATGAAACTTTGGGAAATTGAAACGTTTGAAACCAGCGAATATCGTCGAGCGCTTCATAAATGGCATTTATTCCTTCTTCCCGGGCTGCGTGGCCAGGTTTTCCATGGGCTATACAGTCGAGCACCATGAGGCCTTTTTCGGCAATGGCCATGTTCATTTGGGTTGGCTCTCCTACAATGGCAAAAGCAATGACAGGAAGGCGAGGCCAAATGGATTCAATGCCTTTTGAGCCTGAAATTTCTTCTTCGGCAGTGCCAGCCCAAATCAGGTTGTGACTTAGATTTTCTTGCTCATGAAAATGCAAAAAGGCTCCAAGCAGACACACAAGGCTTGCTCCAGCGTCGTTACTGCCCAGGCCATAGAGTTTTCCATCTTCAATATCTGGCGAAAATGGGTCACGGGTATAGCCACTATTGGGTTTTACTGTATCGTGATGGGAGTTTAGCAACAGAGTAGGTTTGGCAGGATCAAAATGCAGGTTGCGTGCCCAAATATTGTTGTCATTTCGCTTGAAGGAAATGTTTTGAGCCCCCAAAAAATCTTCAAGAATCTGAGCAGTACCTGATTCTTCCTTGCTGAAAGAGGGTGTACGAATGAGAGATTGGAGGAGCATAACAAGCTTTTTCATCATGGCAATAATGCTGTGCCGGTTTGCAATCCAATATTAAAATTATTTAGATCATCCGCATGCATCACTACCACTTGCTGCACACCAGCTTCCAGGGCTGCAAAGGCATTGGTAAGTTTTGGAATCATGCCGGCGGCAATTTGTCCTTGGGCTTTCATGTGTTCAAATTCAGATTTGTTCATCAAGGGAATCACGGAATCCTCGTTCGTCACATCATGCAAAACCCCTTTCTTTTCGAAGCAATACAACAGGGTTATTTCAAAATAACCTGTCAAAGCTTTGGCTATTTCGGCGGCCATGGTGTCGGCATTGGTGTTGAGCATGTTTCCTTTTCCATCGTGGGTGAGGGGTGCCAACACAGGAGTTAAACCATTGGTGATCAGGTCGTTTAACAAAGTCGCATTCACACGTTCCACATCGCCCACAAAACCATAATCCATTTCCTTCACGGGTCGCTTGCTGGCCAACACGGCATTTCCATCGGCACCGGAAATACCTAAGGCATTGCAGCCCAAAGCCTGAAGCTGTGCCACCAATTGCTTATTGATCAGCCCGCCATAGACCATGGTCACGAGGTCTAATGTGGCTTCGTCGGTGATGCGCCTCCCTTCGTGCATTTTGGGTTCTATGCCCAATTTTTTGCCCAGTTCTGTAGCTATTTTCCCACCACCATGAATGAGGATTTTGGGCCCACCTATCGCTGAAAAATCAGCCAGAAAGCTGTTCCGCTTAGCCGGATTGTCGAGGATGTTCCCTCCAATTTTTATGATGATTAGTTTCATGAACATGGCTTTGAGCAGGCCAAAGGTATTGAGAATGAATATCAATTAATTTCCTCATGAGGTTTCTTCTGCCGACCTGGCTGTGCTGATATTTGAAAATGATTGATTCCGCATTCCAGGTTAGTGGGGACACTAACCTAGGCGGTGGTTAGTGGGGACACTAACCTGGGCGGTAGACGCTAACCTGGGCGGTGGCGGTCGGGGAAAAATTGATCAACTGGAGGTTCTCTCTGCCCAATTTCCTGAGCTCATGTATTCACCCCTCAGTGCCATGGTTCGAGTCTCTCGAACTATGTAGTAATTGGAGTAAGGAGCCTCGGCGATGAAACCTTTGTAAAAGCCCCGATTAAATAAATTCTCGATATCCTTCTTCTCTTTTTTTCCTTAATCTTGTACCATAAATTCAAGTATCATGAAAATCAATATTACCTTGATTACCCTGCTGGCTGCGGCAGTGGCCATAAGTTCCTGCACCAAGAACGAAAATCAAAAAGAAAAAGAAGTGAAAAAGAACATTTTACTCGAGCCTTGGGATGGTTCTTTTGGTGGCGTGCCAGCTTTTGACAAAGTAAATATCAACGATTTTGCCCCGGCTATCGAACAGGCTATCGCTAGCAAAGAAGCTGAAATAGCTGCCATTGCAGCGCACGGCGACACGGCACCAAACTTTGAAAATACCATGGTGGCCTTGGAAGAGTCGGGCCAGGAATTGAGCAGGGTACTTACCTTATATTACGTGTGGGGCTCGAACATGAGTTCACCTGAATTTGAAAAAATTGAAGTCGAAATGGAACCCAAAATTGCAGCCCATCAAGATCGAATCATTCAAAACAAGGCACTTTTCAAGCGCATAGAAGCAGTTTACAGAAGCGAGGAATTGAAAATACTGAACCCGGAACAGCAACGCCTGGTGTGGAAACATTACAATGACTTTGTGTTAAATGGAGCTCAGCTCGACGATGATGCCAAAGCTAAACTGGCCGAAGTGAATCAAAAACTGGCGGGCCTCTACACCAAATTCAGCCAAAACCAATTGGGCGACGAAGGCGAAAAATATGTGTTGCTTGAAAACGAGGCCGACCTGGCCGGGCTAGCTCCAGCCTTGAAAGATGCAGCAGCTCAGGAAGCCAAAGAAAGGAAAATGGAAGGCAAATGGATGATTAGCAATACAAGATCGTCCGTAGACCCATTTTTGACCTACGCCGACAACAGGGCGCAACGTGAAACTGTATGGCGCATGTTTACCAACCGGGGCGACAATGCCGATAAGTATGACAACAATGCCCTCATTCCGCAACTCATGGAGCTTCGCTCTCAACGGGCAAAATTGCTTGGGTTTCCCACCCACGCCCATTGGCGATTGAGCAATAGCATGGCGAAAACCCCGGAAAATGCCATGAAACTCATGGAGTCGGTTTGGAAGCCTTCCCTCAACCTGGTGAAAAAAGAAGTAGCCGACATGCAGGCCATTGCCAAAAAGGAAGGTGCCAACATTGCCATCGAGCCATGGGACTACCGATACTATGCCGAAAAAGTACGCAAAGCCCGATACGATCTTGACCAAAACGAAATTAAGCCCTACATGCAATTGGAAAAACTGCGTGAAGGCATGTTTTGGGTGGCAGGTCAGCTGTTTGGACTTGGATTTGAAGCGGTAAACAATGTGCCTGTTTTTCACCCCGATGTTAGGGTTTGGAAAGTGTTTAACCAAGCCGATGGTTCATTGGTAGGCCTTTGGTATTTCGATCCTTACGCCCGCAAAGGCAAACGCTCCGGTGCCTGGATGAACGACTACAGGCCTCAAAGCCGCATCAACGGTAAAGAGGTGCTTACCATCGTGTCGAACAACTCCAATTTTGTGAAAGGCAAAGCAGGCGAACCCATCCTCATTTCATGGGATGATGCCGAGACCTTGTTCCATGAATTTGGTCATGCCTTGCACGGTCTGTGTTCCAATGTAACGTATCCAAGCCTTTCGGGCACCAACGTAGCCAGAGATTACGTGGAGTTTCCATCGCAGGTGATGGAACGCTGGTTGTCTACCAATGAAGTACTGCAAACCTATGCGCTGCACTACGAAACCGGCAAACCCATTCCCATGGAATTGGTGAAGAAAATTGAAAACGCTGCCAAATTCAACCAAGGTTTTTCTACCGTAGAAGCTCTTGGTGCTGCGCTGGTCGACATGAAATTGCACCTGCTTGATACACCAAGAATAGACGCCGACAAATTTGAACGTGAAACTCTGGCAGCTTTGAAAATGCCCAAAGAAATTGTGATGCGCCACCGCATGCCACATTTCGGCCACATCTTTTCTGGCGACGGCTACTCGGCTGGTTACTACAGCTATTTATGGTCTGACGTGATTAGTGCCGATGCCTACGAAGCCTTCACCGAAGCGGGTGGTCCTTACGACAAAGCCGTGGCCAAACGATTGAAAGACCATATTTTCAGCGTTGGCAACAGCATAGACCCGGCAGCAGGCTATCGCCAGTTCAGAGGCAAAGACCCTGACTCTAAAGCCTTGATGCGCAACAGGGGTTTATAAATCAATTTCCCCCATGCCGTCAGAGCACAATAAAAGCTATTTGAAGTACAGCAGCTTGGGTATTCAACTGCTGGCCTTCATTGCTGTTGGATTCTACGGAGGCTACAAACTCGACGAATACCTCGGCAATAGCATTCCCTGGTTTGCCATTGGCTTCACTTTTCTCATGTTTTTTGCAGGAATGTATCAGTTGGTGAAGGGCTTGTCGAAGTGATACTTTACGGGATAGCAGGATAATATAACTAGCCGAAAATTTATGTTTGAAAACCTAAGTTCGGCTTAGATTATCATTATTGCTTTGTCTCAGAGTGAAGGGCATTCGATGTTTTTTTAGATATTTAAAACATCAAACCGTGAATCGATTACATTTCAATTAACCTTAAAGTCTATTTTGGATGCCTTTATATTTAAGTCACCCGAATTTCAGTTGCCGATGATTTGGGTTGATTGGTTAGCTTTAGACATGTCGGCATAGAAATCATCACAGACGTTCCTCATCTAAGCAAGGAACAAATTCATGGCTGCCCTCGTTGCCACTTAGCCCAAAAGCATCCAGATGGGTGCGTGTCGAAGAAACAAAACAGCCTGCCTAAACATCAAAATAAGGCCAATGAGCCAATTCGCAATCCGACGTATGGTTGGTGATTATCGGTGAATCTAGTCCTAAAAGGGTACAAAATGTCCAGCATAAGGTAAAGCCAGCTGTGCTGGTAAAAACCAGTTCTACTGTGTCTGCAAGTACCATTAGTGCTACCTTTAATTAAAAGCTTCAATAAGTCGGCTGAAACAATTTTTTTTTATATTCGGGATATATTGAAGCACTAAAAATATTTTTTTGACAATCACTAAGCGTTTCTCTTACATTTGCCCCGAAAACAAAACATTATCAGTAATGTCAGAAATAGCTGAAAAAGTAAAAAGCATCATCATCGAAAAATTAGGCGTTGAAGAATCAGAAGTTACTGCCGAGGCAAGCTTCACCAACGACCTTGGCGCAGATTCATTAGACACTGTGGAACTCATTATGGAGTTCGAAAAAGAATTCAATATTTCTATACCTGACGATCAGGCAGAGAATATCGGAACCGTTGGTCAAGCCATAGCGTACCTCGAGGCTAACGTAAAAAAATAAGTACCACTTTCGAAAAGTTGCCTGCATGGAGCTAAAACGAGTGGTGGTTACAGGAATGGGGGCTGTTACTCCTTTGGGTAACAGCCTTTCTGAATTTTGGAATGGGTTGATCAATGGTGTTTCGGGCGCAGCCCCAATCACACGGTTCGATGCATCCAAATTCAAAACCCAGTTTGCCTGCGAAGTCAAAAACTTCGATCCCACTACCTATATGGACAGAAAGGAAGCCCGACGGGTCGATCCTTTCGTACATTATGCTTTGGTAGCAACAGATGAAGCCATTGCCGACTCCGGCCTTACTCAGTCGCCTTTCAATCCCGATCGGGTTGGGGTCATCTGGGGTGCAGGAATAGGTGGGCTTCTCACTTTTCAGGAAGAGGTAAGTGCGTTTGCTTTAGGTGATGGCACACCCCGGTTCAATCCTTTCTTTATTCCGAAAATGATCATCGACATATCGGCTGGTCATATCTCTATAAAAAATGGATTCAGGGGAATGAACTACAGCACCGTTTCTGCTTGTGCTTCGGCCACTACGGCCATTTGCGATGCACTCACCTATTTGCGACTTGGAAAAGCTGACGCCATCATCACAGGTGGTTCTGAGGCAGCGGTTACTGAAGCAGGTGTAGGTGGTTTCAACGCCATGAAAGCCTTGTCGGAAAGAAACGATTCACCCACCACAGCGTCCAGGCCTTTCGATAGAGACAGGGACGGATTTGTGTTGGGCGAAGGTGCTGGTGCTTTGGTACTCGAAACACTGGAACATGCGCAAGCCAGAGGTGCAAGAATTTACGCAGAAATCATTGGCGGAGGCATGTCGGCCGATGCGCATCACATCACTGCACCACACCCGGAAGGACTTGGCGCACAGAATGTAATGAAAAACGCATTGGAAGACGCAGGCATTTTGGCCAAAGATGTTGATTATATCAATGTTCACGGTACTTCCACTCCCCTTGGTGACATCAGCGAAACTCAGGCTATTGTTAAAATTTTCGGCGATGATGCCTACAAGCTGAACATCAGCAGCACAAAATCTATGACAGGTCATTTGCTCGGAGCAGCAGGAGCTATTGAATCCATTGCTTCCATCATGGCCATTCAGCATCAGATTGTGCCGCCAACCATCAACCACTTCACGGATGATGAAAACTTCGACAGTCGCCTGAACTTCACATTCAACAGGCCACAGCAACGAAAAATTGAGGTTGCCTTAAGTAACACCTTTGGTTTTGGTGGACACAATTTTTCTGTGATCTTCCGAAAGTTCGACTGATTACTTTGCCTACATCCATCCTTTCTTTTTTTGGCGTCTCTGCCAACCACAAAGACAAGCAACTTTCGGCTGCTCTACGATCTATAACTGGCTATAAACCAGCTAATCTTGAATTGTATAAATTAGCTATCAGGCATTCGTCGGTAGCTCAAAAAGATGGGCAAGGAACTGGCCACAATGAAAGGCTTGAATACTTGGGCGATGCTGTGTTGGGTATGATTGTCGCCGAATTTTTATTTAAAAAATTTCCCTACAAAGACGAAGGCTTTCTCACCCAGATTCGCTCCAGAATTGTGAATGGCGAGTCACTCAACCAGCTTTCGAGAAAAGTGGGCCTGAATCAAATCATAGAATTTGAAGGTAAAAAATCGCCCAACCAAACGCATAAATCGATGTACGGCGATGCACTGGAGGCTTTGGTGGCAGCAGTTTATCTGGACAAAGGTTTCAAGAAATGCAGCACATTTGTAATTCATCACTTGCTGATTCCTCATTTTGACCTGGAAGAGGTGGTGCAAACTGACACCAACTACAAAAGTCAACTAATAGAGTGGGCACAAAGGCATAGTAAAGAAGTAAAGTTTGATATTATTGCTGAGGCTGGATCTGGTCATGCCAAAGAATTTACAGCTCAAATTACAATAGATGGCACAGCCTTGGCATCGGCCAAGGGTTCAAGTAAAAAGCGGGCTGAACAAGTGGCTGCTGGTGTTGCATTGGAAAAAATAGGTGAAATCAAAAAAGAATCGTAAACGGCTATGTATCTCGACAAGAAAGTAGTGGTGGTGCTGCCGGCATACAATGCAGCCAAAACACTTGAAAAAACATTTCAGGAAATTCCATTTCCATTGGTGGATGAGGTGATTTTGGTCGACGATGCCAGCCGGGACGATACTGTTGAATTAGCCAGGAAAGTGGGCGTTAACCATGTGATCAGGCACGAAAAAAACAAAGGCTATGGGGGTAACCAAAAAAGCTGCTACGACAAAGCCTTGGAAATTGGTGCTGACATCGTGGTGATGCTACATCCTGATTATCAGTACACGCCCAAGCTGATCACCGCCATGGTGTCCATCATAGGAGAGGAGATATATCCTGCAGTATTTGGGTCACGCATATTAGGAAACGGTGCTTTAAGAGGTGGCATGCCGCTTTACAAATATGTTGCCAACAGGTTCTTGACGCTTTTTCAAAACATTATGATGGGTCAGAAACTTTCTGAATATCATACAGGCTACAGGTCGTATTCCGCTAAAGTGCTTCGAACCATTCCTTATCACAACAATTCAGATGATTTTATTTTCGATAACCAATTGATTGCCCAGGTTTTTTTCCATGGTTTCGAAATTGCAGAAGTAACTTGCCCAACAAAATATTTCGATGAGGCATCTTCGATTAACTTCAAACGAAGTAGTATTTATGGTCTTGGTGTGCTTAAAACCTCGGTACTTTATGCGCTCACCAAATGGGGAATTTACAAATGGCCTCTACTAAAAGCATAATCATGGAAGTTGCTATGGTGGCTGCTGTGGCAGAAAACGGCGCCATTGGAAAGAAGGGAACATTGCCCTGGAAAATTTCTTCGGACATGAAATTGTTCAAAAATTTAACTATGGGTCATGTGGTGCTTATGGGTCGCCAGACTTTTGAATCGATTGGGAAAGCACTGCCCGGAAGAGATAATGTGGTGATAAGCACTACCTGGAAAGGCCATGAAGCTGATAACATTCAGGTGTTCAAGAGCATAGAAGCAGCTATGGAGGCACTTGAGCAGCAAGGTCGAAAAAAAGTGATGGTGATTGGTGGTGGCAAAATCTATGAACAAACCATGTCACACGCCCATACTTTATACATTACCAGGGTGAAAGCATCGTTTCCAGAGGCGGACACATTTTTTCCAGAAATTGACAAAAATGTCTGGAGCATGGCAGCTAAAAATACCTTGCCCAAGGGTGAAAAAGACGAATATTTCATTGAATTTCAAATATTTAAGAAAATTGCATCATGAGCAAACTCGATGACGAACCCGAAGTTGACGGGCGATTTTTAGGAAGTATTTCAGGTGATTTTGTTAAAATCTGCGATTTTATAAAAGAAGCATCGTACCAGATGCGAAGCCGTAAAATTTCAGATTTTCCCATTTTCCCCATGTCGAAATCAGAGGTACCGGTAGGCGAACTGATCATCAGTCCGCTCACACATCAAACTGAATGGTACTACAACATTTCGTTGCTTGAGGAGTTTTTGGATAGAGGTTTGGTTGAAATGGACAAATTCGAGCTTTTCAAAGAAAATTATAAAGACCCCGATGAGTTTTGTTGCCTGTTTGTAGTCGATCCGCAAACCACTGGTTTTGTGTTTATTCCATATCCGGAAGATTGAGCGAAGCATCGTTTGTCTAATTGCCTTGATTTTCCCTGACCTGGAGCAAGTTTTTAACCTGGATTGAAACTGGGTTTGTGCTGTATTTCTACATATTGGCTCCATTCTCGAAATCCTATTTATGTCTCATCCATTGAAATGCTCAGCTGTATTTGCAAAAACCCTGATAGGTTTAGCATGTTTACTGGCTTTTATTTCCGATGGAGTGGGGCAGGAGAACCCCTTTCTTGGATATGGTTCCATGGCTGAATTTATAGATTCTTCACAGCACTATGAATATCAGCTTATTCCGCTTCAAAAACAGGGCGCTTTGGTCGTGCAACAGGGTTTTAGCAGAAAATGGATTATCCATCGCTACGATTCGCAGTTGGTGAAGCAATACACGACTCAATTTCGATTTGCCACCAAACAAGTTCTTCGACACACCGACCAGATTGGGACCACATTGTATATGCTTACCCGTGCCCAGCATGCAGCTTATCACCAATTGATTTTGCTCAATATTGAAAATGGAGAAATGGAATCGATTCACATTCCAAAGCTGCTGCCCATGGAATTTAAGACCTTCCACGTGTTGCCGCCAAAAGTGTACATGACGGGCACTGTTGATCGAAAACCAGTGGTTACGCAGTTTGATATGGACACACGAAGGAATAAAATATTGCCTGCTGCATATCAAAAAAGGCAATTTATCGATCAGGCTTTAAAAGATAAACTTGGACGATATGTCTTGGTGGTGCGCCAAACGGATGCCAAAAAGAAAGGACTTGATGTGCGCATTTACAGTCCCGAAAGTGATCAACCTGAGACCCATTTTGTGGCTTTTGCACCTGATTTTAATCCTGATTATTTGCTCGCTATTGACAGTACCCATCTGCTGGGTACATTTTACACCAGCAACATGGATTATCCACAGGGAATTTTTTCTCAGCAAATGAAAGGCTCATCTCCGCCCAGAAGAACTTTTTTTAAAGATTTTTCAGGCTATGTGCAACACCTTTCACCAAGAGAAAAACAACGCTATCTGCGTAGGAAGTCGAAAGAAGTGAGAAAAGGACAGTTGCCCATCATTCACCAAAGCATGCTGGTAAAACCTTATCCAGTGAGTGAAAAACTGGTTGGGATTTCAGCGGAAAATTATCATCCTTATTATGAAAGCAGCCAATTGCCATACAGTAGCTCACAAGGAACCTGGGCCATGGGATCCATTATGGTAGGTTATCAATTCAACTGGCTATTGACAGCATTGGCCGATATGGAAGGCAACCTGATTTGGAACCAAACCGCAGCCAGGAAAGGCGTGAGAACTTTGGATATTTCGAGCCCAACCGACTTTGTGATTGCTGATAAATGGTGGATGGCAAGCTGGCAAAAAGATGGAGGACTAGCCTATTTTTTGGGAAACAAAGACAGCTTATTGGTTGACAAAAAGGAGTTAAGAACAGAGCAACTTGCCAGGCTGACACGTTTCAGGAAGTTGAACTTAGAAAGAATCATTCAATGGGATAAAAACATACTTTTGGGCATCGGCAAAGCCTCGGTAAAAGAGCCGGGTAAATCAACTGCTCAATTGCATTGGTTGCTGGTGAAAATAGAAATTGGATATGACGATAAGAGAGAAGAGTGACGAAGACTTTATGCGCTTGGCCTTGAAAGAAGCCTCGTATGCCCTGGAAGCAGATGAAATTCCAGTTGGAGCCGTAGTGGTTTACAATGGCAAAGTTGTAGGCAAAGGTCACAACCAGGTAGAGTTGCTGAAGGACGTAAGTGCCCATGCGGAAATGATTGCACTCACAGCTGCATCTCAAAAAATGAACAGCAAATACCTACAGGACTGCACTTTGTATGTAACACTCGAACCTTGTTCCATGTGCGCAGGAGCACTTTTTTGGTATCAGATTGGTCGGGTAGTTTTTGGGGCTTCCGACGAACGTCGAGGATTTAGTAGACTCATTCCAACGCCTTTGCACCCTAAAACCACGGTAATTTCCGGAGTGTTGGAAGCCGAATGCAGCAAAATGCTCAAGTTGTTTTTTCAAAGTTTGAGATGATGGAACCACGCCAATCAACAGTCGAAAACACGAAAAAGGTATGCCTCAATTGCGGAACAGAACTCTTGGACCGTTTTTGTGGCAATTGCGGACAAGACAGCCAGGAATTTAAACTTTCAGTTTGGAGGTTGTTTGGTCAATTTTTTGATTCCATAACAGAATTTGATTCAAAATTTTTCAGAAGCATTATTCCCCTGTTTTTTCGTCCGGGCTACCTCACCAAACAATTTCTGGCTGGCAAAAGGAAGAGTTTTCTCAACCCAATCCAGATGTATGTGTTCTGTAGTTTTATTTTCTTTCTCACGGTGTCGTTGGTGGCTGATGATACCATTGATAACGAAATAAATTTTACATCAGACAAATCAGATTCAAAAAACCTTGTATCATTTCAGCTCGGCGAGGATAGTGCAGGGCTTGATAAAGAACAAATTGAGGTAATAAAAGAATCAGCAGGAGAAGCGAAAAAAGACAAAAGCATAAAAAATGAACTATCAATCAAATGGTATGATTCGAAGGCAAAAACAGCCAGGGAATATGATTCACTTCAAATGAACTTAAGCTCCTCAGCAAGAGATGGTTTTGTGAAATCCTTGTTGGTTAGAAAAAGCATGAGTCTGGAGCACAAATACAAAAACAACACGTCTGGTTTCATTTTGGCATTAATCCAAAACTTCAAAGAAAACCTACCAAACCTCACATTCTTTTTATTGCCATTTTTTGCCCTGCTGCTGATGCTGCTTTACGTTCGCCGCCGTTTTTTTTATGTAGAGCATTTGCTTTTTTCTGTACATGTTCACTGCTTTATTTTCTCATTCACAACCATTTGGCTTTTGCTCGATTTCTTCATACCGATGCACGAGTCTATCAAAGGCGCATTCATTTGGATAATATTTGGGTATTTGTTTGTTGCCATGAAACGGATGTATGAGCAAAGTTGGCGCAAGACATTTGCGAAGTTGGTAATGTTCAGTTTTATGTATCTCATTCTACTTATTTTTGGCATCGTGGCCAATCTCCTTATTTCATTGTTTTTTGTTGAAGCATAACACCTTGAAACAACCCAATTTTTTACAACCTGGCGATCTCATAGCAGTCATTTCCACAGCTTTTCATGCCAATGAGCAAAGGCTTAGTGAAGGCATAAAATTGATTGAGAAGGCCGGATTCAAAGTGCTTCTTCCTCAACATGGAATGAAGCAGTTTGGCGCTTTGGCTGGTTCTGATATTGTTAGATTGACAGGCTTGCAAATGGCCATCAATAACCCGGAAGTGAAAGCGATTTGGTTTGCCCGTGGTGGTTATGGTAGTTCACGTTTGCTAGACAGGGTGGACTTTGCAGGATTGACAGCATTACCAAAATGGTTCATCGGATTTAGCGACATCACTGTGTTTCACCAAGTGTTACAAAGTTTGGAAATTTGTTCGCTTCACGCTCCCATGGTAACCCAACTGGCTCAAGATGCAAAAGGATTCGAAGCTACTTTGAGTTTGCTTGCAGGAAAACTGCAGACTTTAATTTGGGAAACAAGTTCGCAAAGTTCGCTAAAGACTGAAGGATTGCTTATAGGTGGAAACCTATCGCTACTGGCCCACCTTTGTGGTAGTAAATATGGGCTCAAACCCAAGGAGCAGTCTAAAATTCTATTTTTGGAAGAAGTGGGCGAAAAATTATACCACATAGATCGCATGCTGATTCAATTGAAACACGCTGGGCAATTTGAGCAGGTAACAGCCATTGTCTTGGGCGATTTTTCAGATATAATAAATGAAGCCAATTTTCCAGGGACACTGCTTGAATTAGTGGCCTATCACAGCGGTTTGCCCGTTGTGGATGGATTACAGTCTGGGCACTGTTTGCCAAATATGCCTTTGGGATTTGGCATCCATTATGAATTGACCGTGGAGCACCATCAAGCTAGTTTGAGAAATTCTACAATTAATTTGTAGTCACTGCATCATACACCACTACTTTTTGCAGCAAAGGCGAACAGCTGTCTACAAATGCCTTGTGAATAGCATGTGTTTGATATTTTCCATGGTCTTCAACACTGTCGAAATACATCAATTCCGAAACAGCCCAGCTGTTGTCTACCACATCTCTTTTCGGTGTTTTGGCAGGCACGCCAACTTGCAGGTTTTTTACCTGAGGTATTTTGCCCAGGCTTTTTACACCTTCGATGACTTTTTTCAAATCTTCAGCAGAGTCTGGATTTATGAGCCAGAAAAATACATGATGACTTATTTTGACTGATTCTGAACCTGTTGCTAAAGCCAGACCTGTAAGGCCAACTGTCAAACCAGCCATTAAAGTAGTTTTTACAAATGCTCTTCTTTTGTTGTCTTCCATAATCTTTTAAGCGTAAATCCTTACTGCAAGTGTATTGAAAAAGTAGGGGTTCAGCAAAGCAAGAATCCAATTTTGAAAAGGGTAAGTTACACATAGTGGTGTCCTTTTGACACAAAAATCACATGGCTGAAAGAGGAAAAATGCAAAAAAAACCTAATAAATTATTTCCAAACAGGTTTTTTGGTGCAAATTTGGCACGCAACAAAAGTTCATCATTTAGAAAGCGTCATACTTGAACTTGCATCAACTACCTATCGAAACATTCACATCAATACATGAGCAAAACTGCTGAAATTAGCTACGACGGAAAGTCTTATTCACTCCCCATCATTGAAGGCACAGAAGGCGAAAAAGCAATAGATATTGCAAATTTGCGAGACCAAACCGGCTTGGTTACCCTGGATTATGGTTTTAAAAACACCGGCTCTACTCAAAGCGCTATCACCTTTTTGGACGGAGAAAAAGGCATATTACACTACAGAGGTTATCCTATTGAGCAGCTTGCAGAAAAGTCAAATTTCATGGAGGTTTCGTACCTCTTGATTTATGGTGAATTGCCCACAGCTGATGAATTACAAAACTTTGAGCAAACCATACAAAAGCGAACGCTGGTAAACGAAGACATTAAGAAAATTCTGGATGGTTTTCCTGCTGCTTCTCATCCTATGGGTGTGCTTGCGTCGTTAGTATGTTCGCTTACAGCTTTTTATCCCGAATCGGTTGACGACCGATCTACCGACTCTATTAATCTGAATATCATTAGATTACTAGCTAAAATGCCGACTTTTGTGGGCTGGGCATACAAAAAGAAAATTGGCCACCCGGTTAATTATCCCAAAAACAAATACAGCTACTGCGAAAACTTTCTTTATATGATGTTTGGCATGCCTGTAGAGGAGTTTAAACCAGATCCGGTTGTGGTGGAAGCGCTCGACAAGCTTCTTATTCTGCATGCAGATCATGAGCAAAATTGTTCTACATCAACTGTGAGAATAGTTGGTTCCTCTAAAGCCAGTTTATATTCTTCCATTTCGGCAGGTATCAATGCACTTTGGGGTCCCTTACACGGCGGAGCTAATCAGGAAGTGATTGAAATGCTGGAAAAAATAAAGGCAGATGGCGGCGACACCAAAAAATGGATCAACAAAGCGAAAGACAAAAACGATCCTTTTCGCCTGATGGGCTTCGGACACAGGGTGTACAAAAACTTTGATCCCAGGGCTAAGATTATCAAAGTGTCGTGCGACAAAGTGTTGAAAAGCTTAGGCATCAACGATCCGGTTTTGGCCATTGCACAAGAGTTGGAAGAAGCCGCACTCAACGACCCTTATTTCATTGAGCGCAAGCTTTACCCAAATGTTGACTTTTACTCAGGGATCATTTACAGAGCTTTAGGCATTCCAACTGATATGTTTACCGTCATGTTTGCATTAGGTCGACTTCCAGGCTGGATTGCCCAATGGAAAGAAATGAATGCCAACAAAGAGCCAATAGGTCGCCCTCGTCAAATTTATGTGGGAGCCGTAGAACGGCAATATGTTGAAATTGACAAAAGAAAATAGTTTTTCGCAAATTGACTTTTATGAACAAAAATCCCGCTCAATGGCGGGATTTTTCATTACAATAACATTGAATTAAAGCTTCAAATATTGGAGTAATGGACAAAAAGGAGGCTGTAAAAGGGGTACATCGTTGATAATGGACAAAAAGGAGGCTGAATATTTTTGTGTTATAGCATCAATTCAGGTTCAATCTTTTTTAATTGCTCATTGGTTGACAAACGGAAGCGAGCTCTGCTGGGGAGCAACTCGCCAGGGATAATCAACTGGCCGACGAACGTCGAAAAGAGGGGCAGGAAACTGTCCCTTATTTTTTCGATATTCTGAGGCCTAATGCCTTAGAAAAACCCATTTATAAACTTCCGCTTCCTTTCATCTGACAGTCCATTGTGGCAGCGTAACTTGTTCTTTAAATCTGCAAAGCAGCCATCAATGGCATTGGTTGTGTTGGGTATACCAAGTTCAATGTGTTCATACCAGGTAAATAGCCAGGGCAAGTTTCGGTTTAGACTATTGTAGGCACTCCTTAGCTTTCTGTGGGTGTACCTGGATTTACCTGTAAGAACATCCACTGTTCTTTCACTCAAAAAGTGCTCCCACTTGGCATGCCAGGCTTTTAGGCCACCTACAAAACTTTCTTTGTCTGTCCTGGTAAGTAAAGCCACCAAAGCCCTGAGTTCTTTTCCTGCCTCAAGTTTTGGGTTTCTGGTCAGATATCTGGTTATTATTGCCACTTGGTGAAACTGGCACATTTGGACTGGAACAGCTCCAAATAGCCCAAGAAGGCCTTTCCTTCCATCACATACTATTGCAAGAACTACAAAGCCCTGTCTGACTAAATCAAGGTAGCCTTGAAAGTAAAGCTGATTGGTCTCATATTTGACGAATTGCCAATGCAGATTCTCTCCTGTCAAGGCATCTTTAAAGAGCATCACCCCGAAGCGGCGACCCCAATAAGAAGTATCCATCAAAAGCACTATTGGACGTGGCGCAGTGTTTAAATCCTGTTTAACTTTAAATTGGTCCAAACGCCGCTGAATTGTCTTAATGCTAACCTGAAAGTAGTTACTGAGTTGGGCTAAGGTCTGCTTACCCTCAACGAAAAGGGACCATAGCTCACTATTATTTAAGCGCTTACCTCCAACAAATTGCTTACCACATGCAAAGCATTTATACTTCTGTTTGCCGTTGCGATGACCGTTTTTCTTGATGATTTTGGACCCACAACAAAAGCAGTTTTTTTATTCATAACCTTTCAAGTGCTGTAAAGCTATGAATCACAATGGCTTATAAAGGATTTAGCCTCCTTTTTGTCCATTAGGCCCAAATATTTTAACTCACCTCAATACATGGCTTTGGCCTCGGCCAATTCCAAGGTATGCAACTCTTCAGCTTTTTCTACCAGCTTGGTGCTTCCAATAAATAATGGACAACGCTCATGCAGATCATGAGGTTCAATTTCCAGAATTCTTCGGGTGCCTGTGCTTGCCAGTCCACCTGCTTGTTCCACCAAAAGTGCCAAGGGATTGCACTCATACATTAACCTCAGTTTTCCTTGTGGGTTTTTTTCTGTTTTTGGATAGATGAATATCCCACCTTTGAACAAGTTGCGGTGAAAATCAGCCACAAACGAACCAATATACCTGCTCGAAAAATGATTAGCCCGGTAGCTTTCAATCAATTGCTGAACGGGTCGCTCAAAATCATTGAACCCGGATTCATTCACCGAATATATGTTACCATTTTCTGGCATTTTGATGTTGGGGTGCGACAAATAGTATTCGCCCAACGAAGGTTCGTAGGTAAACCCATTTACGCCATGGCCGGTTGTCATTACCAACATGGTAGATGAACCATACAAAATGTATCCTGCAACTACCTGATCCATACCCCGCTGCAATACATCGGCTAATGTTGGGGGTGTTCCAACAGGTGATTTGCGTCTGTAAATAGAAAAAATAGTGCCTACAGACACATTTACATCAATATTTGAAGAGCCATCCAAAGGGTCGATTGCCACAACATATTTGCTTTGATGATTTCCGGTGTCAATCATGCCATCATCTTCTTCTGAAATAATGGCACATACTTCTCCTCCCCAGGTTAAAGCTCTGATAAAGCGAACATTGGCCACCACATCAAGTTTTTGTTGTTCCTCGCCCTGGATATTTTGAGACCCAACGGACCCCGCAATATTGATGAGACCTGCCCGGTTAATTTCCCGGTTTACAATTTTGCTGGCCAGTGCAATGTCTCTCAAAAGTTGCGACAATTCACCAGTTGCATAGGGAAAATCACGCTGCTTGTTGAGTATGAATCGATCCAATGTGGTGCCAATAGGCATCACCAATTTTTCTAAAGAATGTTCCATAATAGGTGTTCTTTTAGATGGTGAAATTAGGAATTTGAAATCTCTAGCACTTGAGGTGCACCTGCCATAATCTCCTCAGATGCCATGTCTCTGTATTTTTCAAAATTGGTCAAAAACATATCAGCTAATTTGTTGGACGCCAAATCGTAAGCATGTTTGTTTGCCCAAGTATTTTTTGGATCTAACACTTCAGCAGGAACGCCAGGCACTTCCACTGGCACCAACACGCCAAATACAGGGTGCGCATGAAAGGCAACATCGCCTAATCTCCCGTCCAAGGCCGCAGCGATCATAGACCGGGTATAAGGAATTTTCATTCTGCTTCCTTCTCCATAAGGACCACCAGTCCAACCTGTATTAATGAGCCAGACCTGAACATGATGTTTGCGCATTTTCTCACCCAACATGCCAGCGTATTGCGCCGGATGTAAAGGCAAAAATGGTGCTCCAAAACAGGCAGAAAAAACGGACTTGGGCTCTTTTACTCCCACTTCTGTCCCTGCCACTTTAGCGGTGTAGCCGCTAATGAAATGAAACATAGCCTGCCCGGAAGTAAGCTTTGAAATAGGTGGCAGTACTCCGAAAGAATCGCAAGTAAGGAAGAAAATATGTTTGGGATGTTTTGCAATAGATGGTTCCAGCGCATTTGGAATATGATGAAGCGGATAAGACACTCTTGTATTTGGCGTAACACTGCTGTCTGCATAATTCACCTCATTCGTCCCCTCAAAAAATCGGGTGTTTTCGAGAATAGCTCCAAATTTTATGGCATTCCAGATGTCTGGCTCATTTTCTTTGCTCAGATTAATGGTTTTGGCATAACACCCACCTTCAAAATTAAATATTCCTCTTTCAGACCAGCCATGCTCATCGTCGCCAACCAAATAACGGTCAGGGTCAGCCGAAAGTGTGGTTTTACCTGTTCCAGAAAGTCCAAAGAAAACGGCGGTATCGCCTTGTTTGCCCACATTGGCAGAGCAATGCATGGAAAGCACATCTTTTTCTTTTGGAAGCAAGAAATTCAATACGGAGAAAATTCCTTTTTTAATCTCACCTGTGTAGCCCGTGCCGCCAATAATTACCGTTTTTTCGCTCAGATTTATGATTGCAAAGTTTTTCCTTGGCGTTCCATCGACTTCTGGATTCGCTTCAAATTCTGGCAAACACAGCACAGTATATTCGGGCTGAAAAATTTCTTTTTCCTCTTCATTCAACCTGATAAACATATTTTGGGCAAACAGGCAATGAAAAGCAGTAGATGCAATAACCCGAACATTTAGCCTGTAAATCGGATCGGCACACGCTGCCACATCCGCCACATACAACTTCTTGTTTTCGCAGAATTGAAGCATTTTTAACTTTAAATTCTTGAAAACTTCACTAGAAATCGGTTGATTTATATCGTTCCAGTTTATGCTTTCAGCTGTGTAATCGTCCTTTACAAAAAACTTGTCTTCAGGTGCTCTGCCTGTAAATGCTCCAGTATCTACAGCCAACGCACCTGTATTGGTGAGAACACCTTCGTGGTTTTGTAGACTATTAGTGATGAGCTCGGCAGGTTCGAGGTTATGAAAAATTGTGGTAGGTACACTTAGCCCCAAATAGGCTAATAGGTCAGTTGGTAGATTTTTTGAAAAAGTCATGGTTTAATATTGGTCGTTTGGTGAGAAAAGCAGCATGGAGTTTGTTCAAGTACAAACAGAACTTAAGATGCCTGTATGACAATAATAGGCAATTTGCCGTCAATTCGACAATGATACGCCCTAATTCAGGCGTTTTAGTGAGGAAAACCACCGAAGTGGCTTGCGAATTTAACTTCTTATTGATTCAGAATTGCAAATGTGGTTGTCAAAGTCTTTGGACTCTTCAGATGGCAGAATCTTAGAATGACTCATTCTTCCATATAAACTTTCTTCATTGCCAAAAAAAGCAAATGAACAACTGTGAATATGCCAAATAAGCAACGAAAATTTTTTTCAGGATTTTACTAAAAACCCTCTGGAACAAGCATAAAAAAGCGCAGTATTTGGTTGAATACTGCGCCAGGTTAAGGTCATTGTTTAAATTTAAAGAAGTGGTTTTTTAGCCACTAGCATAGCAATTCTGACGGGAACTAGTCGATAACCACTTTCACCATTTTATCACCCTGACGAATTTGGTCTATTACATCCAGGCCTTCCACCACTTTTCCAAAACAGGTGTGGTTTTTATCAAGATGTGAAGTGTTGTTTCGGCTATGGCAAATGAAAAACTGAGATCCGCCAGTATCTCTTCCAGCATGCGCCATGGAAAGCACACCTCGATCATGGTACTGGTTGCCACCCGTTAGCTCACATTTAATTTTGTAGCCAGGGCCACCATTTCCGATTCCGTTGGGGCATCCGCCTTGAATCACAAAGTCGGGAATGACCCGGTGAAAAGTGAGTCCATCGTAGTATCCCTTTTTGGCGAGGGTTACAAAATTGTCGACCGTGTTAGGTGCATCGGCATCATAAAATTCAATTTTCATATCACCTTTTTCGGTGTGAATGGTTCCTGTAGTCATCATGTGTTTAAAATTGGTTTGCAAAAAAGTAAAGATTATCAGGATTGCCCAAAATCATGTTGCCTTAATTTCAAAGGCATGCGATTAGCCAGATTAAAAATGGATGAATCAATGTTAAATGAATATTTGCTACATAATATTTTATCTACCTTTGTTTTCAACAACATCGAGCACAAAAGGACTTACCCCTGGCAACTACTTTATGGAAGGAAAAGCCGGGACTGGAATTTCCGGAACTCGCTTCAACATTCAATGAATTTTAAAGCGATTTTTAAAGCCCTTTCGGCAACAGGGCAGGTTTTTTTTGTTGCCACTGATTTAGTGTCACCAAGATTTCTTTGTTGAATAGGAGCTTGCTCTATCATGGAAATTTGGTCTCAATCTTACCTTACCATCCTACATTGATGAACAAAAGGTATTTTTGCATGAATTTGTTTCTTGCTAAACACCTACATGCGATTTTCTTCGGCCATAATTGGTTATGCTTTCTTCTCTTTTATTGCTGTCCATAGCACGCATGGGCAAACATTTTCCGATGATTTATTGCTGGAAAATGTGGGAGCAAGAGGCGCCATAACAGGCAGTTCACACGCTGCCAATACCGCAGATGTTCATGCAGCTCTTTGGAATGCAGCAGGGTTAAGCCAAATAAACACGCAAAACCAAGGTTCGTTTACCTATGCCAACGCATTGAACAGCAGATATGACCAATTGATGGTGAATGCGGCATTTAGGGTAGATTCAAACGTCGCACTTGGGATCGGTTGGAGCAATTTGTTTACTGGAAATGCTGCAGATACCAGGCTGCTTTTTCCAGGCCGAGATCTTGTGTTTGACAATGTGGGCACTTTTTCAAGCAACGATCAGGTCTTTTACCTGAGCATGGGTAGCAAAATTTCAAAAATTCCCGGGCTTCATGTGGGAGCAACCTGGAGAATGCATTTTGGGCAGGTTGAAAAATTTTCGAACAAAATGGGTTTTGGTTTAGATCTGGGGGCACAATACGTAAAAAATTCATGGCGATTTGGCACTGTGCTAAAAGGCGTTTTCGGAGACTACAGACATTGGAGCTACAACACCAGCCAATTGGCAGAAACATTTGCCCAAACTGGAGTTGGAATATATGAAAACCGTCTTGAAACCTTTAGACCCCGACTTGTGCTGGCTGTTTCAAAGCAAATACAACTGGGTAAGAATGTAAATTTTATTCCAACGGTTGACTTTCAATTGTCCGCTGACAACAGAAATAATGGATTGGTGAACAATGGCGCACTTTCCTTAGTTCCAAATCTGGGTGCCATGTTTGAGTTATTTCAAAAAATTCAAATTGGTGGTGGTGTCAGCCAGCTCAATCAACAAGAAATTCCTTTTTCAAATACAAAAGAATGGCAACTGACTCCCCACGCAGGAGTAGGCCTGGCGTTGAAAAAAATGAACATCCACTATGCCTGGAGGCGAAACATACTGGGCGAAAATACGTTTTCAAATCATTGTTTTACCTTCATCTTTAGCTTTTGAAATGAAGAAAATGTACTATTTTAGGTTGGTTTTCCTCGCTATATGCTTGTTGCTGGCTTCTGAAAAAGCTGTTCAGGCTCAGGGATTGGCAAATCAATGGGTAAACTACGGCCTCACATATTACAAGTTTCCCATCGGTGCTGACGGCGTTTATAGGGTAAATGCACAGCTTCTTGCTCAATTGTACCCTGATCTGGCCACCAAAAATGCCAACTTTTTCAGGGTTTTTTATCGGGGGACAGAGCTACCAACAGTTAAAGAAACGGGAGGCGATAACATATTTAACGGTAATGATTACATCGATTTTTATGCAGAAATAAACAAAGGTCAAGACGAAGTTGGCCTGTTTCAACCCGCAAATGCACACCAAGACAATATAAGAAGCTATTATCAAGATACATCCTTTGTTTTTCTGACCTGGCAAAGTGAAATTGAGGGTAAACGCATGTTGAACCCTGGTTTAATCAATGATCCTAATGTAGCCTTCGAAACCTATATGTGGACGGAAGCAAAGACGCTATTCAGATCAAATTACTCGCCAGGAGTAGGAAACATTCAGGAGCAATCGAAAATGCACTCTTCATATTTCAATTATGGAGAAGGATGGACCGGTCCTCCTTTCAACGAGTCTGGTCCTGAAGGTTTTATGTCGTTCGTTCAAAGTGGGATCAACAACTATAATTATAGTGCGAACGTGCAGCCCACATTGGAGCTGCTCATGTCAGGTAGAAATCAAGTTGCTCATCGGATTGAAATTTTGCTCGGATCGCAGCAAAACATGGTCGGGATGACACAGTTTAAAGGTTTCAGACATGGAAAATTGAATGCAGAATTTTCAAAAGACAATATTGAAGGCACCAACCTCACCATAAGAGCCAGGCCACTAGGCGGTAACGATAGGGTATCTTTTACCTGGGCAAAAGTGAAATACCCTGCTGTGTTTGAGTTGGAAAACAACTTTTTTTCAAGACAATTTTCTTTGCCAAGAAATCAATCCAATTATTCGAGAGTTCGTTTCACTAACTTGGGTAGTGTACCTTATTTGCTGGATGTGACCGACTTGTTGAACCCAATAAACATTGGAACTTCCTTTTTAAATGGACAACTAATAGCTGGAATTAATGGAACTGCGGCTGATCGGTCATTTCATATTCAAAGGCAGCCTATTTTGTTCACAGCATCACAAGCCAAAGAAGTTCGGTTTCAAAACCTTCCTATTGGAAGTATAGACCTATTAATTGTTTTCAACAATAGATTGGCCAAACCAACAGGTAGTTATGCTAATCCGGTGCAGGCCTATCAAGCATTCAGGCAATCGGCTGCAGGTGGAAATTACCGTGTGTCGGCCATAGAAATTGAGCAGGTGTTCGACCAGTTTTGTTATGGAAACAGGCATCCGAAAGCATTGAAAAATATGTCGGCTGTGCTTGCTTCGGGAGGCGAAGTGCCAAAAGGTATTTTCTTGCTAGGCAAAGGGCTGCATATCAACAACATGAACAGGGCAGATAGCACCTTAAGACAATTCAACCTGATACCGCCATTAGGATACCCGGCCTCTGACAATATCATGAGTGTGAACCTACGAGGCTCTGGTGATGTGCCACTTATTCCAGTTGGTCGCTTGTCTGTGACTCAACCTAGTCAGTTGGCCGCCTACCTCGATAAACTAATTGAATACGAAGCCTTTGACTTCGATGCTTTGTGGAAAAAGCATCTATTTCACATGAGCGGTGGAATTACCCAATTTGAGCAAAATACATTTAAAGCTTTAGTTGTGGACTTTGGCAGTCAGGTACTCACTCAGCATTTGGGAGGAAAGGTGGGCATGTATCATAAGAACAGTAACCAAACAGTAGAGTATGTTAATGTGAAAAGTCAGGTGAATAGCGGCTTGTCGATGCTCACAGTTTTTGGACATAGCTCCACCTCTGGAGCTGATGTGGATATTGGAAATGTTGCAGACCCTAATCAAGGATACCAAAACCGAGGTAAATACCCTACAATTTTTGTTAATGGCTGCTACACTGGCAATACTTTTGAAATAGGTGCTACTCTAAGCGAAAATTGGGTTTTAACGCCTCAAAAAGGCGCAATTGCTTTTGTTTCCTCCCTCGATGAAGCTTTGCCTAGCTATTTGCAGCGCTTTACAAGGGCGTTTTACAGGAATACATTTCAAGATTCAGCCAATTTTGGAAAACCAATTGGGCGCATTCTAAAGTCTACCTACTCAGAATTTAGAAGACAATCCAATAATGTTTTTGACAGTATTCATGCCGATCAGTTTTGTCTGCATGGCGACCCCATGCTAAGAATTTTTGGAGCTGAAAAACCGGATTATAAAACCAGCAGTGCAGAAGTTTCTCTTGCTGACGAATCTGGTAGTGCACAAGCCTTGGCACTTAACTTGAAATTGGTGGTGTCTAACTTTGGAAAATATAACGATGACACGCTCCTTGTAGGAGTAAACCGAAGAATGATTGATGGAAAGGTGCAGAATTTTTACTTCAAATTTCCGAGTGTGTCCTACAAAGACACACTAAAACTATCCATTCCACAGCCTCCAGGTTTTAATTATGGTGGCATCAATCGCTTTGAGATCAAACTGGATCCATTCGATGTTGTTGACGAAATGAAAAAGGCAAACAACGTTGCCATTCGTGAATTCTTGGTTCCTCAAACAGGTTTAAATGCTTTGTTTCCTAAAAAATATGGAATCGTAAACTCCCGATCGGTGGCATTAAGAGCTCAAGCCACAGATTTATTTACCAGAAGCAGACGCTATCGGTTTGAATTAGATACCAGTTTCACTTTCAATAGCCCTTTAAAAAAATCGGACGAAATTATTGCCGGCAATCTTGCCAGTTGGAACACACTACTGCCTACTGAAAAAGATAGTTTAGTATATTATTGGAGGGTGAAATTTGCTGATAGTCCTCAAGATACGGCTTGGAAAAGAATGAGTTTTACCTACATCGCCAATGGAAGTGAAGGTTGGGCGCAAGGTCCCATTTATCAGTTCATAGAAAGCACCGATGTGGGTATTTCTAAAAATTTTTCACAGCGGAAATGGGATTTTCCAGAATCGAGGTTGCAAATAGACATGCGTATTTCAGGGGGGCAAACACCAAACCCAGTATATAACTTGAATTTCAACGGGGTGCCCATGTTGTACGGAACCTCTAATACCGGGTGCGACCGCTCTGATAATAATCGACTAGTAACTGCTACATTAAATCCAAGCACGTTAGGGAGCAGAGTTTTTAATTATTTTGGAGTAGAGTTTTTTTATGTCACATCTTGCGGAAGGCTACCATTTGCCTTAAATAATTTTCTTCAAGCACCCACGCCAAGTTCAGTAAACAGGCATTTTGACAACTATCTCAAAAATTTTGTTCGCCCAGGAGAATATGTGTTATTGTTTACTACACGAAATTTCAGATGGACACAATTGGCTGACTCTGTAAAAAGAAGATTTGAATTTATCGGCGTGCCATACGACTCAATAGCCAGACTTCAGGATGGAGATGCTGTAATTATTTTAGGTAGAAAAGGGTCGCCCATTGGTAGTGCAACTATCGTGATGCCAAACAGAAACGGCAATATCCCGACTAATCAGCAAATTCTAAATTTTCAAACCACACTTACAGCTTTATCCAACGAGGGCTCCATCACATCTAGTTTGATTGGTCCTGCTTCAAAATGGGGTTCCTTATTTTCACAAATTAGAAGTGCAGAGCAAAGTCCGGCAGACCAAACCAATCTCGAACTCATTGGTGTAGATAATAACGGGCAAGATTCTCTACTTTCTGTAAAACCCGACCAAGTCAATTTTGATTTAAGTTGGCTAGATGCAAGGCAGTTTCCGTTTTTGAAGCTCAGAGCCCAAGTCAAAGACACGGCATTTGGTACCCCTTCTTTAATCAGACGTTGGCTGGTGGCTTTTGAAGGCGTGCCTGAAGGCACTTTGAACACCTCACTTTATCCTGAAGGGACTTACCAAACAGGTGTTTATCAGGAAGGTCAAGCATTGAGTTTGCCATTTGCTTTCACTAATATCTCTAACCGAACTTTTAATGAAAAGCTGAAAGTGAACGTGCAATTGAACAATCAGCTCTATCAGGAAATTGAACTAGACACTTTGGCTCCAAATGAAACCGTGCAATTTTCACTCGATAGTGTGTCAACAGAAGGCTTAAATGGCCTCAACAAATTGTCTGTTTTTGTAAATCCTCGTTTGCAACCCGAGGAATACTTTGACAACAACGTCATGGAGCTGCCTGTGGAAGTGGTCGCAGACAAAACCCTTCCCGTGCTCGACGTGCTGTTTGATGGAGTAGTTATCGGCAATGGCGACGTGGTCTCGCCTAGTCCGCTCATTGCAATTTCGCTGAAAGACGAAAACAGAATCAGGTGGAAAAAAGATACACTTGGTTTCGAAATTTTGCTCACAAACCCGCAAGGTACAACACAACGCATTCCACTAACATCTCCGGATATTGAAGTTTTTCCTGCCAATGGACCATCGGATTTGTTTAGAATAAATTTTCATCCCAAAAATCTGGAAGACGGAAAATACAGACTTTCTGTACAAGGTGCAGATGCATCCGGAAATATGTCGGCAAGTGCTGCCTATCAGGTTGATTTTCAGGTGATAAGCAAACCTTCCATTACTTACTTTTTCCCTTATCCCAATCCTTTCTCTACTGGAACACGCTTCACTTTCACTTTAACAGGCACTGTGTTGCCCGAAGATTTTGTCATTCAAATATTTACGCCTACTGGAAGAATGGTAAAGCAAATACCAAAGTCTGAATTTGGAACATTGCGAATTGGTTCAAACATCAGTGAATACCGGTGGGAGGGAACTGACAGCCAGGGAAAGCGACTTGCTAATGGTTTATACCTGTATAAAGTGGTGTTAAAAGACGATGCAGGTGTGTTTACACATCGACCCACAGCTGCAGACCATACAATAAGTAATGGATTTGGTAAACTTTCCATTTTGCGCTGATTAATTTCGCAGCGTGAAAAGGTTTTTTGTTCTTATTGGGCTTCAACTGTTGTGCATTGCCTGCTTGGGGCAAAAGAATATTCGAGGTGTGGTGCTCGATGAGTTTTCTAAACGGGCTATTCCATTTGCTACAGTAAGAACTTCAAGCCAAACCGCTATTACAGATATCAATGGCCGGTTTACGATGGCTAAATCTCGCTCCATGGATGAGCTATCGGCTGAAACTCCCATTCACAAAGAAGTAGGTCAGCAGGTTGTCCAAGACGATTCTGTCGCTTTATATTTGAAACAAACCAGCGTTCAGTTTTTTGAAAAACGTACTTCTCCCGGAGCAAAAATACTTATTTCAAATGTACTCCGGTTTGCTTACCGAAACGACCCCTTGCTCACCCAGAATTACACCTTTACTTCCTATAACAAACTGGTGGTAAATACCGACATGCTGAGCGAGGCTCAAAAACAGGCCCGAGGTTTGCTGAGTAGATTTCGCATTAAGATTGACTTTCCCAAACGTCCACATCATCTGTTTCTCATGGAGTCTGCCACGGAAGGGTTTATGAAAAACAGGATTTATGAAAAAGAGGAAGTGCATAGCAGCAGAGCCGCTGGTTTAAATTCTCCACCGCCTTTTTCCATTGCTTCAGGGCTCCAACCTTTTAGTATTTATAGGCCATTTCTCAACATTGCTGGCGGTTGGTTCATCAGCCCGCTGGGTGGAAATCCTTTTAAAAGATTCCATTTTCAGGTAATCGATACATTACAACTTGCTACAGGAACAACATATCAAATTCACTTCAACCCCAAAGGAAACAAATTACTGGAAACCACAGCAGGCTATCTTTGGGTTGATTCTGCCACATTTGGCATTCAGGCATTTTCTGTTTCTCCAGCTTTGATGGGTGGTGGGAAAACCCGCATTTACCAGCTCAACACCTTGATGAAACATGCAGGTTGGATGCCTGTACAAACCATGACAACTTTTGAAATGAGCAATTTGCTCGGCACAAACATTCCATTGCTGGTCAAAAACAAAACATACCTTTTCAACTATCTGTTCAAGCAGAAATTTGGCCCTAGGCGTTTCGATAATGTGCTGATTGATTTTGTGGCCGACTCATCGAACAACGAAAACTACCTGCGAAGACTGCGACAAGAGCCATTCTCGGCAGTAGATACGGCAACGATCGATTTTTATGATCAACTAGGAAAGCTGGAAAATATAGACCGTGTAGTCAACTTTGGAAACAGATTGGCACATGGACGCTTTCCGCTCAACAAGTTTGACATTGTACTTAATCGTGCCTGGAAAGCAAACGACTTTGAGGGTTTGCGACTTGGGCTTGGTTTTGAAACCAGCCGAAAGTTTTCGCTTACACACAAGTTTGGCGGATACTTTGGCTATGGGTTCGGCGACACCCGTTGGAAATATGGACTCGACTACCGCTACAACCTCTTCGACCGCTGGGAAAGTTATCTGGAATTGCGTGGCGGACAAGAACTGCAAGAGCCAGGGTCTGTCAGTCTTCCTTTTCCACGACTCTATTTTAGCAATGAAAACCTCAGGGATGTGCTGATTTTAAGATACGATATGGTGCGTAAAGCAGAGGCACTTGTTGGCTTTACTCCAGTGCAGAATCTGAATGTGAAATCAGGCTTTGTATTTTCAGAAAGGCATACACTTTACAACTACAGCTTCAATTATTTTGCAAACAGGCCGTATCATTACTTTCTCGATTGGGTGGCTTTGGCCAGATATTCGCCCGGGGAGAGGTTTATTCGAATCAATGGCGAAAAAATCAGTATTGGCAACCGCTGGCCAGAAGCCTGGGCACAGGTAACTAAAGGTTTTGATGGACCTTTAGGCAAGTACAACTATGTGAAACTGGATGGGAGGTTGGCCAGTAAATTCAGGATTTTAGGTTTGGGTGAAACGGCTATCAATGTAACCGGAGGCTGGGTAAACCGGCCTGCTCCTTATCCTGTACTCTTCAACGCCAGAGGTAGCTATCGAGATTTTTCGTTTGTGGCTTTCAACTCGTTTGAAACCATGCGCTACAATGAATTTACGACCTCGGAATATTTGAACTTCTTTTTGGTGCACCGCTTTCGGCGCATCTACATTCCAAATTTTCCTTTTCGACCTTATTTTTCCTTGGTGGCCAATGGTGGCTGGGGATATTTGAACAACAAAGACGTACACCAAGGCATCTTAATTCAGGATTACAACAAAGGTTATTTTGAGTCAGGCTTTTTTGTGAACGACTTTTTTGTAGTCAATTTATTTGGTCTCCGAACTGGTCTGGGAGCGGGTGCTTTTTTACGGATGGGGCACTACAAGCAATTGAACGCTGCTGATAATGTGGTGTTTAAGTTTGCCTTGAATTATTCGTTGTAGTCGTGTGGAAAGCTTATTACTATGTTGATAATTGAGGCAATTTTTGAATCTAATTTTTTTCAAGTCTCTGGCAGGGTCTTGTTTTATCAAGTACGAGATACCATGTTATCGAAAAACGCATAAACAAAATAGCACCTAATTGTGCTATTTTGTTGTGTGTTGAAGACCACTTATTCAGCCATCATCAAAGCCTCGAATTGCTTGGCTTTGTCGGTCATTTTCAAGGTGCCATAGATTTTATACATTGACTTGATCACGTCTTTGTCTTTTGGATTTACCCTGTGGCAATTTTCAAAATAAGGAATGGCCTTTTTCATTTCTTCAGCAACATCGGCTTCCATCTTTTTGCCTACTTTTTGGTACTGGTTGATGTCCTGAGGAATCTTTTTGTTGATCTCAGCCGCTGTGTTGTAGTGAAATGCGCCCAGGTTGTAGTTCGACTCAAAATTGTCAGGGTTTGCTTCAATGGCTTTTCTGTAATTGTTAAGTGCTTTTTCCTTGTTTACTTTTTTGTCGGCTGCGGGTGTTTTTACCTCAGCGGCCATACCGTCGTACAAACTGCCTAGAGCAGCCCACAATTGGTCATTTCCTGGATCCAGTTTCACCGCTTCTTCCAGCTTTCCAATGGCTTCATTTTGACGACCGAGTTGAAAATAAAGGCTCAACTCCTCAACAGCTAAGCTTTTATCGGTTGGAAACTCTTTTCGGGCTTCCTGAATTTCTGCAAGCGCCTTGTCGAATTGCTGATTGGTTTTATAAATTCGGATGCCAGAACGCCACATATCCACGCTTGATCTGCCCAGTGCCCTGAGTTTGGCATTGTTGGCTTTCACCTTGTCAACATCGCCGGTTTGTTCAGCTGCAATTGCGGCATACACATAAGCTGTGGTGTCGGTAGGTTTCATTTCGGCTGCGTATTCAAATGCACTCAAAGCCTTGGCAGGCAAGGTGTCTTGAAATGCTTTTACACCCTCGTTGATGAACAAAACCCAAAAATTGTCAAGATTCTTTTTGGAGTTTTTGTAGTGTTCACCTTTGTCCGGATCCAATTGCATGGCTTTTTTATAAGCCTCAGCTGCTCGAACCAGCCCGTCTTTTTTTACAATGGCGTTGTAGGCAGGAAGAGGACTTGTGTATAAACTATGATAGATGAGGCCTTTGAAATACCAGGTTTTCGGCTCTCCTGATGTTTTTTCGTTTTCAACTGCCTTGTCTATTTCTTCTTTGGCTTTGTCGAGCTTGCCTTCTCTGTGATACAGAATGGCATTGGTGACAGCAATTTTCTGACTCAAGGCTGGCAACGCAACAAGCATTCCTGCCAAAATAATCAAATGGTTTAGCTTCATAAAAAGATTTAAGTTTTGTTACAATTTATTCTTCCGTTGGTGTTTCAGTTGCATCTTCAGCTGGCGAATCGTTGCCTTCACTTTCAGGTCCTGACTCAATAGCTCCTTCCGCTCCTTCAATTCCTTCACCAACTATTTCCACTACTTCGTCCTCTAATTCAATTTTAGCAATCGAAGAAATTTCGTCTGTCTCGCTTAATTTAATTAAACGAACCCCTTGGGTATTTCTGCCCATCACCCGCATGGAGTCGGTTCGCATTCTGATGGAAATGCCAGACTTGTTGATAATCATCAATTCATCTTTGTCAGTCACATCCAAAATAGCAACCAGGAAGCCGGTTTTGTCGGTTATATTTAAGGTAATCACACCTTTAGCACCTCGCTTGGTCAGTCGGTAATCGTCCGTTACCGACATTTTACCATATCCTTTTTCTGAAACTACAAGCAAGTTTTTGATATTGTTTTGTGAAGGAACACAAACCATACCAATCACTTGATCTGTGCTGCTTTCGAGTGTAATGGCTTTTACTCCGGCAGCATTTCTACCCATTGGCCTTACTTGCTCTTCAGGGAATCGCACTGCTTTACCTGATTTTTTGGCGATGATAATCTGGTCGCTGCCGCTGGTCAGTCTCACGTCGAGCAAACGATCGCCTTCGTTGATGCCAATGGCAATAATGCCCGCTTGTCTTGGTCTTGAGAAAGCTTCGAGCGTGGTTTTCTTAATGGTACCGTTTTGTGTACAGAACACCAGGTAATTGTTGTTGATATAGTCCTGATCGGTCAATGTTTTTACATTGATAACCGCTCTGATCTTGTCTTCTTTTGGAATCTGGAGCAAGTTCTGGATAGGTCGACCTTTGGCATTTTTAGCACCTTCCGGCAATTCATATACCTTGATCCAGAACATTTTACCCGCCTCGGTGAAGATTAGCAAGTAGTTGTGCATCGATGCAATGAACAAGTGTTCCGTGAAATCGCTTTCTTTTGTGGAAACAGCTCGTGAACCCACTCCCCCTCTTCCTTGCGTACGGTAGTCGGTCAATGGAGTTCTTTTGATATAACCTTCATGCGAAATGGTGATGACCATGTCGTCGTCGGCAATGATATCTTCTATGCTGATGTCGCCGGCATGATGCACGATTTCAGTTCTGCGCTCGTCGCCATACCTTTCTTTGATTTCGATCAATTCGTCTTTGATGATTTCCATTCGTTTATCCTCGTTTTCAAGGATGAAATGGTAATCAGCAATCAGCTTCATGGTTTCTTCGTAGTCGGCAATGATTTTGTCTCTTTCCAGACCGGTAAGTCTTTGAAGACGCATGTCCAAAATTGCCCTTGCCTGAATTTCAGAAAGCTCGAATCGCTCCATTAATTGATTTCGGGCGTCTTCAGGGTCTTTCGAATTTCGAATTAAAGAGATTACCGCATCCAGGTTGTCTAAAGCTATGAGCAAACCTTGCAACACGTGGGCTTTTTTCTCCGCTTCTTTCAGGTCATATTTGGTTCGACGGATAACTACTTCGTGGCGATGTTCTACGAAATAGCGAATGAGGTCCTTCACATTCAGCATCACTGGCTTACGTTTCACCAGGCAAACATTGTTTACACTGAAAGAAGACTGTAGCGCTGTATATTTGTAAAGGTTGTTTAATACCACATTGGCGTTGGCATCCCTTTTTAAGTCAAAAACAATCCGGATTCCATCACGATCCGACTCATCACGCAAATCAGAAATTCCTTCCAATTGCTTGTCGTTGATCATCTGACCGATTTTCTCAATCATGGCAGCTTTGTTCACCATGTAGGGAACGTCGGAAAAAATAATCTGCTCTTTTCCGGCTGACGAGGTTTCGAAATGAGAATTGGAACGAATCACAATTCTGCCTCTGCCGGTTTCCAGTGCCGAACGAACGCCTGAAATGCCATAAATTACACCAGCAGTCGGGAAATCCGGGCCTTTGATGATTTTCATCAGGTCAGCAATTTCAATATCGTTGTTGTCGATGTATGCTATAGTGCCATCAATTACCTCTGAAAGGTTATGCGGCGCCATGTTGGTGGCCATTCCTACAGCAATACCTGAGGTTCCGTTGATGAGCAAATTCGGAATTCGGGTCGGAAGTACAGTTGGTTCTTCCAGTGAATCGTCGAAGTTGGGTTGGAAATCAACTGTGTCTTTCTTGATATCGGCCAGCATTTCCTCGGCTATTCGCTTTAGTCTTGCCTCGGTATATCGCATGGCTGCCGGTGAATCACCGTCAATTGAACCAAAGTTGCCTTGTCCGTCTACAAGTGGATATCGCAAAGACCACGGTTGGGCCATACGCACCATGGCATCATAAACTGAGGAGTCGCCGTGTGGGTGATATTTACCCAGGCATTCTCCTACGATACGAGCTGATTTTTTATGGGCTTTGTTGTAGTTCACACCCAGATCGTCCATGGCGTAAAGCACACGACGGTGAACGGGTTTTAAACCATCCCGCACATCGGGAAGTGCACGTGAAACAATGACCGACATCGAATAATCGATGTACGCACCACTCATTTCATCTTCAATGTTGATTGGGATAATATTTTCTGTTTCTGCCATGTAGAGATGTTATCGTTTTTTCCGAATAAGGGCGCAAATTAACATCCCTGGGCTAAATCAGCTAATCTTTCTCTAAATCATTATCATCTTCTACTTCGTGCTTGTCCTTTTTCCGGTCTTTTGGGTCACGGGCTTTTATGCCCTCCAATATATCGGGATCTTTTTCTTGGGCTTTCTTTTTGGGTCTTTTAGCCCAAATCATCCACCAGGGTGGGTTTTTTGGTGGAACTTTAGTGTCTTTCAAGCCAAAGTATTTTTGTCCAATTCGGGGGTTTTGGTTTTTTCGCCACCAAGGTTGACCTCTGTAACTAGCACCCGCATGCGAATGCACCATGCGCACTTTGCAGCCTGGATATTTACATAGAGGAATTCGGGAACAAGCTGCTGGCAACAGGCTTAAACTTGCCAATAACAGCGCTATAGGCAAATATTTCAACAAATGATGCAGTAGTTTCATTTAGAGCGGCAATGTTAGCATATTTCAAACTATCGAAACCGAGTGAATTACGGAATTTTGGCATAGGTATGTTTTTGCCTCTTTTCATCGGGTTTTAATAAACGGTAGAGTAGAAAATTGTTGCTTTATTTGCCCATAACAATAAAACATTAAATTAACATGGAACAAACCATGCGCTGGTTCGGCCCGCAAGACCCGGTGAAGCTGCCTCATATCATGCAAGCGGGGGCAACTGGCGTCGTAACTGCATTGCACAATATTCCCAATGGAGAAGTTTGGAGTAGAGCGGCAATCAGCGAGCGAAAAAACCTCATTGAATCGTTTGGAAACAAGGATTTTCCACTGCGTTGGTCGGTTGTAGAAAGTGTGCCTGTGCATGAGGATATCAAAAAAGGTCTGGTAACAGCGGCCACATACATCGCCAACTACAAGCAAACGTTGGAAAATTTGGCGGCGGAAGGAATAACTACTGTATGCTACAATTTCATGCCGGTGCTCGACTGGAGCCGAACTGATTTGGAATATCAAATGCCTGATGGCTCTTTTGCCTTATTTTTTCATTACCCTACATTTGCAGCTTTTGACATTCATGTTTTAAAGCGTAAAAACGCTTCAAAAGATTATGATGAAGTTGTAGTAGAAGAAGCAAATAGGTTGGCTCACAGTTGGGAAGGCTATGAGAAAGCAAAGGTGGCTAATACCGTTTTGCGTGGCCTTCCAGGAGCTGAGGAACATTTTTCTTTAGGAAATTTTCAGGATGTATTGGATGGTTACAAAGATGTGAATGCAGAAAAACTGAGAGCCAATCTGTACAGGTTTGTCGGTGAAGTAGCACCTTTGGCTGAAAGGTTGGGTATTAATCTCAGTATTCATCCCGACGACCCACCATTTCCACTGTTAGGCTTGCCAAGGGTGATGAGCACAGAACAAGATGCAGTTGATTTGCTCGAAACCATTGATGTGCAAGCCAATGGTCTATGTTTTTGTACAGGATCTTTTGGTGCCAGACCAGACAACGATTTGCCACAAATGGCCCAAAAATTAGCTTCACGCATCCATTTCATTCATTTGAGAGCCGTGAAGCGAGACTCAAAGCAACCCAAAACATTTGTGGAAGCCAATCATTTGGAAGGCGATGCAGATATGGTTTCGATTATTGAACAATTTGTGGTAGAGGAGGAGCGAAGACGAAAAACCAGTCGACCTGACCACCAAATACCTATGCGCCCAGATCATGGGCATCAAATGCTGGATGATTTGGAGAAAACTACAAATCCTGGGTATTCTGCTATTGGTCGATTGAGAGGTTTGGCTGAATTGCGGGGTATAGAATTGGCATTGAAGCAGAAAATGGTATAGCTTTAAAGCGATATTATTCTATGTAACGTTCTAGTATATAAATGTTTAAGTATTTTTTGAAAAAAAAATTTCAAGTTTTCTCCGGCGTCAAATATTAATATCGTAATATTGCAATATAGCTATACCGATATGGGCGCATCAAAAACCGAACAATTTTCTGAAAGCCACAATGCCATGGCTACTCTTTTAAAAGCACTTGGACATCCCGCCAGAGTAGCTATTATTGAGTATTTGCTCAAGGCTGAAAACTGCATTTGTGGCGACATTGTGAATGAATTGCCACTTTCACAGCCTACAGTTTCTCAGCATCTCAAAGAGCTCAAAGCCGCTGGCTTAATTAAAGGAACTGTGGAAGGAAATGCCATTTGCTATTGCCTTGACTTGGCCACCATTTCAGTGCTTCGGGACTATTTTGCGGGTTTATCTGTACAACTGGAATCGAAAAATTGTTGTTAACAAAAAATCAAACGTCATGAATTTATCTGCATTCAAAACCCTTTTAAGCCAGGTCTCAGCTATAAACTTTGTGCTGCCAAATGGAAGTCAGGTGCCAAACCACTTTCACGTAACTGAAGTGGGGCTTACCACTAAACAATTTGTGGATTGCGGTGGAACTTTGAGAACCGATAAGGTTGTAAATTTTCAAGTTTGGTCAACTACAGACTTCGACCATCGCTTGGAACCTGCCAAACTGCTGAACATCATTTCTATTTTTGAAAAACATTTTGGCAATGAAGACCATGAAGTTGAAGTTGAATATCAATCTGAGACCATTGGAAGATATGGCTTAAACTTCAATGGAATCAACTTTTTGCTTACCGAAAAGCAAACCAATTGTTTAGCCAGTGACCAATGCGGAATACCAGACCTGGGAACAAAATCAACTTTGGTCGCTGCAGAATCATATGCAAATGCATGTTGTTCTCCAGGAGGTGGTTGTTGTTGATTTTTCTTCTAATCTTTTGTAAACTCTGAGTTTCTTGAACCAAATCAAGTATTTTGGTAGAATCTCATTGACCTTTTTCCCATTTCATGAGTACTGATTTTTTCCTTTTCCGGGAAACAACTTTACCTTTGAAAGGTGCGAGGTGCTATGAATTAGAAAAACTACAAAAATAAGTGATAAAAACTTCTGGAAATTCAGCCGTTATCATAGGTGCTACTGGCCTGGTTGGTCATGCCTTATTGCGGTTATTGCTTTCCGACCATCGCTTTTCAAAAGTGGTGGCATTGGGTCGCAGGTCTTTAATGATTGATGATTCAAAGCTTACAGAATATGTTATTGACTTCGACCAGCCTGAAAAATGGGTCGATTTGGTTCAAGGCGATGTAGCATTTTCAGCGCTCGGTACCACCTTGAGGGTGGCAGGAAGCAAAGACGCACAAATGAAGGTGGATTTCAGCTATCAATTAAAATTTGCAGAAGCGGCAAGAAAGAATGGCATTCCGACATTCGTATTGGTTTCTGCAGCCGGGGCAAACTCCAGCTCTTCCAATTTTTATTCAAAAATGAAAGGGCAACTCGACGATGCTGTTGCTCAACTTGGTTTTTCGAAAACCTGCATCATCAGACCAGGATTTCTCAAAGGACTTAGAAAAGAATTTCGGTTAGGTGAAGTTTTGGCCCAACCAGTTTTAGAAGTGCTGAAATTTGTACCTGGCTTGAAAAAATTCAGGCCTATTGATTGTTGGATTGTAGCTAAAGCGATGATTCAGGCTGCGAATAGGCACTCGGATACACCTTTACAAATTTACACTTTAGAAGAAGTTTTTGCCATTGCAAGCGAATGAGTGCTATGTTTACTGATGTCAATTTTTCAACTCCCATCAATCGTTTTCGGGTGGTAGCTCTGGGCGAAGGCCTATCGTTTCTTGTACTCCTTTTTGTTGCCATGCCCCTGAAATACATATGGGGCGAACCTTTACTGGTTCGTTGGGTTGGTGCTCTGCACGGAGGGCTTTTTATTGCTTATGTGGTTTACCTGTTAGAGGTTCATTTCAAAGAAAAGTGGCCAATATGGAAAAGCCTTATAGCCTTTTTGCTCTCCTTTGTTCCGTTCGGTACGTTTTGGATTGAGTACAAATGGCTCAATCCAAAGCCTTTGCCATAAATTTTGACCTGTCGAAACAAAGAGCAGCTGCTCCTAATATGCCCGCATCGTTGCCCAGTGCGGCCAATCGAATATCGATTTTTGACAAATAATAAGGAGTCAGGTAAGTGTTCAACACTTTGTGAAGTCCTGGAGAAATAAATTCAAAGCTGGCCGATAAACCTCCACCCACTACAATGGTTTTGATGTCCAAAATACGAATGAGTGCCACTAAGCCTTCGCCCAATATTTCACCCACCTCAAAAAAGACACTCCTCGAAAATTCATCACCTTCGTTGGCCGATATCACCAATTTGGTGGCTGAAACTGGCTGATCTCTCTGCATCAGGGTGTTTCCTTGATATTTTTCGAGCATGTTAGAAGCCAGGTTTATGATGCCTTGTTTTCCAATATTTTGTTCAAGTCGTTTGTGATTTCTGGAAATAATATGGCCAAGTTCTAAGCCGTTTCCATCGCCGCCTGAGAATATTTTTCCATTGATAATAGCAGCGCTACCTATGCCAGTGCCTAAGGTTATAAAAGCAAAAGTGGAAGGAAGCGACTCGCCTTTGAAAATTAACTCGCCCAGACCAGCTGCATTTGCATCGTTTTCAAGACAAAATTCTTTGTCTTTAAACCGGGCTTCCAGCAAATCTTTCAGTCTTACTCCATTTAATTCTGGTATAGCAGGTATTTCGAGAGGAATTCGCCTGGCGAGATCAATCATGCCAGGAAGACCAATGCCTATTTTTTTTACATCTTTATGAGCTACCAACTTAAAGGCAATATTGTCGAGCAAACGCTCCACAAAACTGTTGTCATCTCGCCACTCAGAGGTTGAAAAGCTTTGAAAATCATGTATTTCACCTTGTAGATCTACAAAACCAGTTTTTACATGGTTTCCACCCACGTCGATGCCAAAATAAATTTCTGAACCCATAAAAAGGATAAAATTTGGTGTAAGGCTATTTTGCCGTCGGAAAATTAGGAACAAACCAGTAACGGCCAAACTCTCCACATGATTTTGACTCGAATTAAACATGTTCTATTTCTGAAGTATTGGGTAATGAACATTGCATAGCCTTTATTTGCAAGGAAATGATGAGTAATAGAAAAGCAATAATTAGCACCAAAGGACTGAGAAAAACCTATCGAGGCGTTATTGATTATGTAGCTTTGAAAGGCGTAGATATTGAAATTGAAGAAGGCTCATTTGTGTCAATTGTGGGTCAATCGGGGAGTGGAAAGTCAACATTGCTTTACGTGTTATCTACACTTGACACCAGCTATGAAGGAGAAATTTATTTCAATGATCTATTGCTTAGAAAATTGGGAAAAAACCAAATTTCTGCCCTTCGAAATAGTCAGATTGGGTTTGTATTTCAGTTTCACTATTTGCTACCTGAGTTTTCGGTGGTCGACAATGTTTCGTTGCCTGCCCTTAAATTGGGAAAATTGAAAGCAAAAGAGATCAGGGCAAAAGCCATTGAAAAGCTTGATTTGTTAGGTTTGGCCGATCAGGCAGACAAAAAAGCCAGCCAGCTTTCTGGCGGGCAGCAGCAAAGAGTAGCCATTGCCAGGGCACTCATAAACGAACCTTTGGTAATTTTTGGAGATGAACCGACCGGTAACTTAGATTCTGAAAACACAGACGTAGTGTTTGAAATTTTCAAAAACCTCAGCAATAATGAAGGGAAAACGGTAATCATAGTAACTCACGACAATGATTTAGCTGCCAAAACCGACATGATTATCAGGCTGAAAGATGGCTTGGTGTTAAATTGGTAAGGTATTTATAGAAAACGCTTTACCATGCGCATCATATTTTGTTCCATAGCCGAATAATGGCCATCAGACTTAAATATAGTCTCCATATTGTCAATCAGTTTTTCTTTGTCGGATTCCGATTTAATAATGCGTGATTTGTTGACAATGAGCCATTGCGTGCGGTCATAGTCATTTAGGCGCTCATAGATTTTGAGTATTTTTTTGAAATTGTCTTCACTCACAAACTGAAGAATAATTTCTTTTTCTTCCTCTTTAAACTCTAAATCTGCTCCGGCACAATAAATAAGCAGAAATGCTTGAAACTCTTCAAATGTCAGATTGTCAATGGTTTCCATGGGCTTATTTTAAGTAAACGCTTAGCAACTTATCGAATTTTTTATTCTTCTTCTTCAAAGTTTTTATCCAAGGGTCTTTTTTAATATCTTGAGCTTTGATCTTTCGAACGATAAACGCTTCTTCCAGCATTTTGATGCCAGCCTCTTCTTTGCTTTCCAAAAAGTAAATGCAGCCCATTCCATACTGTGCAAAAGTTTCTTCTTTGTTGATTTCGAGAGCGCTAATGAAGGCTCCTTTTGCACTTTCCATGTCTCCTGTCCGCATTTTAAGGATACCTAGAATGGCTAGATTTCTTGAAGTTTTTAAAGTAGCATCAATTTTGAGCGCTTCGTCCAAATCTGAAGCTGCTTCTGGCATTTTATTGCTTAACTCATGTGCCTGATATCTGATGTAAAAGCATTGAGAACATGTAGGATTTAGTCTGATAGCATCGTTTAACGATTTTATAGTTTTGGGCATGCTACTCAGTTCGAAATGAATGATGCCTTTTTCTAAATTACACTTGTAGGCATCGAAGCCTAAATCTTCTGCCGCCCCGATATTTTTAAGTGCTTCATCATATTTTCTTAACTTCTTGTTCGACAAGCCTTTAAAGAAATGCGCATCTCCAAAACGTTTGTCGAGCCTGAGTGCCTCATCAAAGTCAAGTAGTGCTCTGCTTAAGTTTCCAGCACTATAATGTGCTTTGCCTCTCCTTACAAAATATTGAGGTTTTTCTTTTTCGTTCGTCAATATAAGGTCGAACCAGATGGTTGCACTGTCATACTTGTTTTCCAGTGTAAACACATCGCCCAATGCAGCAGCAGCATCCCAGTTTTTAGGTTGAAGGTCCCAACTCTTTTTTAAAGCTGTTTTTGATTCCTCAATTCGATTTTTCTCTGCTAAAACCACTCCATATCTCAAGAAACCTACCGGGTTCGATGGGTTTGTGGTGGTTGCATTTTTTAATGATATCAGTGCTTTGTCTGTCGATTGATTGGCTCTCCAATATTCTGCTAAAAGCATGTTTGCATCAAATGTGGCAGGATTTGCCAGCAGACTTTGTTCTAAAAATTTCTCTACTTCCTGATTTTTAGAATTGGTTTTAAATAAACCCTCAGCAGCTTTTAGTTTGCTTTGACTCAAGTTATCAAGCATTGATTCCTGGGTTGTGCTCAGCCCCAAAGTTCTGGCCTTGATTAAATCAGTTCTGGCAGCCTCAAATTTTCCTTGCTCGAATGAGATGATTCCCCTAAGTAGGTAGGCCGAAGAAAAATTTTCGTTTTTAGCCAGAATATCGTTCAGGTTTTTGTTGGCGTCGTTAAGACTTCCCTTTTTATATTGACTGAAGGCCAGGTTATATTTGCTAACTAAGTTTCCCGGTTCAAGTGAAACTGCCGTCGAAAAATCGTCTGTAGCAGCGTTGAAGTCGTTCACTTGTTGGTAGGCCGATCCTCGTCTGCTGTAGTACTGCGCATTGTCCTTAAATTTAGAAATCAGAACGGTGTAGTCGGCAATGGCTTTAGGAAAGTTATTTGTTTTTGTGTACACAAAGGCTCTTTGCAAAACTGGTTCCGTATAGCTTTCATCAAGTTCAATTGCTTTTGAAAGGTCTTTTATAGCATCTTCAAATTGATTCTGGCGTGCATAACAATTACCCCTTTCAACATAGAACTCCGGATTTATTTTGTTATCCTTTATCAGTTTGTTATATCCTTTAATTGCACCTTTATAGTCTCCACTCATGTATCTGGCCTTCAGTTCTGATTTGAGTCTGAGTACCCTGTCAATTTCAATTATTTCTAGCTCAATTTCTGGCGTGCCTGGTTTCAGACTTATCGCTTTTTGATATTGATTTCTTGCATTTTCATAGTCACGTAAAGCTTTAGATCTATTGGCGTTGTCAACGAATTCGGCAAATAAAGTAGCATCATCTTTCACGCCTTTTGCCAAATTTTCGGTCAATTCGTTGATCTTACTTCGGGGGTAAAGTTCGTATGGACGAATGGTTCTGGCTTCTGTAAAAGCCTCTATGGCTGCACCATATTCTCTGGCCGTAGCCAATGAATCACCTTTCCGAACTGCACTTTTATATGCCAGCTGCTTTTGCTGTGCCTCTGCTATTTTGTTGGTTTGTTCGGCCAATGCTGCAGCATATAAAGAGTCGGCAACCCGGCGGTATTTCTCAGCACCGAGCACATCTTCATTTTGCTCTGCTTGTTTATAAGCCTGCAAACCAGTTGACTTTGGCTTTACAAAAGGTTGATACTGCTTGTCTATATAAGTGGCAGAATCTTCACCAGCTGGTATTTTCACAAATGTGACGCTGGTTATCCTGCATACTATTTCGTTGCCATTCTGCTTTTCCACTCGCACCTCTGCCACCCGTCTTATCGGTTTATAATGATCTTCGAACTCCTTATGCTTGTTTTTAAAAATGGATTCAAAGTTGACTTTCAAAAAAGTGTATTGTCGTTCCTTGATCTCTGAAAGTCGAAAGTCGGAAAATGCAACAGTATTATCTTCGAAACCTTTGGTGTAGAACAGGTCGAAATCGCTCATGTATTTGCGTACAGAAACGTCTTTGACAACGGCTGAATCTGAGGCACCAGGCACAATATCGTCCTCTAAAACAGATTTTTCGTCATAAAACAATCTGTTCGAAGAATCTGAATAGCAGAATTTGATCAGCTCTTCCACTTCGCTGTTGCTGGTATTTTTACTCGCTATGGTGTTGAGTAAAAGTTCAAATTCTTGCAGTAGCTGGATACTTCTGCTTTTTACCTCGCTTTGTTCACGCTGGGTTAGGCCTTGTGCCAAACAAGCGTAAGGTACCAGCAAGCTAGCCAGCAGCAAAAGAATCCAGACTTTTTTTCCCATTAAACTCAGTCGATGTAGAGAATTTTCTTTTTGTAATTCTCTTTTTGTTCAGGGGTTAATTTGGTCAGCGAACTTATAAGCCAGCCATTGTTTTTGCCTTGTCTGCGGTATTGTTCTACGGTTAATCCCCATCCATTTATTTGGAGCATGTGGTAAGCGATTCTGTCAGTTTGCAAAAACACCACATTGCCATTCATCAACTCAGAAACAAAGTAGGCAAGTCTGTCTTCTTTGAAATCTTCATACAAATAACTGGTAATGTTCATTTTGTCTTCCATGGCTTTTGCGAGTCCCATAAAATCCGTCGCATGACTAATTGGATTCAGAAACTTTTTATTGTCACGTCGTTGTGGAAGCTTTAAAAAGGGAGCATAAGCACTTCTAATTGTCCATTTGGCACCTCCCGTGTGATCCTGGTAAGGTTGCATAATGATGGTCACTTTTTCAGGTTTTCCTTTGTATGTGACAGAACAAATACATTTTGCAAACCACTCGTCGTCATAGAAAAGTAGAAAATTCGTACTGTCAACAACCCGTTTCACAAAGGCATCTGCCATTTCAGCTTCCCAGGCTGGATTTGTGTAGTTGAATAGCGTTTTAATAAGATCGGTTCTGGAATAACGCTTATCCGGATAATTCTTTTTGAGGTAATCTTTGATAAGCGTTGTTGGTTCGTCATTGAATCGCTCAAAAAATTCATCAATTGTTTTTACTTCAAATGCAAAAGTTTCCTGATACGATTTTGAAATGGTAGTTTGTGCCAACAGGTTTTGGCTCAAGAGTCCAATCAGAAACACAGTAAAAATCTTCTTCATGCCTTAGCTTTTTTCCTGGTTAATGCCAATGTCTGACAAGAATACGTCCCAAAGCAGAAGCGACTCACCTTCCACTTCTTTCCGGTATGTTTTCAGAACTATTTCTATGTTTTTTCTTGTTATATCGCTGTAAACAACTTTTCCTTCCTGGTAACCTTCAAATTTTTGTTGAAGAGAAATAACACCATAGTAGTTTCCATCAGGGCCTTTTCGCAGATTGCTCACATAGTAAATGTCTGTCCACTCGATGTTTACTTTAGAGTATTTAAGCAGCTTAAGCTTGTTCAGGTATTCTCTGATTTTCAACCGTGCTTTCTGGGTTGCACTTGAACTACTGATTTCCACAGTGGCATCTTCACTCAAAAAAAGTTCTACAGCATTGTTAATGGCTTTGTTTGCATCTTGAAAGTCAGTGCTTTTGTTGGCAATCTGATTGAGGTATCTTCCCAGATCTGCTGATTTTTGAAGCGCTTTTGTTTTGAATTGTTCGAAGGAGGCGTTGTCTAAATCAATTTCATTACCCAGGTCATTTTGAGGTTTATTGGCCAAATTTGCCCCAAGTGAACTCAAGGAGCTTTTGGTCGCCATTTTTTTGTTTCTCAATTGGGTGGAAACCAAAGAAGCTTTACTAAAAAATCGATGTTTGCCGTCTGCGAAAAGTATGGCCAGAATTTTATCTCCAGGAATTAAATAGGGCGTTGTGGTATCATTGGCTGAATAGTCAAATTTCACTGGATTTGACTCTGCATCAGTCACTCTGCAAGCTATTACTTCTCCTCCAAGTGTAAGCAACCAGTCGTCGGAATGCACATTTTCTGGTGGAGGAGTGTTGCCTTTGTAACTATTTGGAAATGCCAGATAGGCACCATTTCCATACATAATCAGGGTGAGGTTCGAACGTTCGAGTTTTCTCACTTTTGGGTTTTTTTCGTTGGGGTTGTCTGGTAAAAACTTTACCTGTGATGTTCCTACATCCTGCACGGTTCCTGCAAATTTCGAATCATCCGACAGATAGACAATGTCCAGGTTTTGGGCTATGCTCAGTGAGCTAATGGCCAGGGAAGAAATGAGTATGTACAGCGATTTTTTCATCGTTCAAAATTTGAAGTCTTTGCTTTGTCCTGAGTTTTCAAGGCTGAAATTAATAGATTCCAATGCCATCTTGCAAATATTAGATGTATTTGCATGCAGAACAGAATTTTTCTAGTGGTCGGATACTGCGAATTTTCTTGATTTCTTACATTTGACTGTACTTGGTCTGAAATTATAACTTAACTTCACTTGGTAAATGTGTACTTGTCGACCTAATAATCAGGAAACCTTGTTCACCATTCATTTGTCCATATGAAAATTAGCCAGTACATCTATCAAGAAACCTCAGGTTGGAAACACATTTCAGGCGATGCTACCTTGGGTGAAAGCCAACTTTTATTGGTTTTTGGCAATCGGGAGCTACTTTTAAGCAGCCAACAACAGTTGCTGGAATTGCACTCGACATTCCCCAAGGCCAAACTTTTTGGTTGCAGTACAGCCGGTGAAATTATCGATCAATCTGTGCTAGACAATACTTTGGTGGCTACTGCAGTCTGGTTCGAAAAGTCACAATTAGCCTTTCATTTCCTTAAACTTCCATCCATCAATGAATGCGAAGATTATGGGAAACTATTGGTTAAATCTTTGATTAAACCTGGTTTAAAACACTTATTTGTGCTCACGGACGGACAGCATGTGAATGGCACGCAACTGGTTAAAGGGCTTACAGCAGAATTGCCTCAAGGCGTAAACATAACAGGCGGGTTGGCTGCGGACGGTGCATCATTCAAACAAACATTGGTTTTTGATGATGCCGGAATTCCCTCCGAAAACATCATAGCAGGTTTGGGATTGTATGGAGACGATTTAGACATTGGATATGGGTCTTTTGGCGGTTGGGATTCGTTCGGTATAGAGCGACAGGTTACAAAATCAGAAAACAACGAAGTTTTTGAAATTGACCATTTTCCTGCCTTGGCGCTTTACAAATCATTTTTAGGAAATCAGGCCCAAAACTTACCTTCGTCTGGCCTGCTTTTTCCACTTAGTATGCGCATTAATCCAAATGATGAGCCACTTGTTCGCACCATTTTAAATATCAATGAAGACACACAAAGTCTTATTTTTGCAGGCGATGTGCCGGTAGGTGCTTATGTGAAACTCATGAAAGCCAATTTCGACCGGCTTATTTCTGGTGCAGAAGAAGCAGCAATCAAGGCCTCAGGTGGTATAAAAGTCGAGCATGACTACCTGTCAATATTAATTAGTTGTGTTGGGCGAAAATTAGTTTTGAAACAGTTGGTGGAAGAAGAAATTGAAATTGTGAAGCGCAAATTGGGCAAAGCTGCCTTTACGACTGGCTTTTATAGCTACGGCGAAATTTCGCCTTTTTCGAAAGGCGCAAAATGTGAACTTCACAACCAAACCATGACCATCACCACTATAAAGGAAAACTGAACATGCCAAATGTGCAACATGCAGTTTTTCATAGGCTTCTCGCTCGGCAGATAGCAAAATACCTGCCAGATGATTGGGCAGATAACGAGGGTTTTCTTTCGTTTTTCGATGCAGTAAATAATGCATACCAAGACTTTGAAGCAGACCTCAAACAATTGGAACTCACACTGGAATTAAGCTCAAAAGAGTCGTTCAAAGAGCTGAAGGATATAAAATCAGCTCTGGATGCGTCTGGAATGGTTGTGCTTTTCAACAGGAATGGGCAAGTGATTTTTATAAATGATAAACTGCGAAACCTGACGGGATTTGACCATTCGAGGAATACGAATTTCGACACCCAACTATTGAGCTACGATACCCAAATATGCCAAAAAATTTGGGACAGCATTTTGAATGGACATGTTTGGAATGGGGAATATCCAGTGCATAACAAAGCTGGTGAAACACTTTGGATGAAAGATACCATTGTGCCATTTTTTAATGAACTGAACATTCCAACACGGTTTCTGAGCATCAGATTCGATATTACTGAGCAGGTAATTACCCAAATGGCTCTAAAAGTTGCCCGGCAGCAAGCTGAATTGGCGCTTCAATCAAAGTCTGAATTTCTTTCGGTGATGAGTCATGAAATAAGAACACCGCTCAATGCGGTAATTGGAATTTCGCAACTTTTGATGGAGGATAATCCTCAACCTGGGCAGCTGGAAAAGCTTGAATTGCTAAGGTTTGCGTCTGAAAATTTATTGGCTTTAATTAACAATATACTTGATTACAATAAAATTGAAGCGGGTAAAATTGAAATTGAAAAAATACCAGTTGATATCCATTCATTTTTGCGCAATCTGGTAAAATCGTACCAGTTTAAAGCCCGGGAAAAAGGAATTAAACTTCATTTTGACCATCATGCTGAATATGGAAGAATAAAAACAGATCCAACCCGCTTGGCCCAAGTGGTGAATAATTTGGTGGCAAACGCTATTAAATTTACCCAACATGGAAGTGTGCACATCAAGCTCAATATTGAGCCTGTCAATGAAACTATAGTTGAAGTAAAAATAGAAGTCAAAGACACGGGCAAAGGAATTGCAACGGAAAATTTTAAAAAGATATTTCAACTTTTCACTCAGGAGAGTAATTCCATAAGCCGAAATTATGGTGGAACAGGCTTAGGTTTGGCTATTTCTAGTAAAATTGCCTTACTCATGGGTGGTAGTATCGGAGTAGAAAGTAAGTTGAAAAAGGGTTCTGTATTTACATTTATGTTTCAAGCAGAACGTGTGGCTGGAGATTATACAGAAGATATGTCGAAAACCGGCGACCCACACCAAAAATTGAATCTGAAAGTATTGGTTGTAGACGATAATGAACTCAATATTTTTGTAGCCCGGCAAATTCTGAAAAAGTGGAATTGTGAAGTGGAGGAGGCTGTGTCTGGAGCCGAATGTCTCGAAAAAATGAGAGATAATCAGTTTGACGTAATTTTGCTCGATTTGCAGATGCCCGAAATGGATGGCTTTCAAACCATGCATGAACTCAACATTCGTAAATCGATAGTGCCGGTAATTGCCCTCACCGCAGATAGTGATGCTGATATAAGAAAAAGGGTGCTAGCCAGTGGCATGAAAGAAGTGGTTCTCAAACCATTTTCTCAGCAATATTTGTTCGATTTGATAAAAGCAACCACTTCAATTTCCTAAGATTGATCAAGCCTGTTCGTCTTTCATGTCTTTAATTTCTTGACAAAGGATTTGAACATCCCAGGCGTCTTCAATTAAAAAATCTCCTATTTTAGTTCTTCTTAATTCGCTCAAAAAAGCTCCGATGCCAAGGGCTTTACCTATATCGCTAGCCAAACTTCTGATATAAGTTCCTTTGGAGCAAACAACTCTGAAATGGAGCTCAGGCAAGTCAATTTTGGTAAATTCCAATTCAAAGATTTCAACCTTTCTGCTGGCTATTTCAACCTCACGGCCTTTACGGGCATGTTCATACAGCCTTACTCCATCTTTCTTAATGGCAGAATAAATGGGAGGCTTTTGATCTATTTCTCCTAAGAATGCTGGAATTACTTTCAAAATCTGAGATTCAGTCACTGATGAAATGTCGAAAGTGGCATCTGGCTCTGTTTCTGCATCGAAACTGGGTGTAGTTTTTCCCAGATAAATGGTTCCGGTATACTCTTTTTTCTGGGCTTGAAATGTGTCAATTTGTTTGGTCATTTTGCCTGTGCAAACTATGACCAGGCCTGTAGCAAGAGGATCAAGTGTGCCAGCATGACCTACTTTTTTTTTACCTACTGCATATCTTATTTTGTTTACAACGTCGAACGAAGTCCATGTTTTTGGTTTGTCAACCAACAAAACTTCACCCGCATCAAAATTCCAATTTTTTTGGATTGTCATTTCATTCAGCCTTGGTTAACCTTTTAAAAAAAAACTGAGAAGTTATTTGTTCAATCAAAATCACCAAAGTGAGTATGCTGGCAGTAACTACAAAAATTCCGTTTCCGATTGATTGAAAAATAAATCCACCGGCAACACATCCCAGGAAAAAGAACAATATAATGATGACTCTCAGAAAGACGTTCAGCTTCACAATCTGTAAATTTTTCAATTTTGATTGCGTTATTATTTGTGCCAGATCAATCCCCAAGTCTGTGAAAATTCCAGTAAAGTGGGTAGTTCTAACCACCGCATTCGAGACTTTGGTAACCAGCGCATTTTGTAGCCCCATAGCAAAAAGCAGCAGCAAAGCCATCATCATATCATTTGGAACACCCCATGGCATTCTTCTGATTCCGACGCCAAAGAGAATTCCTATTTCAACTATCAAAGGCAATGTATGAGCCAAAATCGGTCTCTTGTTCCCCAATAATTCCAATGAAATGGCCGAAGTGAAGGAACCCAGTAAAAAAGCCAATAGAAAGACTAGAAAACTTCCAGCCAATACATAACTTCCTCCTACCAGCTCATCAGCAAAATTGGCAAAGTGTCCCGTGATATTTGTAGTGAATACATTGAAGCTCAATAAACCTCCTATATTTACCAGCCCAGCCACCAGAGAAAGTACTGCTGCCAATTGTACGTTGTGTTTGAACCTGCGCTTTTGACCTAAAGAGTTTAACATGTGTTGCTCAAAGTTACTTCAAATCCTAATCTTGATGCAGTGGCATGAATCTAATTGAATACTTTGTATGGAATCTGAAACAAAAAACCCGCCTTTCAGCGGGTTTTCATTTCATTATTTAGGTTTTTTCTGACCGCCTATTTGTTTTGGCCCAGCAGGAGCAGGCATTGCCGGTTTTGGAGCACCAGGTGTCTCTACACTTTTTGGAGCACCTTTTTTGAAATTGAGCTTTTCAATCACCATATTGGTAACATCAGAATCTTCTGTGGCATACAGCAACACCTGATCTGAGTTGAAAATATGTGAGTACCCCTTTTCTTTGGCTATTTCCTCAATGGCTTTGTAAATTTTGTCAAGCTCTGGTTTCACCAATTCGTTCTCACGCTTTTTCAAATCTTCGGTTGCATTTTGCTCCAAGGTTTTAATGCTGTTGTACAGATTTCTTAACTCACTTTCCTTGTCGGCTCTGATCGATTCCAGCATGGTCGACTGTGCCTTTTGGTAGGTTGCTGTTTTTTCTTCCAGCTCTTTCGACTTGTCTTCAATGGTCTTCATGTACTGTTTTTGAGCTGCTTCCAATTGCGAAGTAATTGCTTTTGTTTCGGGACTTTCACTCAAAATGTAGTTCACATTGGTGTATCCTATTTTTGGCGTTGTGGATTTTTCTTCCTGGGCCAAAGCCAAGTTTCCGGCTAAAGTGGTGGCTCCGATAAAGAGCCAAATTGCTGCTTTTTTCATTTTTGCTGATAATTATTGTTTACTGCCTCGTTTGTTGTCAATGGTATCGTCTTTGTCGCCAAGCCCAAGTTCCTCCAATACAAAATCGGTGTAGTCGTGCTTGGTGTCGGTGTAGATCATGACTAAGTCTCCTGCCTTGTCGAACATGATTTGAATCTTCTTTTTCTTACAAACTTTTTCGACCGCCTCGAACACTTTATCCTGCAAAGGTTTAACCAATTCTTGTTTTTTCAGAAAATAAAGTCCTTCAAAGCCGAAAATTTTTTGCTGCTTCTCTTTCGAAGCCTTGTCTTTCTTGGCTATGATGTCGCTCCTTTCCTTCTTCATATCGTCTGTAAGCAACACTTCTTCGGCCAAATATTCCTTTCGTAGCTTTTCAACTTCTGTCCGCATGTCTTCAATTTCTTTCTGCCATTTCTGCGACTGAGAGCTGATTTCACCTTGAGCGGCTTTATATTCTGGCATTTTGTTCAAAATAAATTTGGAGTCAATGTAGCCAAATTTTTGTGCATACAGTTGTCCCGAAGTTGTCAACAAACATGCCAGCCCGAAAATGAAGAAACTTTTAATTGAACTATTTTTCATGATTACCAGGTTTATCTCAATTGTTGACCTATGATAAAGTGAATGCCTGATCGACTTCTGTTTTGTGGAAACGGAAAGTCCGAACCGTTTAGCCTGTCGAAGCCATAGCCCCAGTCTACACCAAGCAAACCAAAGGCAGGCATAAAAATACGAATTCCCAAGCCGGCAGATCGGTACACATTGAATGGATTGTAGTCACGGTATCGCCCCCAATTGTTTCCCGCTTCAGCAAATGAATGCACATAAATGGTGGCAGCAGGATTGGTACTGACGGCATAACGTAACTCCACCACGTGTTTGTTGAAGATAATTCCGGCCTCCTGGCCTTTGGGAGCAATGGCGTTGTTGCCATAACCACGGAGTCCAATTACATCGAATCCAACTATAAAGTTGAATCCTGTGATGCCATCGCCACCCACTTTAAACCTCTCAAAAGGGCCAATGCCCATCACGCTGTTGTAGTTGCCAAGAAATCCATAATGCGAACGGGTGTTCAGTACCAGGTTTTTAGCAATTGGGGTAAACCAGGAAGCATCGAAGTTCCATTTATGAAATTCTATCCACTTGTAGCGGGCTGCGTCCGATGAAAAGTTATTGTTCGATCTGAATGCAGAATATGGCGGCGTCAGATTCATGGATAGTGAAATGTTAGAACCCGAAGTGGGGAACATGGGGTTGTTTACGCTGTTTCTCGACAAGGTTGTGATGAAGTTCACGCTGTTGGCAAATCCGTCTGTGAATGTAGATTCCTGCACAAGTCGGGTATTTTTCAGTTCATATTGCTGCACAGAAACAGAGTATAGAATGCTGAAATAATCATCGGGCCAGCGTAGGCGTTTGCCCAAACTCACGTTCATGCCGTTGATGGCCAACTTGCTCGTGATGACGTTATTCGTTGTAAAACCTCGCTGCACAGACCTGCTAGCACCTACTGAAAATGAATTCGGTTTTTTGCCTCCAAACCATGGCTCTGTAAAGTTGAGGCTATACGTTTGAAACTGCCGTCCATTTGCTTGAAAACGAACCGCTAACCGTTGTCCGTCCCCAGATGGCAAGGGAGACCATTCGCTGATTTTAGCAATCCTTCTGGCAGAAAAATTGTTGAATGAGAGCCCCATTGTGCCTACAAAACCAAAAAATCCACCCCATCCTCCAGAAAGCTCAATTTGGTCGGAGGGCTTTTCTTCCAAGGAATAATTGATATCTACAGTGCCATCTTCTGTATTTGGAACAGGATTGATTCCAATTTTTTCAGGATCAAAATAGCCGAGAGTTGAAAGTTCTCGTTGCGTTCTAATCAAATCTGCCCTTGAAAATTTCTGGCCAGGCAAAGTCCTGATTTCCCGTAAAATCACATGGTCATTTGTTTTGGTGTTGCCTTGCACGTTCACCCTCTTAATGGTGGCTTGAGGCCCTTCGCTCATGCGAAGCACCACATCAATGGAGTCGCCTTCCACCGACACCTCGTTGGGTTCTACTTGAAAAAATAAATAGCCATCGTCCATATATAACGAACTGATGTCGAAACCATTGGGATTGAAAGTTAGCTTCTTTTCGAGCAACTCCATGTTGTACACATCGCCAGATTTAATACCCAAAATGCCCGACAAGTATTTGTCGTCATAAAGGTAATTACCCTCCCAGTCAATTTTGCGGAAATAATATTTAATGCCTTCGCTAAGGGTAATTCTCAGGTTGATGGTTTTTTCGTCGTTTTGCCATACAGAATCTTCGAGTATTAGAGCGTCTCTAAATCCACTTTTCTGGTAAAATTCAAGCAGTTTTTCTTTGTCTTCTTCAAACTTACTGCGGACAAATTTTGAAGCCTTAAAAATTCTGAAAAAGTTTTTCTCCTTGGTTTCCTTTAGCTTTTTGAGCACTGTTTTGCGTTTGTAATTGTCGTTTCCAAACACATAGATTTCATTGATTTTTACCTTGCGTTTTTTGTTGATGTCAATGCGAAGCACTACGCTGTTGTTGAGCGCACTGTCGGCCACTTGGGTAATGGTGACTACCGTATTTAAAAATCCCTTCTCTGTAAAATGTTTTTTGATTGTGTTTTGGGTACTTTTCACCAAAGCATCTGTTACTACCCTGCCTCTTATCAGTTGAATTTTTTCCCTAATGTCGCTGGCTTCACCTTTTTTAACACCCCTGATGTTGAACTTTGATAGCCGAGGTCGCTCTTTTAATTGAAATTCCAGAAAAATGAATTTGCCTTCTGTTTTTGTAACGTTGATCTGTGCGTCGCCTAAAATGCCTTGATCCCAAAGTTTTTTCAAGGCGTTGGTAACGTCAGGACCAGGAATATCTATTTCGTCACCCACTTTTAGCCCACTCACTGAAATGAGTGCATTAGGTTCTAGAAATTGAATGCCAGTGACTTCAATTCCACCAATCTCATACTTTTTAGGATTGGCATAGTCTATGGTTACTGATGCTTCTTTTGCCTTTCCAAAGCGAATCTGCGCAACAAGTGCCGACGAAAGAAAAACGAATAGAAAAGTGAGTAAAGTGAAATTGATGCGATTCATTCAGGGTTTTGCAGGAGGGTTTTCAGTTTCCAACACTTTTCCAAATCTCCTTTCCCTTGCCTGGAAAGCCAGTATGGCATCATAAAAGCAGTCTTTATTAAAGTCAGGCCATAGAACGTCGGTAATGTACAATTCAGTATATGCAATCTGCCAAAGCAGGAAATTACTGATCCGCATTTCACCGCTTGTTCTTATCAAAAGCTCAGGGTCTGGATAGCTGCGGGTGTCCATTAAGGAAGAAATATATTTTTCGGTCACATCTGTTTCAGTCAATTCACCAGCTTGAGCTTTGGCCACAGCTTCTTTCATGGCCTTGGTAATTTCCCAGCGACCGCTGTAGTTCAATGCAAGTACAAGTGTGAGTCTATCATTTTTAGCAGTCATTTCTTTGGCCTCAGCCAATTCCTGCTGACAGTTGAGTGGCAAAGCACTGATGTCGCCAATGCTTTCGAGCCTGATTTGGTTTTTGTTCAGCGTTTTGGTTTCCGACCTGATGGTTGCTACAAGCAATTGCATCAATGCATCTACTTCTTCTTTTGGACGGCCCCAATTTTCGGTTGAAAAAGCATATAAAGTCAATACTTCCACGCCTAGTTCAGCGGCAGATTCGGCAGCATCACGCACAGCTTGAATGGCATTGCGATGACCAAAAATGCGCATGGCACCTTTGCTTTTCGCCCAACGGCCATTGCCATCCATGATGATGGCTACATGTTTTGGAAGTTTATTTGGATTGATCTGCTCTTTTTTGCTCATCTGTTCGGGCCATTACAGCCTCGCACGTTCCGATTGGTGTGCAAAAATAGGGGCATATATCAAATATTCATGTTTGCAGGCGAAATCATTGTAAACACATGCCCGAAAGCCTCTTACATTAATAATGAATTAATTTACATGATTGGCAAATCTGCTATCAGTGAGGCCTCTATTTTTCCATAAAAATTTTAAAAACAATCATGCAAAAAGTTAAAAATCAAGTGAGTGCTTTTCTGGTATTACTGATGTTTATTACCTCTTGTACAGTGATTCGCCAGGACGAAGTAGCGGTAAAGCGCATGTTAGGCCGGATAAAGGAAAAGGTGTACACCTCTGGCCCTTTGGTGTATAATCCGTTTCTGGTGCGGGTAATAAGAACGCCAATTCGAACAGTCAATCTGTCGGTGAATCAAGGCCTACCCTCCAGAGAAGGTTTAACTGTGCAGTCCGAAATATCGATTCTCTACAGGGTGCAAAGCGATAAACTCAAAATGGTGTTGCAGCAAGTTGGCTTGGATTATGAACAGGTTTTGATATTTCCTGTGTTTAAATCTGCCTCTGCAGATGTGTGTGCAAAATTCGATGCGAAAGACATGCATAGTTCAAAAAGATCCGAAATTGAACGACAAATTAAAGAACGTATGATGGCTACCCTCAATAGCAAAGGTTTTGAAATAGAAGAAGTGCTGATGAAATCCATTTCGTTGCCCCCTGGCCTCACCAAAGCCATTGAGGAAAAGCTGAATGCGGAACAGGAGGCTCAGCGTATGGAATTTGTGAAAGACAGGGAGCACAAAGAAGCCGATAGAAAAATTATTCAGGCCAATGCAGACAAAGCAACGCAGATCATTGCCTCAGAAGCCATTAAGCGAAAAATGGAATTGGAATCTGAAGGTCGGGCAAATGCTTTGCAGATTGAGGCAGAAGGGCAGCAAAAGGCAAATGCATTGCTGAATTCAAATCTTACTCCTTTGATTTTGAGAATGAAATCGATTGAAGCTTTTCAGGAATTGGCTAAATCGTCAAACAGCAAGGTAATCATTACCGATGGGAAAACGCCGTTCTTAAGTTTGCCAGACGTGAAATAATGCCAGGTAAGCCACTATGGAATATTCATTGAGCTCAAGGACTTACCTCTTAAACTTGCTTGCTAACATTTGGCAATTTCGAACAAGTTTTATTAACTTTCGAATCGAGTATGCAGTTGTTTTGGATTCATCTTCTTGTAGTCACTTCCTTTTTACTCATTGGAATTTGGGTGATGGTGAAGTATGCCCGCTGGATTCGAAAAAACCCGCCCGACGATGAAGACGATGGCGGGGGAGGAGGAACTGGCAACAATTTGCCTCTTGTAGATTTGCCCCCTGATTGTTCCATCGATTTTTTACTTACGGATAGGCCTTCGGGTTCGACTCCAACCAAGATAAACCGATAAAAAAAACCAGCCGTGTGTAGCTGGTTTTTTTTATGACATGTTGGTTAGAACTATTTTGATAATACTTCTTGAATTTGAAGCGTATGGCGAATGGTGTGTGCACCAATGAAAATGCAATACTGATACACATTGAGGTCGCCTATACCAGGAAAAGAAGTAAAATGAGCTTTTAGCGGAGCTGATCCTTGTTTCAAAAAAGCAATCATTTCTTTGCGTTTAGCTTCAAACTCAGCAATGATTTTGTCTTTATCGATGTTGTAAGCTTCTTTTCGCTCGGTGGGTGCGCCTTTTATTTTGTGTTCCCTACTTTCCATTCCGGCTTTGATGACGTTTTCTTTTCCTTCTACTTCTGCTATTTTTTCAGGAGCAGCAGGCGTGGCTAAAAAAGAATCTACCTGAGGTTTGAAAGCCAACTCTACTACGTGCAAGTGATCGGCACATTCGGCTGGCGTCCATCCATTGTCATGAGGCACTTTGGCCCAATCTTCTGGTGTGAGTCCTTTGAGCGTATGGATAAAAAATTCACCGGTGCTTGTTAGATAATCTACCAGGTTGGCGATTTCCTGTTCGCTAAGCAGGCCAGTTTGTGTAACAGTTGATGTTTCCATTGTGTGTGTTTTACTTTCATGCACAAAAGTGGGCTATCAATTCCACTTCCAATCAGCTGAAATTTTCAGATTCTCGTCGAAGTGATGTTTTTCAAAAAACTTCTTCGTTTGCTTGTCGTTTAAGCGTTTCATCGGGATTTTTGGCTCATTCGCCAATGTCCAAAGCCACATGGCCGTGTAGGCAGCTGAATTTTGCATGTAAGATTTGTTTATCTCTTCCATGTTGTCGCAGTCAGAATGGTAACAAGACAGTATTTTATCATTCAACTGTCCAGCTGGAATAGCGACTGGTATCCCCTCCAACATGAACGATTGGTGGTCACTGTGGAGCCAAGGACTAACCTGCAACTCCCCAGGGTAGGATGGTACTGCTGCCATTATTTGCTTGTTTTGTTGCTTATACCAGCCTTTCGAGCCCGCCCATGCAAAACCATTCATACCTTTCACATTGGCTGTCATGTCCAGGTTCATCACTAGTCTTATGTTGTCTAGCTTTCCTGCTTCTTTCAAGTTTTTAACATAAGCTTTTGAACCCTTTAGGCCTTGTTCTTCGCCCATAAACCAAATGAATTCTATGGTTCGGGCAGGCGCTTTGCCTATGTTTAACATGGCTCGAGCCATGTCGAGTATGGTAAAACTGCCCAGGCCATTGTCGGTAGCGCCGTTGCCCAAATCCCAGGAATCTAAATGTGCGCAGACTACAATCTTTTCATCTGGAAAGGTGGTGCCGGGTATGATCGCCCTGATATTTCGGGCTTCGCCGGGGGCAAACTTGTTTTTAACATTGATGAAACCAATGAGTTTTTCTTTTTTCAACCAGGTTCTTATTTGCGCACTGCTTTCTTTGCTGATGTTGATGGCGGGAATACCGGTGAGTTCTCCTTTGAGCGAAGCAGTGCCTGTCATTAACTTGTTGCCATCGGAAGGGTGCAGCATAATCACTCCGGCCGCTCCAGCTTTTTCGGCCAAAGCCATTTTTTCGGAGCGGTGCAGGTTCTTGGTGCCTGGTGCTGCGTTTTCTAGGCCAATATTTATGAGAAGTATTTGATCTTTACAGGCAGCTCCTGCTTTTTCGAAATCAGCAGGCAAGCCATTTCCTAAATCAAGAATTGGCGCAGAAAGGTTTGCCGAAGGCGTGTTCGCCAAGGACATGGCAGCGAATTTTGAAAAGTTGTCGCTTTTGTATGGTGCCACTTCAAGCCCACAAGTTTCTCTTTGCCATACATTCAATGAAAAAGGTAGGTATTCTACTTGCTCAAAGCCGTATTGCCTAAGCTTGGCAACCATAAACGCTTCCCCATTGCGGCCATTTTGGGTGCCAGAAAGCCGATGCCCTACTTTTTCGGTGCATTCCATCAGGTCTTCATATCCACGACTTTCAACTGAAAGCCATTGATAAATTTTTTGAAGTTCAGCCTGTTGCGATTGGGCTTGAAGCGAAGCGGAATAAGTTATAAATAGTAAGGTGGCCAGGAAGCCAAGGGAGATGGAATAAACTTGCCGGAATTGCATGGGGTGGTGTGGTTCAGATTGAATACGAATGGGGATGAATAAGTAAGTGCAACTTTGCAGGTTAGGTGCAAATGAAGGATCATTTCAAGTGGTGTTTAAGACTTGAATCCTGCATTTATAAATCATGCACAATCATTAAAAACACCCGGCCAGTTTTGAAATCCTGTTGAAGTAGCCTTTTCTTTGACCGCAACAACACCCATATGAAAAAATCATTCCTCATGATCGCCCTGCTGTTGGCAGGTTTTTGTTTTGGGCAAATGCAGCCTCATACCCAAATCCACGGCATTTTTCCGCATACCTCCATCAGTGGCAACCTGGAGCAATGTAGCGAAACTGGTATTGGCGCACTCATTCCCTGGGCCAACAAATTGTGGGCGGTTGGCTATGTGGCGCATATTTTGGCTCAGGCATTGGCTTGTATGAAATGGATGAAAACATGAATTTCAACAAACACCCCGAAAGAATTACCGGAACTTATGCCAACCGAATGATGCACGATCCGACTGACCAAGCCATTATTGGGCCACACATTATTGATAAAACCGGCCATGTGCGCACCTTTAAAGACCTGGCCAAACACCGCCTAACGGCAACCATGAAACACCTGTTTTTGCCTGACAGTCTGGTGTATTTCCTCACCATGGAGGGCTTGCTGTTTGAAGCCAATGTGCACAACTTAAAAACAAAGCAGGTGGCTAACCTGATGAACGAATTTTACCAACAGACCTACGATGCGTTGCTAAAAAAAGGAATTTACATCCATTTTAAAGGGGGATATACAGGCAATGGCAGGGTGGTGGTGGCCAACAATTCATACCAAAACGAAGACTATATCGGCAAGCAAAAAGGAGGCCGATTGGCCGAGTGGGATGGCAGCAAATGGACAATTCTGGACTCAACCGCTTACATAGAAGTGAATGGAAAGCCAAAAGACATATATGGAAATGGCATCTGGGCCATCGGTTGGGACAGGAAATCAGTGAAAATGATGTTTCAATCTCCAGAGTCAGGCGGTTGGAAGACCTACCGCTTGCCCAAAGGCACCCAAGCCTGGGAACACGCCTGGAACACCGAATGGATGCGCATCAGAGAAGCCCAAACGGAACGATTTATGGTCGATGCGTTTGGCATTTTTTATGAAATGCCCGTGATGAGTTACGGCGGACTTCCTTTGACTTTGAAGCCGGTGTGCAACCATTTGCGGGTTATACCTGATTATGTGTCGTGGAGGGGGTTTCTGGTGCTGGCGTCCGATCAGGGCGACAATGCAGTGGGGCAGCCGCAATCCAATTTTATGTTTAGCCACATCGACCAATTGTGGAGCTGGGGCAAACCTGCTGGTTGGGGCTCTGTTTGGCAAGATGAAGCCTTGAAGGTAGGGCAAGTTTCTGACCCATATCTCATGAATGGTTTCGACAAGAAGGTGGTTCATTTCCGTACCAAGCCGGGCAAACCAGTCTATTTCGACATTGAAGTTGACTTGCTAGGCAATAACCAATGGGTGAATTATAAAACAGTAAGCACCACCATTACTGGTTATGCATTTCATGTTTTTCCGCCGGGCTATTCCGCCAAATGGGTTCGGATTAAAACGCCGCAAGTGGCAGAAAATGCCACAGTTCACTTTGTGTATGAGTAATCACTTTGGAAATGGCACTGCCACTTGTACTTTTGCCAAAGTGCAGGCAATCATCGAATACGCTCCACAGTTATGTAACATGAAACCAAGCAGTGCTCCTGTGCCTGAATGAAAAGACTTATTTATTGCTTGCTGCTTGCAGCGTATTGTTTAGCAACCAACACAGTTCAATCCCAAGGATTTATCAGCCGAACCATTGGCGGTTTCATACATGACACAAGTCAGGCTGGAGAGCCACGTTTCCTCATTTATCCAACTATTGCCTACAGCCCTGAAACAAGTTTAGAGATTGGTTTTAGCTCACTGTATGTGTATTATGCGAACAGGGATACTGTAAATCGTTTGAGTGAAATCAGTGCTTTTACCTTTTTTACTTTAAGAAATCAGTATGGTTTTTGGCTGGACAACGCCCTTTACAGCGATCAGGACAAAATATTTTTATTGGGGAAATTACGAATTCAAAGTTTTCCACTATTTTATTATGGTATAGGCCAAGGCACGCCAAAACATTACCAAGCCAGGGTAGATGCCAACCAGATTTGGGTAAAAGAGCGTTTGCTACGCAAAATCAGCAAGAACCTTTTTCTGGGTCTGGAATTGGATTTTCAACGGCTGAGCAGGGTAGATTTTGTTCGAAACAAACAATTCTCTACCATTGAGCTACCAGTTGGTTCCCAAGGTTCTACCAACTTCGGTGTAGGTATGGGGGTTGTTTACGACAACAGGCACAATGTGTTGAATGTGCGTAAAGGATTTTTTTCGGAAGTAGGTTTTTTGCATTACAACAAAGCCCTCAGCGGTTTCCGATTCAACAACTTCACTTCCGACACCCGCTTGTACCGTCCTTTGGGCAAGCGAAATGTAATTGCCATGCAACTTTTAGGTCAATTTAACACCGGCAACATTCCCTTCAATCAATTGGCACTTATGGGAGGCGAAAGTATGATGCGAGGATATTATACAGGCCGGTTTAGAGACAACAACCAGATTGCGGCCCAAACTGAAATTCGTTTTTTGCCGCTTCCTTTAGGATTTAGTAAACGAATTGGTGCTGCTGTGTTTGGGGCTGCCGCCACTACTTTTCCAAGTGTGAAGGACATGTTTGCCAGCAGACTTATTTTCTCAGGCGGTGCAGGGCTTAGGTTTCTAATTTTCCCTAAAAAGGACATTTACACCAGGGTAGACTACGCCTTCACCCGTGAAGGAGGTGGTTTGTACATTTTTGTTGGGGAGGCGTTTTAGCCAAGAATCAGTAAACTAAATCTCCTATTTTTTCATGATTAGCCTATTAGCTCATGCAGGTAGCAACTTTGTTACGTATGCTCAATTTGTTCAAGCTTATAAATAATATTCTCTCAGTATTATTATTGAACGAAGCGTATTCGCTTGGTTTACCCTTGCTTCCACAAAATTACCGCAGTTTCTCCTTTAGGCAAGGTGAGGTTTTTGCCCGTTAACAATACATCAGCGCCACTTTTAAAGTACAAAGACCCATTTAAGCCGGCAGGCGTTTTCAGGGGTACATTGTTCATCGGTTTTCCTGTGTTGGTGATAACAGTCAAATACTGGTTGGCATTTTCCATGACCCGAATGTTGACTCCCGTTTGGGGCGTAGTAAAACCAAAACCATAAGAACCTGTGCGGTAAGGTGCTGCCAATTGCTGCCATAAAGTTTGATAAGCAAGTGCAGGCGTGGGCCAGTTTCCTACATCCACCATGGCAGGTATCCAAATTACTTCGCCTTTGCCCAGTTTGTGTACCAACGGGTAGTTTTCCGGCTTAGACGATTTTTGGGTTTTGAGCCAAAAATAAGGTGATACCATTTTTCCTGTCGTTCCTGAAAATGAAACACTTCCTTTTGTGCCTTGTTCCATCACTTCCAGTACCCGGTCACCCACCAATTCGTCGAACACTGATTTTTTCATCCAACGGGTTTTTTCGTAACCGTCGAACATGCCAGTGAGTCCGGTGAGCACCAGTTTGCCGCCTTGCTCCACAAAGTTTTTCATGTTCAGCAAATCCTGGTCACTCAAACTCGTGATGTGTGGAGCCACTACCAACCGGGGTTTTGCTGTTTTGGCAAACCATTCATAATCATACAAATACTTGACTGCCGGGGTTGTGCCACTTGAAGCCAATGCCTGGTATACAGACAACAACGAAAGCTGGTGCGCCTGCTTGCCTCTGGCAGGATGCTCGTCTTTTTGTGCGCTTCTCTCTTGCAAAAAAACTGTTTCAGGACTAAACAGAAGGGTAATTTCCGGTTGTGCCGCATAGGCATTTTGCCAGAAATCTTTCAGCGACAACGCAGATTTTGCTACTTCATTGGCTGCCAAGAGACGTTCGGTTGGCTGACCTGCGTAGTCTACCATGCCCCATTCTCCAGCCTCTGTTCCCTGGCTGCGTTGATTCAGGCACCAGAAAATGGTCTTTTCAGCCCCTGAACCAATGCTGGTCCATAGCCAACTGTAAATTTCTTTGGTCGTGGGCACCAGAGGCGTATTGGCTGAATAGATGTTATGCCCGCCCTGAAGTTCGGTAACCCAAAATGGATTGGGATCAGAAGCACCTCGCACCAGGTCGCAGACATACGAAACACCAAGCGGAAATTGGCTTCGGGTTAAACTATTGAAATGCCAAACAGGATGAATGCTGGCACCAAGTGAGGATAAAAACACCTTCCACTCAGGCAGTTGGTATTTGGCCGGAATATCGATCAAAGCATGTGGATTCACATGTAGGCCGTGGTTGGGATCGAGTTGTTTGATTTCGTTGGCCACCCAACTGAGGTACCAGGTGAGGTGTTCCCGCCAAAAGTTTTGAAAATCCATGTAAGCTGTTGGCCATGTCCAGCCTCCCCCAGTCCAATTGGCAGTGTAGGTGATGTCTTCAAATGATTTGAAACCCGTCATCCAGGCTTGGTTCAAGGCTTCAATGGTTTTGTATTTGGTGCCCATGACTTCCACAAATCTTTGCATGGCCAATGGATCGTTTCCTGGCATTTGTCCAGGCTCATTCATCAACATCCAATTGTAAAGTGCAGGGTGGTTTTTGTAGCGATTTACGATGGTGGCAATAAAGATTTTTGACTCATCGAGCTGTACTTGTGTTTTGGCTATAGCGCCATCCTGTACTTTGTAGTAAAATCCCCGAAAAGCAGGACCATGGTTGGGCATCAGCGTGGCTACCAGCTTGATGTTGTGCTTTTGTGCAGCTGCAAATGCGGCATCGTACTCCTTGAAATTCCATTGGCCGGGGGCGGTTTCCAAAAAGTTCCACATGACAAAAATGCGGGTAATGCGCATGTTGTGTTTGTCGAGGGTAGCAAACCATTGGTCGATTTCTTCGGGGGTTTGTCCTGGTTCGATCCAGACTTGAGCACCGATTTCAGGTGTTCGGTCGGGAGACGGGGGCTGGGCAACGGAGGAAAAGTGAAAAGTAAAAAGTAAAAGGTAAAAAGTGAAGAAAATACAAAAGGGAATAGGCAAATGAAAAGTGTTGATTTTAAGTGTTTTGGATAAATTCATGTCTTGGTAGATGTTTTAGATTTGTGTTTGATGATTTGGTGCTGTTGAGTCGTGCAAATCTGAAAGTTGCAAAGTAGGTTTCCAAACCTGGCTTTAGTTCATCTGCTTTATTTTTATGTGTTCGAAAGTTAACTACCAGATTTCGAAAATTCTCCCAAATAATTTTGTCTCGACTGCTTTCAATCTTTCTCCTCTTTAACCTAAAACTTCAATATTCTTTTCAGCTCTGGAAATTGTTTCTGGCTGAGGTATTTCTGCTGCAAACTCCCCAGCAACGCAAATCTAACCCCAATCCCTCACCCAATAAAATCCCCTGAGCTTTCCCGGCAATAGCGAATGCGTTTGCGGAGTTTGCGCTGCCAAAAGGGTCCTTTTCTAAACAGCACAATGGTTTTCACCCAGGCGTTGTTCACCCATTGGTTCAACACCTTCACCGTATATTCGGGCGATAAATAAGGCTGAATGTACACGAAACCTAGTTTTCGGGTATATTCTTCCACGCAGGAGTTGCCAATCAGGCTTTCCTTGGCCGAGTTGGTGTACATGCTCCTTATTCTCCGACCCTTTTCCCGCTCAAAGCGTTCGGCATTGTAGTAGTCTGTGGTGGAAGAATGTTTGAAGTCGTGCCCCTCCCTGTTGCTTTTGCAACCCATTAGACCACTTACCCACAAACACAGAACTGTGACTATGAAACGCATCAAGGATGTTTGAGAATGATTTTGTGGGCAAAATCTTTAGCCCCTGAAAACTGAAAAGCAGCATCGTCGAACCCTGGCTTTTTAAAAACCACTTTCGGATTGTTCGAAAACCCAAAAGCTTCTTTGGGCATAAAGAGGCCATAGGTCATTTCACCGTTGTCGTCCTCATCGTGCAATACTGCTATGGCGTATTTTTTATTGGGCTCCACTTTGAATTCCACTTTTGTGATGGGCACCTGGGGTTTCACTTTGGCGTAGGTGAGTGCCTTTTTTTCGTCGCCTGGAAAACCCTTACTTTGATCGAAAACAGTGACCAGCACATGGCCTTTGCTGCTTTTTAGTCCGGTTATTTCAACCGACATCTGGGTTGGTTCAAGGTTGTTTTCTGTTGCCTTCAGTAATGAAAAGCAACAAATTAGTGTGAAAAGGGTTAGTTTTACCATTCGATATATTTCGCTAAGCGGCCACAAATAACCAACTTAGATGGAACACCTCAAAGAACTGATATACAAGATAGCCGACGATCAGCTGATTGTTGGCCATCGAAACGCCGAGTGGACAGGCATTGGACCCCTGCTCGAAGAAGACATTGCATTTGCCTCCATGGCGCAGGATAAAGTGGGGCAAAGTCATCAATTGTACACCCTGCTGCATCATTTGGGCGAAAGTGAGCCCGACACGCTGGCCTTCATGCGCAATGCAAACCAGTTTCATTGTTGTCATTTGGTAGAGCTGCCCATTGGCGAATATGATTTTAGTTTAATTCGTCATTTTTTGTTCGATTATGCTGAAGCTGTCCGATTCAAGCACCTGAAAACAAGCAGTTATAAGCCTTTGGCGCAGTTGGCTACTAAACTGGAAGGCGAAATCAGGTACCACATCATTCATGCCAATGCCTGGATAAAAAAATTGGGAAACAGCAATGCCCTCGAGCGGATGCAACAATCCCTTGACTATGCTTTTCCGTTTGCGCTCGGCATTTTTGAATCATCGCCTTTAGAGCAACAATTGATCGACGACAACATTGCCGTAGCCGAATCCACCCTTCGTGACGAGTGGTTGCAGGATGTGAATGCTTTGCTGGCGAAAACCCAACTCGAGCTTCCTGAAGTAAAATTAGCTACGCCTCAGTTTGGCGGTCGGGTAGGCAACCACACTGCTCATCTTCAGCCACTTTTGGACGAAATGTCGGAAGTATTCCGGGTAGACCCAGCCGCCGAATGGTAAATCAACCTGCCGCCATATTGCCCGAAGAACAACGGGTTTGGGACGCCCTCGAAGCCGTGAAAGATCCTGAAATTCCTGTGCTTTCGCTGGTGGATCTTGGGGTTATCACCAAAGTCCATGTGCATGAAAATAAAGTGGAAGTAAATATGACCCCCACCTTTTCTGGCTGCCCAGCCATGGATGCCATGAAAAACATGGTGCTTATAAAACTGAACGAGCTGGGCTTCGATTCTCCCGTGGTCAACATCACTTTCGATCGGCCCTGGCACAGTAACCTCATTTCTGAAAAAGGGAAAGTGGCTTTGAAAAAGTTTGGATTGGCACCTCCGCCCGTCACGCATGGCTTGGTAGATTTGGATATACTTGAGCACGTGGTTTGTCCCTATTGCGACAGCGACAACACCGAAATGAAAAGTCCCTTTGGCCCCACGCTTTGCCGCTCGCTGCACTACTGCGACAATTGCAGGCAGGCTTTTGAGCAGTTTAAGCCTTTGTAAACACACTGTTACATCGTCATGAACATGTGAGTTTTCTCCCCATTCAGTAGCATGCAGTTACCAGATATTGCCCTACTTTGCGCACTCGCTCAACCATATTTATGAAATTGCTTCGCTCATTTCTTTTTGCTCTCCCAATTTTATTCACCCATCACTTGTTTGCCCAGTCAGCGGCCCAGCCCATGGAAGTGATTGTGAATGAGATTTATAATGATGCCAGTCAAAACCTGGAATGGACAGAAATTTTAGTGGTAAAAGATAATGTCAGCTTAGCAGGCTTTCATTTCAGCGACAACAATGCTGCTACAGATAGTTGGCAACCCAAAATTAGATTTACCAATAATGTCCTTTGGCAAAGATTAAGGGCTGGAACTTATATCATCATTAATCATGCTGGATCAACCGCAAACTGCAACTCCCAGCCAGAAGATATTGATAAAAGTGATGGCTTTATTCGGGTGTGTTCGAAGAACACAAGTTATTTCAGCGGAGGTTCTGCTACCACATTGAATATCGCTGGAGACGGTGATTTTTTACACCTGGTCGATGCCAATGGACGTCATGTAAATGGTTTAGGTTTTGACAGAAACCCAGGAGGAAGTGTTGAGGGTGGAAACTGTCAGAATATAAGTCAAAGTTGGCTTAATACTGCAAGTGCAGTTGCAAATACAAGACCTTGTGAATTTTATAATTTTTACCGATTCAATTGTCCTAATTCTTACAGTGTTGGCAATTTATCTGGAAGTTTTCCAGCTGACTACAATGCAGGTATGAACTCAGATTCTATCAATCCACGCATCGGATTCTTGGTTTCTCCCACCCTTGGTCAAGGCAATTCATTTCAGAATCAACAATTGATAGCTTCCTGGCGGGAACCTCAAATCGATTCCCAGTCCGTTTGTGCCCGAACTACAGCCTTAGGCACAGGTTTTAGTTGGCGAATGGCTACTGACATGGTTTCAGCCGACAACACTACAGGCTATTTGGTCCTGAAAAGTGTGGGTAGTCAACTTTTCCCCAATCCTGTAGATGGACGAATGTACAACCTGGGCGATACCTTGCGTGCCGGTGGTGTAAAAGCTGTGGTGGCAGGCCTTAAGAGTAATTCACTTGATACCACATTTTTCGATCCTGCCAATACAGGTTTGGGCTTGCCGGTTTATTACAGAGTTTATGCTTTTCGGTACACCAACACACCAGGAGTTACTTCTTTCGACAGGGGCAGGGCATACAACACGTCCAGATTTGTGCGCATTGCACCAGGAAATTTAATTCCTCCGACTGTCACCCGAATCACAGATCCATGTTCAGCAGGCCAGGTAACCTTACAAGCCCTTCCAAATATACCCGGAGCCATTTATGAATGGAGGCCAAGATCCCTGATTAGTTTCCCTGTACCTGGAGTCAATGGATTTGAATATTCTTTCCCTGCACCAAATACTTTGGATTCTGTGTTTGTAAATTATCGCAGTTCTGCAATCGGCTGTGTTTCAGGAATTACTAAGTTTATCATAACTCCGCCACCTGTATTTTCCGCAAACACCCTTACTTCGCCATCATTAATATGTGTGGGCGACACATTTGAAATTTCGCTCAATGGAGCCAACACCTCGAGCTACTTCTGGGAAATTCCTGAGGCTTTCACCATCATTGATCCAGTCATTGCAAATACAACAAGGATCAGACTTGTGGCCCAAAACAGCAACGTCGACAGTTCCTTTTTTGCTGTAAGAGAACAAATTGGAGCTTGTACTGGAATCAGAATAAAAGCCACATTCACCTTGCGTGACAAACCAACCATTGCCATCATCGGCGACACCCTGTTGCAATATGGAAGCGGCGCCACCCTGGAAATAGCCACTGACGGTTTGGCCTCCTGGTTGAATGCCAATGGTACCTTAATTGCCAATGGCAACACCTTGTTACTGAATGCTTTGGGCGAAACAACCACCTACATTGCCAAATCTGAATATATTAACTCAACCGGTTGTATCACTACAAAATCCCACACCATCGTTATCTTTGCCCGGCCCGACATACTGGTGCCCAACGTGATAACGCCTGACTTAAAGGATGGCAAGAATGATGTGTTTATTGTGAAAGGCGCTACTTTAAAAAGCTTGATCATCTTCAACCGCTGGGGCAAAAAAGTATTCGAAGCCGCTACCTATCAGAACAATTGGGCAGGCGAAGAAGCAGGAACTTATTTCTATGAAGCGTTGCTCGACGATGGCTTCAAGTCCGAAAAGCAAACCGGTATGATTCAGGTGTTGAAGTAAGCGGGAGCGTCTTCGCTATTCTGATAATTCCATCCAGCGAAGCATTTTTTCGTCCAGTTCAGCTTCTATTTGTTGCAGCTCGTTAGCTATTTTGGACAACGCCTCGTGACCAAGTTCGCCGGAGCTCATACTGGCTACCAATTCCTGTTTTTTGCTTTCCAGCGTTTGCAGGCTTGATTCCAAACTATCGAGTTCCTTTTGCTCTTTGAAACTCAGTTTTTTCTTCTCTTTGGGTGGTGCAGTGGTTTCAATGGGTTTGGCTACCTGGATAGATTTTACGTTTGCATTCGCTTTTTCCAGCTCTTTCTGCTCATCTTTCCACAGTTTATAGTCCGTGTAGTTGCCTGGAAAATCCCTGATTTCTCCCTTCCCTTCAAACACAAACACATGGTCAACGAGCTTATCCATAAAATACCGATCGTGGCTCACCAGCAACAAACTCCCTTTAAACGTTTCTAAAAACTCTTCCAATACATTCAAAGTACCCAAATCGAGATCGTTGGTTGGTTCATCTAAAATCAAAAAGTTGGGATTTTTGATCAGGATTTTCAACAGTTGAAGGCGTTTTCGTTCGCCGCCACTTAGTTTATTTACCTGCTTATATTGTTCTGAGGGGGGGAAATTGAAGCGGGTCAAAAACTGACTAGGCGATATTTTGCTACCATCGGCCATTTCAAAGGTTTCGGCTATGTCGTTCACCACATCAATGATGCGCATTTCGCCTTCATTGTTTTGCAGAAAATCTTCCTGTTTGTAGTAGCCAACCACACAGTTGTCGCCTTTGGCCACTTCGCCTTTGTCGGGCAACAGTTCTCCTGCCAGCATTTTAAGCAAAGTGGTTTTGCCAATGCCATTCGGCCCGATGATGCCAGCCTTTTCTCCCTTTTGAAAATAGTGGTGAAAATCTTTCACCAGACATTCATTTCCCAGTGATTTCCCAACCCGACGTGCCTCTACAATTTTGCCACCTTGAAAGCGGTCTTTCACGCTGAGTTTTATCTGCTCCTGAATTTTGGGGCCGGCTGTTTTGCCTTTCAAATCTTCGAAAGCATCAATTCTATATTTGGCTTTGGTGCCTCTGGCTTTTGGTTGCCGCCTGATCCACTCCAGTTCTTTTCTGAACAAATTCCGGGCTTTTTCGGCCACTACTTGTTCCACTTCCTGTCGTTCAGCCTTTTTTTCTAAAAACCAGGCGTAGTTTCCCTGGTATTTATGCAACCGACCCTGGTCCAATTCCACAATTTGATTGACCACTGCATCGAGAAAATAGCGGTCGTGGGTCACCAGCAGGAGGGTAGAAAATTTTGTGGCAATCAAGCGTTGCAACCATTCCACAGTATCAATGTCCAGGTGGTTGGTAGGTTCGTCAAGAATAAGGAGGTCTGGTTCTTCGGCAAGGATTTTTGCCAAGGCCACACGTTTACGTTGCCCGCCTGAAAGTTGGCTCACCTGCCGGTCCAGAAACTCCCCAATTCCAAGTCTGGAAATGATTTCTTTCACTTGTTGTTCGTAGGTCCAGGCGTCTTGCCGGGTCATTTCGGCAGTCATGTCGTCCAGTTCCTGCAGATATGCCTCGGTGGTTTGTGGGTGGTTGATCAACAATTCATACTTCTTAATCAGAGAAGTGAGCTTGTGCCCGTTGTCGAACACATTTTCAAACACCGTCGCCGATTCGTTTAATGGTGGATTTTGTCCTAAAAAGCCAATTCTAATTCCCTTTCGAACCGAAACTACACCTGTGTCTGAGAGTAAATTGCCGCCCAGAATATTGAGCAAAGTTGTTTTTCCGGCACCGTTTACGCCAATGAGTCCAACTCGCTCACCCACGTTGAGTCCAAAGTTTACATGATTAAATAAGGTGCGGTCTCCAATGGCTTTGGAGATATTTTCTGCGGAAAGTAGGTTCATGCCTGAGGCGAAATGGGTGGAATTTGTGGACCAGGATTGGCTTTTGAAACAATGGCTTCGGTTGGTTTTTTGTACGACATCAACCCAAGCGTCATAATAATTGCCATGACCACGATAACCTGAATGATCAGTGACTTATTCACGATTTCAATGTTGTTGGTGGGTTCAATTGACAAAAATAGCAAAATGGTAATAAGGCCACGAGGCGCTAAAGTTACCATCGGAATCATAGGTATGCGCATGATCAATAATTGAATGGTGCGCAGTGTCAAGATGAAAACTACGATGCCTAATGTCCAGATCATGGTTTTGAGATTGAGTAAATCCCTGATATTCAACAAAAAACCAAACAAAATAAAGAATAGCGAACGAATGAGGAACGAACCTTCGGCAAGAATTTCTTTCATTCTTTTTACCTCTTTTTCGAGCGAAGCAGGGTTGAGCCAGTGCATAAAACGTAAATGAACCATTTCGTCAATGTTGCCCAGAAACAACCCAAGTATCATCACAAACACCAGCGAAGGCAAATGAAACTCTTTGGCTACAGCGTAAATAAGTATCACCAACATGAGGATTGGCATAAACTTCACATGTTTCTCAATCCGGCCAATGAGCATGGAAAGAACCACTGTTGCGGTAAAAGATATGACAATCATCAAGGTGATGTCTATCGTAAATTCAAAAGTTGCTTCGCCGTCTATGATTTTGTTCAGCGTGAAAAAGTTGAATAAAATCACGCCAAAAATATCACTCAAACTCGATTCGTAGATCACCAGCTCCTGATCTTCTTTGGGTAAATTGCTTGCACTTGGTATAGCAATGGCACTGCTTATAACACCTAAAGGAATGGCGTTGATGAGCGAAACCTGAAAACTGTAATCGAAATAATAGTTGATAAAACCTGCAAACCCAAACACAAAAGCCAGCAGTGGGAGCAAAGCCCCCAGTGACGCTTTGATAAGAATGGGTATCTTCTTTCGGTTCAGATCCAGTTCAAGCGAACCTTCTAGCACAATCAGAATCAAGCCAATGGTGCCAAGAATAGGAAGCAATGGTTCCAGGTTGGCAATGCGGTATCCAAACTTGCCTGAGGCGTAATGGAGTCCCCAGCCCACAACCAGAAGCAGTATAACTGAGGGTAGTTTTGTCCAGGAAGAAGTGATGTCAAAAAAGTAGGCCAATAACACCAACACTGTAATGGTAATAATAATAGTAGTGGCCATGCTACACGTTAGATTTGGTCAAAATAACAACAGGAATATGGCTTTACAAAACCACTTCCTTTTCTGAAACAAAAAAGTCCTGCCAACTGGCAGGACTTTCAGTTTAAGAATTCAGTTTCTATTTATCGAACAATTTGAAGTTTCTGGGTAGACATTCCGGCCTCGGTTTCAACTTTGACTATGTAAAGTCCTGCAGGAATCTGGTCTTTCATCAAATCAATTTTCACTGTTGTTGAACCAGTTAATTTGCTTGAATGGTTAATTAAAACCTTACCATTCAAATCAGTGATGGTTGCTTTTTTGATGGCATACCCAGCATTGATTTCAACAGCATTGGAAGCAGGATTTGGAAACACATTGACAGTTCTATCTTTTGCAATTCCACCATGTAGTTCAGTTGGGGATACAATTTTAAAATCGTCGATGTAAATATCGTTTCCGCCACGACACTCAAACTCAAAGCGGAATTGAAGATTGTCTCGATTTGCAACGCTGGCTATGGCTGTGATGTCAACTATTTCTTCTCTCCAATGTGTGGCTTCTGGTAAAAATAAACCAGTAATGAATGTACCAGTTGGAACTGTATTGAGTAGTCTGGTTTGGTTATTCGCAATTTTTGTGAGTATAGGTGCAGGCAACCATGATCTTCCACAAGTGCTAGAATAATAAACCCTTAACGCATCGTTATTTCCAGCTTCTTTTGGAGCATATGCCATTTTGAATGAAAGTCTCAGGCTTCTGTCATTTCTGTCCAAAAAGTAAATGGGGGTTATCAAATCTGATTTTTTGCCAGCCGTGGTCACAATCGAATTACGCATGTACATGGAGTAGAATCCGGAAATAGATGCACCATCATAACGTTCCCATCCGGGAGCTGCACCATTGTTGTTCACAGTCCAGTTTTTCTCAAAACCACCAGGGTTATTAAACATGGTTTCAGATTCAAAGTCCTGAGCCGATACTATGCCTTCGCCTTGAATAGGTTCAATTACTGTAGCAGCATTGGTAATGGTAGCTGAGTCTGAACCCGCTTGGTTCGTTACTTTTAGCTTGGCCGAATACTGTCCGCCTAAAGGATAAACTACTGTAGGATTTTGAGCGGTTGAGGTAGCAGGATTTCCGCCATCAAAAGTCCAAAGAAACTGTGTATTGTTGTCTATAACTGTGTTGGATATAGTGCTTCTGTAGGCAATATTTCCACCTGTGCAGGTTCTGTTTTGCAAAGCCGATATGGCCACACTGGGTCGGCAAGGAGCTTGTGCTTCTGTGTTGGTGCCTGTGAGTATGAGGTTTGCGTTGGTTGATAGATTTCTTCTGCTGGCTGTGTTGCTGGCTAAAGCAGCTCTCATTCTTAGCTTTTGGCCTTCAGTGTACATGCGGGCGCAATTGCTGTAATCCATGTAATTTTGAACATTATCAAGCGAGCCGCATGTAACTTGGGCTTGGTTACAACCACCATTTGCCACACCAATTGTATTTGGAGTGTCAGTTACAAAGTCGTCATCGTTGCAGTTTGTAGCTACGCCGGGATTGTTTGTTCTTCCCCAAGTGTGATATAGGTTAGCCCAATGGCCGATTTCATGGGTCAAGGTTCTGGCTGCGAAATTGCCGCCACCACTGGCTCCTATACTACCAAATTGATCTGCCCGACACACAATGCCATCAAGTGCTGAGCCAACAGTGCCAGGAATGTATGCATAAGCACCTGCTCCGCTTTCAATGGTTCGAACTACCCAAACGTTCAAATACCGTTGCGAGGGCCAGCGGATCAGGCTTTTTACATTGTCACCAGCATCAGTTGTGAGTTCGGAAGTAGTTCTCGTAATTCCATCGGTACAATTTCCACTTGGGTCTTTGCCAGCCAATCGAAATCTAATTTTTGAATTTGCAAAAATGGGTCTGAAGTTGGCATTGATCAGATTTGTATCGCTACTGAAACGCCCAAAATCTTCATTGATGATGCGAATGGCATCTATCACTTGTGCTCTCGATACGCTAGGTTGCCCAGCTGCATTTTGAATAATGTGAATCACAATTGGGATCGTGATAAAAGTATCGTTTTTTGTCTGGTTATTAACGAAATCTGCTGTGAATTTTTCCAACTCCTCTAAATTTTTTTGGTAGTCGGGGTTGCTCAGTTTTGCTCTTTCGTTAAAATGGTCAAAGCCGCAATGGCTGTGGAAGGGGTGGTTGCTTTGTGCAAAGGCCGGAAATACAACTCCTGCCAGGGCTACAAGTGTTAAGAAGAAATTCCTTTTCATGAGTTAAAGATGGAGAGGGTACAAATATACAATTTTTTGCAAATATTTTGTAGGTGTAATTACAAATGGATAGCAGTTCGTTCTGCTTGTTTTGCTTTTTCCCAATACACGTCCATTTCTTCCAGACTCATATTTCCCAGATTTTTGCCATCCCTTTTCGATTCTGATTCTAAAAAGTTAAATCTCCTGATGAATTTGTGATTGGTTTTTTCGAGAGCTTGATCTGCATTTACGCCAATAAATCGGGCATAATTGACCAAAGCGAACAATACATCGCCAAATTCATCTTCTACCTTCTTTGGGTCGATGTTTGGGTTATTGATTTCAGTAGAAAGTTCTTGCAACTCTTCATCCACTTTCGCCCAAACCTGGTGAGTTTCTTCCCAGTCGAACCCAACCGAACGGGCTTTTTCCTGAATCCTCATCGCTTTCACCAACGATGGAAGTGAACGTGGAACGCCGGCTAAAACGCCTTGATTGTCTTTTTCTTTCAGTTTCAGCTGCTCCCAATTAGCTTTTACCTCAGCTTCGGTTTCTGCTATCACATCGCTGTAGATGTGTGGGTGCCTATGAATTAATTTTTCGCAAAGTTTGTGAATCACAGAACTGATGTCGAATAGTTGGGTTTCGCTTCCTATTCGGGCATAAAATACAATATGAAGCAAAATATCGCCTAGTTCTTTTTCTATTTCTTTGGTATTGCCTTCCAAAATGGCGTCGCCTAGCTCATGAATTTCTTCAATCGACAAATGTCTAAGACTTTCAAAAGTTTGCTTTTTGTCCCATGGGCATTGTTCCCGCAGTTCATCCATGATGGTGAGCAACCTATCGAATGCTTCCAGTTTGGCTATTCTGTTGGAATCTTTGCTGTTAAAATTGATCATGAAAGGCTGTTTAAAAATGAATCGTAGTTGTTGTCGTATGTGCGTTGGCTATTCCAGGTCACGCCTTCTCTTACCACTTTGGCGGGTATGCCTGCTCCAATACAACCTGCAGGAAATGGTTTACTGATCAGGCTTCTTATTCCAATGATGGCATTTTCGCCAATATCTGCACCTCCTAAAACCTGCGAATATGCCCCGAGCCAAACCCTGTTGCCAATGTGCACATCTTTCGCATAGTTGATTCTTTTGCCGGTGGCTGATTCAAAAATAGCATGTGAGTCTCCGTTTCGAATATCCACGTCAAAGGAGAACATGCAGTCTTCACCAATCAGGATACTGCGATTTGGTTCTGTGACCGCCACATGACCATGTCGTTGCATGGTGGTTCGGTCTCCGAATTTTATCGTGCAGCCCTCGTCTTCGAACCAAATCAACGATTCGGTGAGCACCACGTCTTTGCCTATGTGTAGGGTATGGTTGTTACCCAGTATCACGATTTTACAATTTTTAACCGAAGCTCCGGGCTCGATCACAACGTTATTGTTGCTTCCTTTAATGTCAAACACATTGTCGCAAATCATGGCCTGCACAGTTTGAATGTAGTTTTGCTTGCCAGACAAAAAGGCCTTGTTGCCCCTCCAATGAAACCTGAATTGATAGAGCAAATTCATGAGCCACTTATTGCTTTTTAAACGTTGGCTGAGGCTTCCCATAGTTGTGTAGCTTAAAATCCTGTCGCTTTTTTTATCCGGCTAAGTGTGGCTGCTGCAATTGGTTTTGCCTTGTTGGCGCCAGCTTTCAACACTTCATCCAACTTGGCAGGATTTGCCATCAATTCATGAAACAGCATACGCTCTTGTTTGTACTTGTCCAGAATCAACTCGAACAAAGTTTGTTTGGCAGTTCCGTAACCGTAATTGCCTTGCAGGTAATTGCTTCGCATTTCAGCCGTTTCTGTCTCGTTGGCCAGCAGAGAAAATAATTTAAACACATGGCAAGTGTCCGGATCTTTGGGTTCTTCCAAAGGTGTACTGTTGGTTTTTATCGACATCACGGTTTTTCTCAATGGCTTTTCCTCTTGAAAAATGTCGATGGTATTGTTGTACGACTTGCTCATTTTTTGCCCGTCGGTTCCTGGAATAATCATGACTGTTTTGTCCACACTTGGTTCAGGCAATACAAATATTTCCTGTTGGTAGTGGTGATTGATTGAACTGGCAATGTCTCGGGCAATTTCCAGGTGCTGAACCTGATCTTTTCCAACCGGTACTACATTAATGTCGTAGAGCAAAATATCGGCAGCCATCAACACCGGGTAGTAAAACAAACCTGCGTTCACATCCGACAAACGACCTGATTTGTCCTTGAAACTATGGGCATTCGCCAACATGGGGTAGGGCGTAAAACAACCCAAATACCATGTCAGCTCTGTTACTTCCGGTCGGTGGCTTTGGCAAAACAAGGTTTGTTTTTCTGAGTCGAAACCAAAAGCTAACCAGCATGCTGCTACCGACAAAGTGTTTTGTCTGCGAACCTCGGCATCTTTGATGGTGGTAAGTGAATGGAAATCGGCAATGAAATACATGAATTCTCCGGAAACCTGCTGAGAAAACCGAATGGCAGGCTGTATGGCTCCAAGTATGTTTCCAAGATGCGGTTGGCCTGAACTTTGTATTCCGGTTAAGTATCGGGTCATGATTTAAAAATTGGTCGAAATTTGCAATCTGCCCGGCAAAATAGACTTTCTTGCACTATAAAACCGAATGATGAACAAGAAGTACTCGCTGTATATTAGCATAATATGCCTGATTTTATCTTTCAATGTTTGGGCTCAAATGCCTTACATTCAGTTTGATAAAACCGAATATGACTTCGGAAAAATCAAAGAAAAAGATGGCATTGCCACTTGCCGCTTCACCTTTAAAAATGAAGGGAAAAGTCCTTTAATCATCAACCAGGTTCAAGCTTCGTGCGGTTGCACAACCCCAAGTTGGTCGAAAGATTCAGTTCAGCCGGGTCAGAAAGGTTTTGTTGAAGCGGCATATAATCCGGAAGGTAGACCGGGACCATTTTTGAAAACGCTTACCATTCTTTCAAATGCCACTATTTCTTCTGTTAACCTGATTATAAAAGGGGATGTGTTAGAAGAAGTTCCTACCCGATCTGATCAATTTCCAAGGAAACTGGGCAATATACGTTTGTTAAGCGAATACCTGCAATTGGGTTCAGTTGGTTCTCAAGGCGAAGTGACGCAAGCATTTGAGATTTACAACGATTCAAAATCGAGCGTGAAACCGAAGTTCGATAGTTTGCCTCCATTTATCAAAGTGAAATTTGCGCCAACCAAATTGAAGAAGGGCCAAAGCGGAGAAATGAAAGTTACTTTCTCGGCAAAAAGCTATCAGCAATGGGGGCATATTTCCATTCCGCTTTCACTTGGCTCTGGAAAAGGTGATGCAAGTCCTGAAGTAGTTTTCGTCAATGTTTTGGTTGAAGATGAACCTCAAGAGATGCCTCTACATGAGCAAAGTAATTTTCCAATGGCTACACTTGCAGAAGAAAGGATGAATTTTGGTGTTTGGAAAGTTGACCAAACGGCTACCGGAAATCTACGCATTAAAAATACGGGATTAAAGCCTCTTATTTTGCATAAGTTTGAGCCCAGTTGCGGATGTATTCAGGTAGTGGAGTTAAAAAAAATCATTGAAGCTGAATCTCATTTCGATTTTCCCATTTCAGTGAAGAGCATGGGAAAGAAGGGAATCTTAGAATATCAGATTACGATTTATTCAAACGACCCTGTGAAGCCAACTCAGACAAAAGAACTTGTGGTGAAATTTGAATGAGTGGTTATGAGAAATATATGCCATTCTGATGGCTATAAAGCACAAATCCAAAATTGATGAAATGACAAACTGCAATAATCAAAATTGAGGTGGCGTCGATAAGCAGATTCATTTTAGTTTTGCCAGAAAAAAACAACCAACTATCAAATCACTGTTTGAATGTCTTTGTATTTTAAAATAAATTTTAGGCTCAATTTCAAGCTATTTTTGCTGGTTTTCTTGACCCATTTTGCATTAGTTAGTTTAGCCAGCGAGAACGATGAAGCCTTTTTTAAAGGCAAAAACCCCCGGAAGAAACTTGGAAGCAAACAAAAACCTGTGAGTTTTTTCAATATCGACGTTTTTGCCGGGCCTGCTTTGAACAATGCCAGTGGCGACTACTTGAAATATCAGGAAGAATATTACAAGACCGGGCAGGATTACTTGATTTCTGGAGGCGAATTCAAAAACTACATAGGTGTAACGGGCGGAGTAGCAGTTCGAATTGTACCATTCTGGAAGAAAACAGATGCACTTTCCGAATTGTCGGCTTATGCTGGTTTGCAATATTATCGCAGAGGGTTCGTCCATGAGTTTGCAACCGAGGACGCACGAAACAGGCCTGCGAGCGACTTTACACGTTGGAAAGAGAGTTATTCAACGAACCATATTTCCATCCCAGTCATGTTTAGGTATGGAAGTAAATTCCATGTTGAACTTGGTCTTGCTCCAGAGATTTTTTTGAGTGGGAACATGCAGCAAACCATTGAACGTAAATCATTTGGCTCAGGCGCTTTTGCAGGAGGATTCGACGAAAAAGACGTGTTGGATTATAAAATCACAAACAAAACCATGAAATTCATAACTATGGGTTTTAATGCTGGCCTTGGTTACAATTTTATACAGGAATTTGGTGTGAAATTTTTTGTCAACTACAACACAGGCTATTTTAAGCAAGAGCCTGATTTAAAGCATTTACAAGGGTCTTTTCTTCTCGTCTACACATGGCACCAATAAAAAGAGCACTTATTTTCATTCTCCTTTCCGGGTTGCTATTCATGGAAGGTTGCAAGAAAGTCGACTTAGAGCTTGAGTCAACTGAGTTAGGCATTGATCCAGCTAAAAACCCAGATGTATTTGTAAAATTGCTTCAAACAAGAGGTCGGTTTTATGACAAACCTATGCCCACCGGAGGAGACACTTCTTTTCAGTTTTTGCCTGTCGACTATCCGGAAGTTATTGATTTTCAAACAAAAGTTGAAATTCCTATTGCATTTCGGGTGCAGAATCTGAACAATTTATTTACAGTTGATTCGGTATTTTTCTCTGTTGATGGTTCTTTTGGTCACTGGGCAGCTCCTTTCTCAAGGTCTGCAAATCTGGTCACTTTCAGGTTTTTAGTGCCGAACACAATTAAGCCAGGTCAATTCTGTCTTCAGTTCAAAGCACTGATAAAAGCAGCAGGAAATAGATTTTTTACCAAACCAGGCAAAGTCTGCTTGATTCAGCCTCCTACCATTTTTTGTGGCGATTCTTTGTATGGCGATAAGGACCTTACTCCGAGGCTACTCATTACCAAGATGATTTTGAATGACAAGGCTGGTCCTGTAATATTTAGATTTGGTACTGGTGGTAACGCTGATCGGTTGGATGTAAAGTACAACAATCAATTTGTAGTAAGTTCTGGAACACTGTTAAATCCTGGGCAGGTTCCCAATTGCAACTCTAATGGATTTATCATTACCGGCTCGAGAATTGAAAGAGACTTTGAATGGACGGGCTATGATCCAAGTATATCAAAAGAAATTACTATTTTTTGCCACAAAGGTTGTGGCGACGCCAGCACAGAGTGGAGTTTAAAAATTCTCTGTCCTCAATAATTATCCGTTTATTTAAACTTAAATGTCAAGAACCGAAATAGCCCAACTCGGCGAGTTTGGACTCATCGAACGTATTAAATCAAAAAGTCAGCTTCGAAATACATCCTCATTGCTAAGCATTGGCGATGACGCTGCCATTGTAGCACCGCCACAAAGCACCCAAATGGTAATCAGCACAGACATGCTGATTGAAGGTGTGCATTTTGATTTATCTTTTGCACCATTGTCGCATGTTGGCTATAAAGCCGTGGTGGTCAATGTGTCGGATATTGCAGCCATGAATGCCTTGCCAAGTCAGATTTTGGTAAGTATTGCACTGAGCAATCGATTTTCGGTTGAAGCCGTGGATGAACTTTATGAAGGTATTTCAAAGGCTTGTGAAAATTATAAAATAGACCTGGTTGGAGGCGATACCACATCATCTCCTTCTGGCTTGGTCATCAGCATCACTGTAGTAGGCTTCGGTGATCCAAATAATCTTGTTAGCCGCAGCCAGGCAAAAATGAACGATGTTGTATGTGTATCGGGCGATTTGGGTGCAGCTTACATGGGTTTGAATATCTTGTCGAGGGAAAAAATGACTTTCAAACAAAACCCTGACATGCAGCCTGATTTCAGGCAGGAACATGAATATTTGATTCGTCGGCAACTGATGCCGGAAGCCAAGACAGACTTAATTCATGAATTGGCCGAGCTTCAGGTTGTTCCGCATGCCATGATTGATGTTTCTGATGGCTTGGCTTCTGAAGCCTTGCACATTTGCAAACAATCAGGTGTTGGCATGTATCTGTTTGAAGATAAACTCCCTATCGAAAACGAAACCAAACTGGCAGCCTCCGAATTCAACATTTCCCCAACCACGGCAGCTTTGAATGGGGGAGAAGATTATGAATTGTTATTTACCTTGTCGCCTCAGGCTTTTGAGAAAATCAAGCATTTGCCTGATGTGTTTCCTATTGGCATTGTAAAAGAAAAAGAACAAGGAGCGCACCTGGTTACCTCTGCTGGTGAAAAGGTTCCGATTCAGGCACAAGGTTGGAAACATTTTTAGTTCGTCCTCGAAAGCTCTTCCTAAGCAGGTAATACACCAAATCATCTATATTTGCCCCGGCCGAAAGGCAAAAACGCATGAAATACAAACGCATTCTGCTCAAACTCAGTGGCGAAGCGCTACTTGGCACAAAAGGATTTGGAATTGATTCCAAAATGCTTCAGCTCTACGCTTCTGAAATTAAAAAAGTTGCACAGCAAGGTGTTCAGGTGGCTATAGTGATAGGAGGTGGCAATATTTTCAGAGGACAGGATGCCCTTGAAGCGGGTATAGAAAAAGCCACTGGTGATTACATGGGTATGATGGCAACCCTCATCAATTCTATGGCGCTGCAAGGTGCTTTAGAAAACGAAGGTATGTTCACCAGACTTATGTCCGCCATAAAAATTGAAGAAGTTTGTGAAGCTTTTATCCGCCGAAGAGCCATTCGGCACATGGAAAAAGGAAGAGTAGTAATATTTGGTGCTGGCATTGGGCGTCCTTTTTTTACCACTGATTCTGCGGCTAGCTTAAGAGCTATCGAAATTGGTGCAGATGTGGTGTTGAAGGGCACAAAAGTGGATGGTATTTATTCATCCGACCCGATGAAAAACCCCGATGCAACCCGCTACAGCAGTATTTCATTCGATGAGGTGTATGCCAAAGGCCTGAATGTGATGGACATGACTGCTTTTACACTCTGCAAAGAAAACGATTTGCCCATCATCGTTTTCGATATCAACAAGCCCGACAACCTGCTGAAATTGGTGCGGGGAGAAGAGGTGGGCACACTGGTAACCATGTAAATTCAAAAAACAGCCAAACCATATATGGAAGAGATTCAAATGTATTTGGACGAAGCTAAGGAGATGATGGAGAAATCGATCAAACACCTTGGACAGGAATTAGGTAAAATCAGGGCTGGAAAAGCTAGCCCGAATATGTTAGACGGCGTAATGGTGGATTATTACGGCGTCCCAACGCCCATCAACCAAGCAGCCACAGTGAATACAACTGATGCCAGAACGCTGGTAATCAGGCCGTTTGAAAAAAAGATTTTAAGTGATGTGGAAAGAGCCATTATCAATAGCGGTTTAGGCCTGAACCCTCAGAACGATGGTGAAATCATCAGAATTGTAATTCCTGCTTTGACCGAGGAACGTCGCCGTGATTTGATGAAGCAAGTGAAGCAGGAAGTTGAAGGAGGAAAAGTGGCCATCAGAAATATCAGGAAAGATATAAATGAAGGCTTAAGGAAACTATTGAAAGAAGGTGCTTCTGAAGATGATGTGAAGCGAGCTGAAGAAAAAGTGCAACAACTTACTGATGCGTATGTGCACAAAGCCGACGAATCTACAGCAGCCAAAGAAAAAGAAATCATGACCATTTAGCCATGCGCAACTTACTCTTTGCCTGTTCATTATTTGCGATTTTACTATCAGGATGTATAGGCAGAAACAGGTGCGATTGCAATTTTGAACCTGCAATATCAGAAGTAAAAATAAGGGTCGAAAACAGCGAAGGAGAGAACTTGCTCGCTGGCTCCTCAAGAACCTTTCATTACAACAATATTTTCCTTAACTACACATTTGCTGGCAGTGGTGCGTTTTTTAATGCTGAAATTATGCCAGTAGGTTCAGATACAAGCGGCATTTCATTTCAAGCACCAAATGCTACATTTTATTATTTGAACTATAGTTTTGATGCTTCAACCGATACCATTGGTGTGTATTTAATCGGGCAGGATATCTCTTGTTGTGAAGCAAGAAAAATTCACCGGATCGACATCAACGGTGTTGAAACAAAACCTAATCAATCAGGCTTTTACGTGGTAAAAAAGTAAGTACATTGTCAGAAGATATTCTAAAACAGATTGAGCGTGAACTTGAAAATATTTCATACGGCTCGCAGCCTGAATCGCTTTACAACCCCATTCGCTATATACTTTCCTTAGGTGGAAAAAGACTTCGCCCAATTTTGGTTTTGTTAAGTGGTCGCACATTTTCTGCCACAAATGACCAAAATTTGTTCAATATGGGTGCTGTTGCAGAGGTTTTTCACAATTTCTCGCTCATGCACGACGATATCATGGACAATGCTCCTTTACGCAGAGGCAAGCCAACCGTTCATGAAAAGTGGAATGCCAACACAGCAATACTTTCTGGCGATGTGATGTTGGTGCTGGCCTATCAGTTGCTTGCACAACTACCAGCTGAAAAATTAGCTTATTGCCTAGACGCCTTCAATCAGGTTGCCAGAGAAGTGTGTGAAGGTCAGCAATTTGACATGGAGTTTGAAAATTCAAACCAGGTTTCTGTAGATGATTACCTGGAAATGATTAGGTTGAAAACAGCTGTACTCCTTGGTTTTTGTTGTAAAACGGGTGCCCATTTGGGAGGAGCAGACCCTGAAGATACCCAACTATTTTATCAATTTGGGGAAAACATTGGGTTAGGTTTTCAACTCATGGACGACTATTTAGATGTGTTTGGCGACGCATCTAAAGTCGGCAAAAGGGTAGGAGGCGATATTGTTTCAAACAAAAAGACTTTTTTGCTCATTCAAGCTTTGATGTTGGCCAAAGACAATGATCTTATACAATTGCAGTATTGGCTGCAAATAGCCGATGTTGAAAAACAACAAGAAAAAATTGACTTTGTAACCAGCCTCTACCGCAAACTGTGCATTGACCAACAGGCTCGGCAATTGGCTGACAATTATTTTCAGACTGGATTCGAGTGCTTGGCTAAACTATCTGTTGGAAGAGATAAAGCCATAGAAATAGTGCAGTTTGCCAAGCTATTGATGCAGCGGGACAAATAATGCTTTGCAGTTAGGCCACCTTAAGTTTGCCACCTAACATAGGTCTGTAACCCACCATGTCTAGTTTTTCACGCACATACTCCAGGTCGATATCGAGGTGCTTTGTGGATGTATTTGATGGTATCTCAAACATGGCATCCGTCATTACTGATTCACAGATTGACCGCAGACCTCGTGCACCTAATTTATATTGCATAGATCGCTCCACAATGTAGTCGAGTGCATCATCGGTAAAATTAAGCGCCACGCCTTCCATTTTAAACAGCTTTTGATACTGTTTTACAATGGCATTTCTTGGTTCGGTGAGTATTTGTTTGAGAGCAAATTTATCTAATGGTTCCAAGTGAGCCACCACGGGTAATCGTCCAATAAGTTCAGGAATTAAACCAAACGATTTCAAATCCTGGGCATTCACATATTTGAGCAGACTTTCTTCTTTGATCTCAATTCCTTCGTCTTCTGATGAGTTGAAGCCAATTCTGCGGGCATTCATTCTACTGGCTATGATGCGATCTATACCATCGAAGGCACCACCACAGATAAACAAAATATTTTCAGTGTTCAGACTAATCATTTTTTGCTCAGGGTGTTTTCTTCCTCCTTGCGGTGGAACATTCACCACTGTACCTTCCAATAATTTAAGCAAAGCCTGTTGCACCCCTTCACCACTTACATCTCTCGTGATAGAAGGGTTGTCTCCTTTTCTGGCTATTTTATCTACTTCATCCAGGTACACAATGCCCATTTCTGCTGCGGATACGTTGTAATCTGCTGCCTGCAAAAGCCGGGTTAAAATCGTTTCTACATCTTCGCCCACATAACCAGCTTCGGTTATCACCGTAGCGTCGGCAATGCAAAAAGGTACCTGAAGCTTTTTAGCCAAAGTTTTTGCCAGGTAGGTTTTGCCGGTTCCAGTTTCGCCAACCAGTACAATGTTACTTTTTTCAATGGTTACATCGTCAGTAGAATGGCCTTGGGAAATCCGTTTAAAGTGATTATATACGGCTACTGAAAGTACTTTTTTGGCATTTTCTTGCCCAATTACATATTGATCAAGGTGAAATTTTAACTCCTTTGGCGGAACCAATTGAAAGCCTTTGCTTGGTTTGGTGTCATGCTTTATTGATTTTTCTTCTTCGTCAAGTATCTCATTTGCCTTTTTGATACAAAAATTGCAAATATGAACATCTGGCCCTGAAACCAGCAAAAGCACTTCTTTTTTTGGCCTGCCACAAAATGAACAGGAAATTGACTTCGCCATTGGTTGTTGTTTATCTGGTCAGTACTTCGTCGATCAAACCGTATTCTTTGGCTTCTTCGGCTTTCATCCAATAATCCCGGTCAGAGTCTCTTTCAATTTTATCAATGGGCTGCCCCGAGTGATGAGAAATAATCTCGTATAATTCTTTTTTCAATATAAGAATTTGCTTGGCTGTAATCTCAATATCAGATGACTGACCTTGAGCACCACCAGATGGCTGATGAATCATAATTCTTGCGTGGGGTAACGCTGCTCGCTTGCCTTTGGCGCCGCCGCACAACAAAACCGCACCCATAGAAGCTGCCAAACTTGTGCAAATGGTGTGCACTTCAGGTCGCACATACTGCATGGTGTCATAAATGCCCAAACCAGCATATACCGATCCGCCAGGACTGTTGATGTATAGCAACACATCTTTTTTGGCATCTACAGATTCCAAAAAAAGCAATTGAGCGACGACAATATTGGAAATATTGTCGTCAACGCCCATGCCTAAAAAGATGATGCGGTCTGCCATAAGTCTGGAAAACACATCAATCTCTCTGAAATTTGTTGGTCGTTCTTCAATAATGGCTCTGGTCATGTTTTCTACTTGGTGAACACCACCAGCAGAAACCTGCATATATTTATCCACACCCAGGCCATTGAGACCTTTATGTTGTACAGCGTATTTTCTAAATTCTTTTCCGTAATCCATCTTTAGTTCAATTCTTGTTTTACCAATTCTTCAAATTCTTCAATGGTCACCTGTTTGTGATCCAATTTGCAAAACTGTCTGAAATGTGAAGTTAACATTTCATCTACAGTTTTGGTTATCATGGCATTTACATTTTTCCCTTTTTCAGCGCTTAGGTAATTTTTGATAAAGCCCTGAAGCACATCGTCTGGTAAGGAGCCCAACCCATAATTGCTGTATTCTTTTAACAAGTGCTGTCGGGTTGTTTCTTCTAAGGCGGCATCGTCTACCTTCCAATCATTAGCTTTAAATACGGAATCCGTAATCAAATTCCATTTTGTGTCTTCGATGTAGTAGGCAAAAGACCTGTCCAAATCTTCTGGGCTATGTTTACCTTCGACCCGAAGATCGAATTGTTTTCTGAGCAATTCTTCAGAAAGTTGCATTTCAGCATTTTTCAATAGAAAGTTTCTCAACGAAACCTGAAAATATTGAGCCGATTCTGTGTTGTACACGTCAGCAAACATGAGCTTCACTTTTTCTATAAATTCTTCTTCTGAAGCCACTGCATCTTTGCCCAAGAGCCTGTCGAACAGTTCTTGATCGAGGGGTGCCAATGCTGTTCTGGAAATGCTTTCAAGGGTAAATGTAAAATCGCCTTTGAGTTCAGCAGATTTCTCAGCTGACAAACCTGTTATGACTTTCAGATCATTTGGCTCGAAAGCAGATTGAATGTCGAATGGCTTTGAAGTTTGGCCTGTTTCAAGACCGATGAGCAACTTTGGTGTAGAGCCTAAAGCCTTTTTTAAAGGAATGGCTACTTTCAAATTATCTGCACCTTCCTGTTGAAGGGTTCCAAAAATGGTATCTCCCTCTTCAACCGAAGTAGCATCAACAGGCTTGCCCATTTGCTTCCTTTGATCGGAAATGTATTTGTCAACTTTGGCTTGATCTGTTTGAATTTCCGGCCAGGTTATCGTAACCGATGCAGGATTAGGCACTACCACACTCGGTTTCAAGGCCAGATCGAACTTGTAATGAAACTCTTCCTGTTCCAACCAATTTTCCTGCGCTGCAGGGTGTGAATTGAGCAGGAGCTGCCCCAAAATGTTGATTTCGTTGTCTTGAAGATACTTTTCTACACCTTCGAACACCACATCGTTGATCACATCGGCTTTTATGCCTTTGCCATACATTTTTTCAATGACGGTGGTAGGCACTTTACCTGGTCTAAACCCTTTCAGATTGGCTTTCTGGCTGTATTCCTTTATCTTTTTCTTAAAAGTTTCCTGGATATCGGCAGTTGATAAATCTACTGACAATAAAGCAGCGGCTTGGTTGGTTTTATCGAATGCTATTTGCACAATACGAACGGGGTAATTTTTGTAAAATGTTAAAAATGAGCCACAAAAAAAGGCTGCTTAAACCTCCTTTGACCTTGTTCATTGATACAGATCAAAAAACAGACCCGGAAATTTAAACAGCCAATTTGACTCATTTGTGCGGATGAAGGGACTCGAACCCCCACGCCTTGCGGCGCCAGATCCTAAGTCTGGTGCGGCTACCAATTACGCCACATCCGCAGAAAAAGGAATGCAAAAATACCTCCTTTTCCAGTATATCCAAACGATTTTTGAAAAATCAATAACTAAATATTTGCGAGCCGTTTCTGCCACCTGATATTTGCCAACTAAGCTTCCAACCGTAGGCACATGTGGTTTGGGTAGGGTTTCCTTCCTGGTTAACGCCGTAGGTGATGTTCACCAGATTATTATTCGAACGGTGGTTGATGGATCCAGCTACAGGCCTCCAAACCTGGCAATATGTATTTGAAACCAATTGATTCTGGTAAGAATTGGTAAATACATAACCAAATCTGCTTAAACCCCATGTGTCCGTGTTGGCTTGACCATCAATAACGGTATCGCCCATGGCTTTGAATTCAATATGTGGCGAAATCCCAACTCTATAGCGTTTCCACTGTGTCAGCCTGGCAATGGAAAATGTAGACTGGGCTCCACCGTCGAATGTGGCAGTTAAGTTTATACCTCTTTCTTTGTACAAGAGTGAATCGGTAAAAGCTAAAAAGCCGATCCAATTGGTGCCTCGTACATTGGTTAAATGTTTTGTGCCATTGATGGTGATGGATTTATTATCTCTCAACCGGGTGACCTTGTAATTTTGATAATTGATTTCAATTACGGCACCTGCGCTTCTCCAATTGTTTCCTTGAACCAGTTGAAATCTAATACTCCCGGCACGTGTGCGGCTAGGAGATCCGCAAGGATTAATACCGTCGAAGTTCAAAGTAATTATTCTTGAACTGCGTTGCGAAGCATCGATGGTACAGCCGCAGATAGGGTGTGAAATGGAATCGGTTTGTGCTACACGACCGCCGTTCAATTCCGGGAAATTTTCAAGAGCAGTTTGAATATCAGAATTTGAATCATCGCTTTCATTTTTCAGATTTTGGGTATCGTCAGTCTGTTGAACAGTTTGAGGGTCTGCCGTATTTTCAGATTCCTTTTCTTTTTTACAAGCCAGCAAACTAACACTGAGCAGTAAAATGATTAGTAAGTACTTCATGGCGTTTGAATTTTAAAGAAGATTAAAAAAATGATTAACAAAAGTATGACTTCAATATTGTTGATACAAACAATGTTTGCCTATGAATTGTAATATGTAGCTATGAATTTCAGTGAATTATAGGTCTAAGCATGCCTGATTCTCCATTCATTTGGATAGTAGTTGTTGAATCTATTCCCCATGTTTTTAAGCCATCCTAATTCAAACCCTTTATAGTTTACATGTAAAATTCCTTTCGAAGCTTGTGGCAATTCAAAAGCTTGTTTTCTCAAGTAATCCAAAGCTTGCTCCAGGGAAAGTCCAACTGAATCAAATTTCGCATATTTATTCAGCGAACTCAATGCCACCTCATGATGCGGGATAGCATCCTGGTGTTGCAAAGTCATGAGTGTGGTTCCGGTTTTTACTACCCATGCATACCTGTTAAGCAAATTGGCAAACCCAGCCCAATTTTCAGGAAATGCAAGAACCTGGTCTTGCTGCGCAAACACGCCAATGTTGTGCTTAATCTCAGGAAAATATTTATCTAGTTGTTGGTAGGTTTGTTTGTTGGGTTGCCTTAGCCATGGGTCTTTCATTTTGTAGGTTTGCACCTTTGTTCGAAAGCCTGGTTTCTGCAAAACTGCCAGAAAGAATCCTTCACCTTCAGTTTTATGTGGCAAAAATCGAAATGAATGAACCCCTAAGTAATCTGTGGTTGAAATCTGATCTGGTGATGGATTTTGAATGGCTGGTTGGGTAAAAGACTGTTCTTTTCTGAATGTCGCCAATACTCCCTCATTTTCAACCTGATTGAATGTGCAGGTGGAATAAATGAGATAGCCTCCCGGCTGCAACATGTCCCATGCGTGGTGCAAAATTTCTCCCTGACGTTGGGCACAAAACTGCACGTTATCGACAGACCATTCTTCGACACTAGCTGGATTTTTGCGAAACATGCCTTCACCCGAGCAAGGCATATCGGCTACAATTAAATCGAAAGTTGGCCCCATTTCTGATAATTGTGCTGGTTCTGCCTGTGTTACAATGCAGTTGGAATTACCCCATTTGCTTACGTTTTCTGCCAAAATATTCGAACGTTGCTTTACGATTTCATTCGAAATAAGCAAGGCGTCAGGTGGGAGGGTGGAAAGCAAACCACACGTTTTTCCACCAGGCGCAGCACATAAATCGAGCACCAAGGGCGCATCCGGTAGTAGAATTTGAGATACAATGTCGTCGATAAATGTAGATGAAGCTTCTTGTACATAGTAAGTTCCGGCGTGCAAAAGCGGATCGAGAATGAAAGAAGGCCTATGCGCTAAAAATGCCGCCCATGGCGACCATTCCACAAGGGATGAAATAGGTAAATGTCCTTCTGGAGCAGGTTTTTTGGGATTAACTCTTACAGCTGCAACTGGTTCTTTGTCAATGGCTTGCAACAGCGATTCTGCTTCTTTGCCAAATTGCTGCTCAATGGCTTTTCTAAATGCTGAAGGAAGGTTTGTTGGCAATGGAAAGTTTAATTCCTGCGGTTGAGTTCATCCCGAATTTTGGCGGCTTTTTCATAATCTTCCTGACCTAGGGCGTCCTCCAACATGCTGCGAAGCTGATCTGTGCCGGTATCTTTAAGTAAATCTAAAAAACTTTTGTTGCCCACTTCATCAGCTTCAACTAAATCATCGCCATCTTCATCATCATCGTCTTCAGGAAACTCGCTCATCACTATTCCAGCTTCGCTCATGATGAATTCGTAAGTTGAAATAGGCACGGAAAAGCGGAGCCCAATCGCAATGGCATCTGAAGGCCTGGCGTCTATTTCTACATTATTTACACCATCGGTACAAACGATTTTGGCAAAAAACACACCTTCCTTCAAGTCTGAGATGATGATTTCTTCTACTGTGTAGTGAAATAATTCGGCAAACGATTTAAATAGATCATGCGTCATTGGCCGGTTAGGCACAATTTTTTCAATTTCAATGGCAATGGCTTGCGCTTCGAACATGCCAATGATGATGGGAAGCCTGCGCCCTCCTCCAACTTCACCTAACACCAGCGCAAATGACCCTTGCTGTGATTGGCTTGAAGACAAGCCCAAAATTTCTAGTTGTATCTTGTTGACAGCCACTCAGCTATAAATGTTTGATTCTGTTGATCGGACTCAATAATTTTCAAAAGTAGAACTTTGCCTTATATCTTGGATAAAGCTTCCGTTAATTTTGGAACTACTTCAAATGCATCGCCCACAATTCCATAGTCAGCTACCTTAAATATGGGTGCTTCTGGGTCTTTATTTATGGCAACTATAACCTTCGAAGAGTTGATGCCTGCAATATGCTGAATGGCTCCACTGATACCAATGGCGATGTATAAATTCGGACTTACTTTGATTCCTGTTTGCCCTACGTGCTCATGGTGAGGTCTCCAATCCAGGTCAGATACGGGTTTGGAGCAACCTGTGGCTGCATGCAGCGTTTTGGCTAAGTCTGTAACCAATCCCCAATTTTCAGGTCCTTTTAATCCACGGCCACCAGAAACTACGATATCGGCTTCCGGCAATGAAATTTCAGCATTTGCTTTTTCCTGTCCAGTAACTTTTACAGAATTGTCAGCATCTGAAAGAGAAACCTCAAGTTTTTCTACTTGAATGGAAACTGGAGATTCGGTTAAATCAATGGCATTTTTCTTTACTGACAATACCTTGATGTCTGCTTCCAATTTTACAGTAGCAAAGGCTTTCCCGGTGAAAATGCTTCGTTTAACTTCAAATCCTCCTGAAGTTGAAGGCAATGAAACTACATTGGTTGTCATTGACGCTTGCAATGCAGCTGTAGTTCTAGGCAAAACAGCATCCGACAAATTGGATTTTGCCCCGATAATGACATTTGCTGAGGTGCTTTTGGCTGCTTTTGCAAGTGCTACAGAAACCGGTCCGATAGCGAAACGTTTGAATGATTCACCTTCGAGGAAATAGGCTTTTTCAATGCCAAATTTTCCCAGTGTTTGAATTTCTGTTTCACTGGCATCTCCAACTACAAGCGCTGAAACTGGTGCATTTGTTTGTGTGGCAACTGCTTTGGCATAGCAAGCCGCTTCGATAGAAGATTTTTTGATGCTGCCCTCGGTAGCTTCTATTAAGACAAGTACTGACATGGTTTTTCTTTTTGGGTGTGTATTAAATTACTTTGGCTTCGCTTTTCAGCATGGAAACAAGCTGCTCAACATTGGCGGAGTCAACATACTTGCAACCTGATTTAGCGGGAGGAAGTTCAAAACTTAAGGTATTGACTTTTAAGTCAGTAGCTGTGGGTTCAAGTACCTGAAGTTGTTTGGTTCTGGCCGACATGATGCCACGCATGCTTGGAATTTTCCATTCGGCAATGGGTTCCTGGCAACCAACCACTAATGGCAAATTGGCTTTTACAAACTCTTTGCCTCCTTCAATTTCCCGGCTCATGGATAAAGTTGAGCCTTCGACCTCGAGTTTCATTACTGGGGTAACCACCTGCCAGCCAAGCATTTCAGCCACAAATGAATGCACCACGCCACTATTGTAATCAATACTTTCTCGGCCCATCATCACCAGGTCGTAATTGCCAGATTTGGCTGCCTCTGCAATTTGCGCAGCCACAAACCAACTGTCGACAGGAGCGGCATTTACCCTGATGGCATCGTCGGCTCCAATGGCCAATGCTTTTCTGATAACGGGTTCTGTATCGGCTAAGCCAACATTCAATGCGGTGATGTGTGTTGCTTGCCCCGCCTCTTTCAATTCTACAGCCCTGGCCAAAGCATAATCGTCGTATGGCCCAATGATGAACGTAACTCCATTTGGATCGAGCTGGGTGTTATTGTTGGCGAAACTGATTTTAGAAGTGGTGTCGGGCACGGAGGTGATGCAAACAAGTATTTTCATTGGTGTGGTGTATCCTTGTGCTGAGTTAGAATCGTTTTTGCGACAGGATGTTTAATTTGCCGTGAAATTAGGACAGTTTACCACAAAGAAAAAAATGAACCCCAATCGAATTCAATACTTAAACACACTTTTGGCCGAAACGCCCGAAGACCCTTTTTTGTACTATGCCCTTGGCCTTGAATATCTGAGGCCTGAGCCTGAAAAAGCCAAAGAATATTTTGAGCTCGTTTTTTCCACATTTCCCGAATATTTGCCCAACTATTTCCAATTGGGAACCATTCTGGCCGAATTAGATCAAAAGGAAAAGGCATTGGATGTATTTGAAAAGGGAGTTGCAAAAGCCAAACAGCTCCAGGATCAACACACCTTGGCTGAACTTCAAAGTGCCTATCAAAATTTATTGATGGAGGATTAGTTTTTGGCCAACTAATTCAAGCCTTGCAACACAGCGAGCAGCAGTTTTGAGCTAATCCTCGATTTGTAATTGGGATTAATGTGTTCATAAAGAATAATTCCTTGCTTATCCACTACAAATACTGCTGGAACTGGCAACATGGTTTTGTTGCTTCCACCAGAGGCCTGAACAATCGTTTTGGCATAATGATCTGGGGCCTGAAATGCAATACCTACAGCCTGTGCAAATATTCCTGCACTATCAGAAAATAATTGATAAGGCAATTTTTCTTTTTCAGCTGTCTGTTTCAACTTGGCCGGCTCGTCAGGACTAATGGCAATGATTTGATAGCCCATTTTTAGTACTTCTTCTGAAGCTTCACCCAAAGCGGATAAATGTTGGTTGCAAAATGGACACCAACCACCTCTGTAAAAGATTAGCACTGTTGGTTTCTCATTCATGAGTTTTTGTAGGTTCATTATTGAACCCTCAAAATTCACGAGATTTATTTGGGGAATAGATTCTCCTACAAGCAAAGGACAAATGTCCTCCGCTTTCTGAGGTAATTGCGCCCATGCAGGAAGCGTTGCGAAGCAAAAAATCAACGAAGTGAAATAGTGTAGAACTTTTTTCATGAAATTTGTTTTTTCAAAATTGGACTATTTCACTGGTTGTCAATGTCTTTTGAGCGACAGATAACATCTTTTTTGCAGCGTTTAGGCAAAAAAAAATCCACCAGTCTTGGTGGATTTTTTTGAATGCGATTTTATTAATGCTTCATCCAAGGCGACTGCAAAAGTGCTTTGCCTTTCGAATCAAGCACTTTGATGTGGTAAACACCAGCTTGCAATGTGGATGTTGAAATTGAATTTTTGGCATTCACTAAAGTTGCTGAATGCACTATTTTACCAGTTAAATCAGAAATGAATAATCTAGAACCATTTAATTGGTCATCACTAGACTGAATGAAAAGTCCTGCATGGCCTGGGTTTGGATACACCTCAATTCCAGACTGGATTATTCTTGAAGCAGTTGAAACGGTGGTATCACCCATATTGGCACCGGCAGTGAGGTCACCAAAAGCAGTGATCCCGGTCATAGTTGCTTTGTTTAAAGCGATATCAATGGTGCCGTTTGCTGTGCTCCAAGTAGTTCCGCTGTAGAATGATGTCGCCAAATTTCCTTCAACGCCAAACACATCAGCATCATCGTAAAGTACGCTTAGGTCTACATTTCGGCTTGTTGCAGTTCCACCCAGGGTGACATATTTTCTCAAGTATGATAGAGCTGAGGCACGACGTGGATGAGGCGCATTTATTGGCTTAACAGTAAGTACACCAGCCGGATCGCTATTGACGGTCAGTTCAAAAAATCCTCTTCCGCTGGTGGTACCAACAGGGAAAAACGTAGTTGGAATAACCCTGTCAACTTGAGCTGTAGCTGCTGCGCCCAAACGAACATAATTGTTTTGCAAAGCCACCATTTGACCACTTTCTACTATAAAGCTACTATCTACTGTAGGTGAATTGCCAAAGGCAACTACAGTTCCGGCGCCAGCTGCTACCTTGATACTTGTAATGGAAGGCAAACCTGTTGCTTCATTGCCTGTGGTTACTGAGTCTGTGTACACTACCATATACTTCCCGGTTGTATTCTGGAAGTTACCCAGCATTTTGCCTTTCTTTCTTAATACGGTAGACATTGGGTGCATACCGATGCGGCCGTTGGTTGTTAAGTTACCATTGGTTAATTTGAATTCTCTAAACACCCTGACACCGGAACCAGAAGCCAATGTGGTGGTAGCATCAGGTCTGTCAATTTCCAGTGTGCCTATGTCTCTGAAGCCATTAAAGAATGAAAGGTTGCCAACTGTGCCATTTCCACGAATGATCAAGGTTGAATTGGTGTCAGGGCGCAACAATGAGTTGGCACCATTCTGTCCGTTGGTAGCTATTGCAAAGTTCCGATTCACGATCAGGGTTTGTCCGGCAAAGTTGTAGAATGCAGGTTGATTTGCACTGGAACTTGAGAGTAGCAAAGCAGAATCAATTTCTAAAGGAATTTGCTGAAAGAATTGAACACCTCGATCTGCACGGTCGGTCAATTGAAGTTTTGCGATTTTATTGGTTGTGGACGATCCGGTAAACCTCACTGTTCTGGATAATGGAATAAAAAACAAGCTTCTGGGAGCATAAAATGCCGATGAACCCAGACTCAGAGAGTCGAAAATATTGGTTGTTCCACTGCTATTCCACCTTACTGTATCACTACCTGCAATTTTTAAATGTCTGAAATTGAATCCACCTGTTCCAGTAGAAATTTCGCCAGTACCTGTAAATGTGGTATTGTAATAAGTTGAATCATTGAGTCGAAAGTCTAGGTTGGCATCATGGTTGTTGATCACTTTTCCATCAATGATTAGGTTTACTTTAGTTCCTGCCCCATTTATTGCTATTCTCCCATTTCCTTCCAAAATCAGATTTCCATTGATTCGGATGGTTCTTCCATTCATGCCACTTCCGCATTGAAAAACAGCTCCATTATTGTTTACTGTTAAATTTCCGCCAATGGTTAAGTCTCTGCCTCCAACCAAGGTTTTAAACCGATCAAACCTGTCACCTGTTAATGTAAGATGATGATAGTCGGTATTTGTAATTGAAAGTGATGCATCAGCTGCATACTCAACTGTATTGCCTTCTCTTGAAGCTTCGAGAACACCCGTTGAATTAGGAAAAACAGGGTTGGCATTTCTAATAACTAAATGTCCTGCAGCTCCTTGAACCAACTTTCTAACTAAGTTTCCAGATGGTCGGCCAATTATCTGATTACCTATGGTTAGTCTGGTATTGTTCCATAAAACAGAATTTGAAGTGCCAGTATTTGAGCCAATTCTCAATGAATCGTTGTTGAGGACACCCCCTGTATTGTTCAGTAAAAGCGAGTCTGCATTACACCAAATGACTCCCCCGGCTGTTATTGAAGAAGAACCACTTACAGTGATTTTAGGATTATTTACACTTGTAAATTGAATTTGGCCAGGAGTAACAAAAGGACTATTTAAAACGACATCTCCTCTGAATTGTGTAGTTAAATTATTTCCTCCAGATCCAGTGAAGATTGCCTCTGAGCCCGGATGTAGAGTTGTTTTACCTCCAATGATATTTAATCCGCCAGAGTGCGTATCAAACCACTTGCCAAACACATCCAGATCTCCGTTTATGGTTGTGTTGTTTGATGCATAAATCAATACACCAGACGTGGCCACCGTCACAAAATTGATTCCATTTAATGGATCTGCGTTTATTCTATGTAATACAATTGCGTTGGCAACTGAACTTGGAACAGCATTGTTTGCCCAGGTAGAAGCAGTGCCCCAGCTGCCATCTTGAATGGTAAACTCTTCGTCAACAACAGAAAAAGCAGTAGCTTGACCAATGGCATAGTCTCCATTGATTACATTATTTAAGGCAGAAAATACAAATTGATTGTTGGTAATGTCTACAGTAATTCCAGTTGGATTTGACAGCCATCCTGATGAGGTTAATCTGGCAACCGTGTTAAAATCAGCTTCATTTACGCCTGCAGGTATGGCTGCATCTGTATAATTAGCAGTAGCTGCAAAACTTGTTATACTGTTTACATTGATGGTTCTAAGTCTCCAAAAACTATTGAGTGAATTTCCAACATTTGTAGCCAAAGGATGCTTTAGGGCAAAGGTTGAAATCTCAATGATTCTTGAATTATTTGCTCCTCCAAGTGTAGCTTCAAGAGAGGTAATGGTAAATGGAGTATAACCTAAAGAGGTGCCAATTGGAAATGTTCCTAAAAACCCTAAAGTTGAATTGGATTGCTTAATTATTTTGCCACCATTCACTTGACTGATATGAGCTGTTAAACCAAAAACCCCAGTTATATTTGTTCCATTTCCCAAAATGATGTCTCTTCCATTTTGTTCAATGACACCATTAAGTGAAAGATTTCCTTGCAAAGTTAAGTTACCGGTGAGGCGAATATTGGTGTTACTTAAAACCAAATCACCTGCAACAGTAGAGCTTGACAAAGTTTTGACTCCACCTCCTTGAACCCCAAGGTTACCATAGGTAGTATTGATCATATTTTGGTTTCCGGTGGTTAAATAGTTGAAGTTACTTGTTGGATCAAATGCAGTGCCACCAGTCCCCGCTACAGTTCCATTCAAATTCACCGTAGCTCCTGCACCTAAAATTAATCCTCTTCGCATTGGGCTATTGGTTCCATTGAAATTTAGTGTTCCATTTATATTTAACGTTCCTGAACCAATATTTACAATTGCTTTTCTGCTATCATTCAAAGATGCAACATAAATAATTCCGCTTACTGTTGCCGTTGCATTACCGACATTAAAAGTATTATTCGTGCTATCTGCAATGGTTTGATTTAACAATAACAGACCTGAAATTGTAAAATTGGAACCATCTTCAAGATTTAATTTTGCAGACAAAACATTGCCAACAGCAAAAACAACCCTACCGATTAAAATGGTTCCCGAAACGGTCAAAGTAGCACCACTAGCCACAACTGCGGTATCTGTTGAAGAAGGGACAATGCCACCTGTCCAGCTAGTTCCTGCATTCCAGTTTCCGCCAGTACCAGTTGAAGTGACCACGGCCGAAAAGCCAGAAGTAATGCAACTAATTGCAAAAAGGATACAAATTGAAAAAGATAACCTTGTTTTTAGTTTCGTTAGACGCATGATGATTTTAGTTAATTTTAGTTGTGCAAAAGTAAGTCTATTTTCAGAAAACAAAATTGACGACCGTATCCAAAAAGCGCCATATTTTGAATTAAACCAAACTGAGTTCAATTTAGCATTACTGCCCCATCTCCAAAATTTGGAGGCAATAACAAATTCATTTTTGAATCAAAAACAAGATCAAATCTACCTACCATTAAACCCGCCCAACCTGCCTGATTGACGAAGACAGGTTTACCTGCTTTATTCTTTAACTGGTCTACTTTCTTTAAAAAAGTGTGGGTATGACCACCCAAAATAATGTCAATGTTTTCTGTGAGTGCTGCTAGCTTTAAATCATCCGGTTTCAAACTGTTCTCGTACTTATATCCCAAATGAGAGAGACAAATAACTAGGTTGCATTTCAACTCATTTTTTAAAAGTGCCGCCACTTCATTCGCCTTTTTAATAGGGTCAATATATTTCGTTTGACCATAGTTTTTTGAATCGACCAACCCAGTTAACTCAATACCTAACCCCAAAATACCAACTTTGATTTCGCCTTTGTTTAATGTTAAATAAGGTTTTGAAAAATCACGAATTGGCGTTTCACTAAAATCATAATTTGAACTCACCATTTGAAATTTTGCTTTTGGCAAATTTCTTTTTAGTCCATCAAGCCCAATATCAAAATCATGATTGCCAAATGTGGCTACATCATAACCCATGTCGTTCATGAGTGAGTATTCCAATTCGCCATCAAAGAAATTAAAATAAGGTGTGCCTTGCCAAATATCACCGCTATCGAGAAGCAAAACATGCTTTTCTTTACTCCTGATTCCTTGAATATAAGCACTTCGTCTGGCTGCGCCACCTAAGCCAGCCAATTTTCCCCCATCTGCCGGAAAAGGATCAATTCGGCTGTGCCAATCGTTGGTATGCAAAATGGTCAGTTTTGAAAACGCCCTGGCCTCTGCCTCTGGCCAAGGCAAAAAAACAGATGCCCCGAGTGCAGTCATTCCTTGTAGAAACCGCCGCCTATTCCACTGTAATTCTTCCATCTAACTTCGATTGAATGGGTAAATTTCTTCTTCTAAGGTTTTTCCAGTGTTGAATCAAGGCATCTCGCACCGCAATTCCTGTTTGAACATAAGCTATGGGTTTCGAAAGCATCAATAGGTTGTCGCCACCATTTGCCAAATAATCACTGGTGAGCAATTTGTAAGCTGCATTTGGGTTCAAGGGTACTCCGTTCACTTTGGCATTTTTTGATTTAGATCCCGAGATTTTAAAAGATACCCCGTTTATTGGGTCACCTCCTCTGGCGGCTACAAAATTCAAAAGTTTGTTCAAGGAATCGCCTCTGATGGTAAGAATAACCAATTCATTGTCAAATGGTTGGAGTTCATACACTTTGCCTACAGTGACTAGTCCTTGCTGAAGTTCAGGAATTCTCACTCCACCTGTTGTAATCAGGGAAAGGTCAGATGGAAATCCTTTTTCCAGTGCAAAGGCCATAAGGGTTTCAGTAATCAGATTGCCAAGTGTGCCTTCAGGCCTGTCTTTGTAGAGTCTTGTTGCTGCAAAATTTACTGTATCATTCATTTTCTGATCCAGCATTTGCTTGTAAGGCGCCAATTTCTTCAACATCATAGAATCCGGAATCTGAACCGTCCTAAAGTATATGGAATCTTGTTGCTGCGTTGAGTTCCCGATTTGCTTTCCGGGTTGGCAAGCGTTCAGAAATCCTACAAGTGCTGTAAGGAATAAATGACCAAAAAGCTGAATGGCGTTAGATTTTAACATCGGCGCAAAGGTAGCTTATGTGCGTAAACCTCTTGTCATTCCTGTGTTAAATCAAGGTATTTTGCATTAAATTGAACCATGAACCAAGAATTAAAAAAACTCAGTCAAGGTTATATTTCCAATAATTGGCTAGGGCTGTAGCATCATCTTTTTCAAAGCCAATCAGGTTGAGTAGCCGAACAATGTTGTCATGATAAAAATCAATTTCTGGCTTGGCCTTTTGCGCAGAAACCAGGCAGTTTAGCGCATCTACATAATAGTTGTTTTGCTCGAAAGCAAGTCCTAAACCAAACCAATCCATGGCCGAAAATTCATCCTCTGGTTTCGGATAAATTAAAAATGGGTGCTTTACAACGTCCAGCATGTAGTTCACTTCTCCTGTGGAAGCCAACTGATTGGACTTAACCTGGACAGCAAACTGAGCTTCTTTTCCTGATATGTCCAGGAGAGTAATTGTTAATTTTTTTTCTTTATCCAGGTTGTGACTCGAGGAATAAGTGTTTGATTGAAAGTCAAAAACTTTAGCAGTTACAGGCATTTTGTTCAATTCGTTTAATGTGTAAATGGTCACTGCGCCTGGAAGTACTTTGGATTTTGACGGCAAAGCCAGGAACTTTTCCTGCATGCCTCTTTCAACTCCCGCAGGATCATTAAAATACCGTTTGTGATGAAGATAGTATTGGCCATCAGTTTTTTCTTTATTCACCAATCGTTCGATAACAAGGTCTAAATAAGCTCTACCATCTGATTTTAAAGCGTTGTTTATGAACTTTGAATCTATCTGTGCAAAGCTGAATTTTCCTTCCTGTTCAATAACCAAGGATTGATTGTTTTCATTGATAATCCCAATTGATGCCCCCTTGTCAACCTGGAGCGTGAATTCGCCGCAAAAAATTGTACCAGTCCTGGGGTTGGAGTTTTTGCCTTCTTTGGTCAGTTTAACGGTGCCTTGACTGTAGAGAACTTTGAAACATTTATTTTGTGAAAAGCCATGTTGAGTTCCGATAAAGCATATCCCGAGGATAAGTAGAATTAGTGTTTTCATGAGTAAACCAGGGTTTTAAGATGATGCTGGATTTAAATGGGCTGCTTTACGCAACAATATTCGCACTTGTTTCCAAAAATTTAAAATTACACTGCTGGTTCACTAATAAATCGTGTTGGCCAAAGTCGATTGTGGTTTCGGGATTAGCTACCAAAGATACTTTCAACCATCGGCTATTTAAATTTTAGAGGGGATGCAAGACAATAGGCGGTGTTCAAATTTGACTGGCATAAAATGGCTGATGATCTCAATATTATGGTGATCCTTCTGGCCCTACATGTTTGCTAACTAGGGTCTACTGAAAAAGTAATTTCCCATTTTCGCGTATTTTAAAATACAGAATCACATGGTTAATGAGAATCCAGAAGCTTTCACTCCACGCTGAATAAGTTGGCCATAGGCAAAGGGGTGCT
>Ga0247834_1000277_pt1 | contig 100865 bp, 99 predicted proteins | sample LaCruzMarch2015__8_FD_187118 | JGI IMG/M metagenome (GOLD analysis project Ga0247834, IMG submission 187118) | Freshwater microbial communities from meromictic Lake La Cruz, Castile-La Mancha, Spain - LaCruzMarch2015_12m | ecosystem: Environmental > Aquatic > Freshwater > Lake | place: Spain...
CGGTGCGACCGAGCAGGTCAGAGCCAAAAGCCCACAACACTCCGCACACTGCCAAAACCAGCACAAAACCGTGCCACCCACAGCACCGTGCAGCCCTTTCGCAGAGGTCTCGCAGGCGGGAGAAGGAGCGTCGTTGGTTGTGCGGTGGGCTGCACGCCCGGCGGAGAGTGTTCCTCCGCCATGCACCACTGCGCGCCAAGCCATGCTCTTCGCCCCCCCTTGTGCTGGTCTTCGGTCTGTCATAAATCTCCATCGCCATCTTACGATGGCAATGTTCTCAGGGCGGGGTGCAATTCCCCACCGGCGGTAGATGGCGCAAGTCAAAGCCCGCGAGCGCCTTCGGCATGAAGACATGCCCGAGGGGTCAGCAGATCCGGTGTAATTCCGGGGCCGACGGTATAGTCCGGATGAAAGAGAACGGGAAAACGCGCTGACCTGCGCGCCCGCCCCTATTGGGTCGGGCGCAAGAGCCATCGTCGATCCCCGTAACTCCCTGAGGGAACTGGTTACGGAAAGGATCCATCGATGAACCACGTTTCCTCTGCTGCAAAGTCCTCGGGCGCCACTGCCGGCGCCATCTTCATGCTGGTGGCGGCATTCGCCTTCGCCGGCTCCAACCTGCTGCAATCGGCGCTTCCCACCCCCGTCGAATATGGGGGCTACGGCATGAGCTCGACCGGCATGGCGTTTTGGCAATATGTCATTGCCGCCGTGCTCAGCCTGCCGCTGATCCTCAGGATCGGCGTCGGCAAGCTCCGCACCGCCCACCCGTTGGCGCACGAAATCCGCGCCTTCGTTTCGGCGCTCGGCGTCCACGTCTTCGTCTATGGTTTCGCCACCGGGGTGCCGATCTGGCAGATGGTGACGCTGCTCGCCACCGGGCCACTGTTCATCATCCTCGGCTCGACGCTGTTCCTCGGCGAACGCGCCTCGCTGGCCCGGATCGGGGCGGCACTGGTCGGCTTTGCCGGCGCCATCATCATTTCGGGCGTCGGCGCCGAAGGCCTCGGCTGGACGGCACTGGTGCCAATTGCCGCTGCGGCCCTCTGGGCCGCGACGGACGTGCTGACCAAGTACCTGGCGCTGAAGGGCGAAAGCCCGGAGACGCTGACGGTATCGCTGCTGGTGCTGGTGACGCCGAACCACCTGCTGATCCTGCTCGCCGTCTGGGCCCTCGGCATCGCCACGCCCGGCCTGCTGCCATCAGGCCTCGCCGAAAACGTCTTCGCCATCCCCACCGGCACGGCGCTGTGGCTGCTGGCTCTGCTCGGGGCGCTCACCGCCGCCGCGCAGTATCTGCTCGCCTACGCCTACAAGGTGGCCGATGCCACTTACCTGCAGCCCTTCGGCGATTCCAAGGTGCCGCTATCTGGCCTGCTCGGCTGGGTGATCCTCGGCCAGGTGCCGTCGGTCTGGTTCTGGCCCGGCGCCGCCCTGATCGTCGCAGCCTCGGCCTTCATCTACTGGGTGGAGAGCCGGGAGCGGACGGGCACGCTGGCGACAGCGTAGGTCAGGCCACTGGGCTCCCTCCCCCTTGTGGGGAGGGTAGCGGCGCCGGGAGCAAAGCGACCTGGCAAAGCTCGGGTGGGGGTGAGCTACACCGCCACCCACCGCCCCTCGCGATGGCTCTGCGCCATGGCATGCACGGCCCGTTCGATCTCGAGCCCCGCCTCGAAGCCGACGATCTGCGCCGGCTCGCCGCGGATGGCGCGCAGCAGTTCGTGGCACTCGATGATCTTCAGTTCGTTGAACCCCAGCCCATGGCCGGGCGCCGGGATGAACCGGTCATAGGGCGGATGCACCGGGCCGGTGAGCACGGTGCGAAACCCCTGCGCGCCGGCGGGATCGTCGGCGCGATAGAGCTGGAACTCGTTCATCCGCTCCTGGTCGTAGGCGATGGTGCCTTTCGACCCGAACACCTGCATGGCGATCCGCCCCTTGCGGCCCCAGGCCGAGCGGTTGAGCGCCATGACGCCCGAAGCGCCGTTCGCAAGCTCCATCAGCACCGAAGCGACGTCCCAGGTCTCGACCGGGCGGCGCCCGCCATCGCGGCTGGGGCGATCGGCATAAGGCATCGAGAGCTGCGCCATCACCCGGCTGACGCCGCCGAACATGAACTGCATCAGGCTGAGCGGGTGGACGCCAAAATCGTCGAGCGCGCCATAGCCCGACGAAGCCTCGGATTTCCAGTAGAACAGGGCCTCCGGATCGGCCATGAAATCCTCGTCCATCTCGAAGCGGACGTGGTTGACCGCACCGATGGCGCCGTCGTCGAGCAATTGCCGGATCTGCCGGATCACCGGGTTCTGGATGTAATTGTAGCCAAGCGCGGTGACCTTGCCCGAGGCGCCGGCGGCGGCGGCCATGCGCTCAGCCTCGCCAAACCCGACGGCCATCGGCTTTTCGCACCAGACATGCTTGCCCGCTTCGAGCGCCGCGATCGCCATCTCGGCGTGAAACGCATTGGGGGTGGTCACTGAGACCACCTCGACCTCCGGATCGGCAATCAGCGCCCGCCAGTCGGAGGTGGATTTTTCGAACCCGAACTCCTCGGCCCGGCGCTGCGCGAGCTCAGCCGAGACTTCGGCGAGATGAACGAGGCGGGGCCGCGGCCCATCGCCGAACACCGGCTTCACCCCGTTCCAGGCCAGCGCATGGCACTTGCCCATGTAGCCCGTGCCGATGAGCCCGACGCCGATGGTGGCGGTCATTTCAGCGTCTCCCGTTTTGCTCACCCCCACCCAGCTCCGCTAGCTCGCTAGCGCTCATAAGCTCCACTTCCCTCCCCACAAGGGGGAGGGAGTCGCTGTTGCCCGCTGTTTGCCACTGGTCTCCCTCCCCCTTGTGGGGAGGGTAGCGCAGCTAGGCGGCAGCCGTAGCGAAGCTGGGGTGGGGGTCGGCTGTTAGCGCCCGGCCTCGCGACCGGGCGCTGTCATTCAAACCAACGCTTACTTGTACCCGTCGGCGTTGTCCTTCGTCACCAGCACGGTGCCGGTGTCGATCCAGGCGTCGAGGGTCTTGCCGGCCTTGAGGTCGAACAGGGCCTGGATACCGAAGCCGCCCATGTTGCCGGGGGCCTGCGCGATGGTCGCCGCCATGTCGCCGGCGATCACTGCTGCCGCCGCATCGGGGTTGGCGTCGAAGCCGACGATGGTGATGTCAGTGCGGGCAGCGGCCTTCACCGCTTCCACCGCGCCGAGCGCCATGTTGTCGTTCGAGCCGAAGATGCCCTTGATGTTCGGGTTGCCGGCGAGAATGTTCTCGGTGACGGTCAGGCCCTTGGCGCGATCCCACTCGGCGGTCTGCTCGGCAACGACGTTGAGGCCGCAATCGGTGAGGCCCTTCTTGGAGCCTTCGGCGCGGGCCTGGCCGGTCGACTGGCTGATCAGACCCTGCAGGATGGCGACGTCCGAGCCGGCCGGGAGCGTGTCGCAGAGGTATTTCGCGGCGAGCGCGGCGCCCACTTCGTTGTTGGTGCCGATGAAGGTGACGCCTTCATTGATACCGCGCGTATCGACGAACACCACCGGGATGCCGGCGGCCCTGGCGGCCTCGACCACGGGCGCGAGGGCGTTCGGATCGGTGGGGGCAAGGGCGAGGCCATCGATGCCCTGGGCGATCAGGTCTTCGATCTGGGTGATCTGGGCCTGCACGTCGGATTCGGCGGGCGGAGCCACGACCACGACTTCAACGCCGAGTTCGGTTGCCTTCGCCTTGGCACCGGCTTCGACAGCGGCCCAGAACGGGTTGCCCGCGCCCGGGCCCTTCATCGCCAGCACGTAGGCGGCGTTGGCCGAGCCCATCATGCCGAGCAGCGCGCCGACAGCGACGCCAGCCAGAAGCAGTTTCTTCATTCGGTAGTCCTCCCTGAAGTCTCCGGAAATTGTCGCCCGATCGGCGGAGACGGGTCGCCGGGCGTGTAGTGTTCGGTCAGCGGCGCACTGACGCCCTCCGGCGCAGCACATCGATATAGACGGCGATGATGATGACGAGCCCGATCAGGATCTGCTGCCAGAAGGCGCTGACATTGTTGATGTTCAGCCCGTTGCGCAGGATGCCCATGATCAGCACGCCCGCCAGCACCCCCATCACCGTGCCGCGTCCGCCAAAGAAGCTGGCGCCGCCGATGATCACCGCCGCGATGGCGTCGAGCTCTATGCCGATGCCGGCGTTCGGAAATCCCGAGTCCGTGCGGCCGGCGAGCAGCAGGCCCGAGAGCCCGGCCATGAAGCCCGAGATGACGTAGACCACGGTGAGCGTGCCATCGACATTGATGCCCGATACGCGCGCCGCATGCGGGTTGCCGCCAATGGCGAAGATGTGCCGGCCCATGTTGGTCTTCTCGAGGAAGAACCAAAGCCCCACCGCGCAGACGGCGACGAGGATCAGGCTCGCCGGAATACCGGCCGGGGGTGGCAGGCCGAAGCTGTAGTAGGCCTGCCCGATATAGCGCACCTCGGGCTGCAGCCCGGACACCGGCGCGCCGTTCGAGATCAGGAACGTGAGGCCGCGGGCGACGTTGAGCGTGCCGAGCGTCATGATGAACGGGTGCGGCAACTTCAGCACCGTGAGGCCGACCCCGTTGACCCAGCCGACGGCGATGCCGATGGCCGGCCCGATCAGCAGCACCACCGGCCACGGCACGCCGGCCTTCGAGGCGATGGCGAGCGCCACCATCGAGAGCCCCATGATGGAGCCGACGCTGAGGTCGATGCCGGCGGTGACGATCACCACGTACATGCCGAGCGCCAGCAGCGCCAGCGAGGCGTTCTGCTTGAGGATATTGGTGAGGTTTTGCGCCGAGAGGAAGACCTCCGGCTTGATCGCGGCCAGCGCCAGCATCATCACGATGACGACGAGGATGATGCCGTAGACCTCAAGGAACTTGGCCCAGTTGATGCCGGTCTTGCCGGGGGCGGTGGAGTCGGTCATGGCGCCCTCAATGCATGTTGTCGTGGGCAAGGCCGGTCGTGTGGCCCTTGGTGCCCATGATCCAGCCGATGACCTCGTTGCGCGAGGTATCCGGCAGCGCGGACTCGGCGAAGTTGGTGCCCTGGTAGAGCGCCATCACCCGGTCGCAGCAGTAGAAGATGTCGTCCATCCGGTGGCTGATGATGATCACCGCCACGCCGTGGTCCTTCAGCGACCGGACGAGATCGAGCACCTTGCCGACCTCCTTGATGGCGAGAGCCGCCGTCGGCTCGTCCATGATCACCAGCTTGCCGTCGAACGCCGTGGCCCGGGCGATCGCTACGGCCTGCCGCTGCCCGCCGCTGAGGTCCTCGGTGTTCTGGTCGACCGACTTGACGTGGATGTGCAGCCGGTCGAGATGCTCGCTCGCCATGCGGCGCGCCCGCTTGTGGTCGACGATGGTGAGCGGCCCGAACTTCATGCCCGGCTCGCGGCCGAGATAGATGTTTTCGTAGATCGGCATGTTCCCGGCGAGCGCGAAGTCCTGGTGCACCATCTCGATGCCGAGCTTCTGCGCATCCTTGGGCGAAGCGAAGCTCACCGGCGTGCCGTTGAAGATCAGTTCGCCCTCGGACGGCCGGAACAGGCCGGAGAGAATCTTCATCAGCGTCGACTTGCCCGCGCCGTTGTCGCCAACGACGCCCAGCACTTCGCCCGGCCCGACGTGGAAGTTGACGTCGCGCAGCGCCGTGATGGCGCCGAAGAACTTCGATATGCCCCTGGCCTCGAGCAGTGGTGCTGCCATGCACAATTCCTCCGGCCGCAGCTCCGTTCACGTTCTGTGGAACGAATGATGCAGCAGTCCCTGTTGGTAGAATGTTTATTCCATTATACCTTGACTCGTCAAGCGCCCGAGTTCCAGATGTGGAACGTGAAAAACCCGTGCGGCAGTGGCAGAAGTTCATGGCCTATGCAGGCACTTATCGCGCACATTGCACGCTGATTTGGGAGCATCGCACGGCCGATGGATGACGGGGATAACCTGGAGGTGGACGAGGCGCCGCGCGATTTTTCGGCGCTGCGGGCCCTGATTGCCACCCGCGCCACGCGGCTGCCGCGCCGGTTGGGGCAGGTGGCGGAGTTCGCGCTCGCCAACCCCGACGACATCGCCTTCGGCACGGCGGCGAGCGTGGCGCAGCGCTCGGGCGTGCAGCCCTCGACGCTGGTGCGGTTCAGCCAGGCGCTGGGCTACCAGGGCTTTTCCGACCTGCAGGAAGTGTTTCGGGCCCGCCTGCGCGACCGCGTGCCATCCTATGACGAGCGGCTGAAGCAGCTGCGCCAGCATGGCGGGGCATCGAAGGCCGGGCTGATGCTCGAGGGGTTCGCCGAGGCGGCGGAACGCTCGGTGGCCGAGTTCAGGCACAAGGCCGACCACGCGACGCTCGACAAGGCGATCGACCTGCTGACGCGGGCCGAAACCATCTACCTGATCGGGCTCAGGCGCTCGTTCCCGGTCACCTCCTACATGGCCTACGCCATGGGCAAGCTGGGGATCCGCAACATCCTCGTCGATGGCATTGCCGGGCTCGGCGCCGAGCAGCTGGGCTTCATCTCCGATCGCGACGCGGTTGTAGCGATCAGCTTCACGCCCTATGCCAGCGAAACGGTGGCGCTGGCGCACGCCGCGAGCGGACGCAATGCCAGGCTGGTGTCGATCACCGATTCGGTATTCTCGCCGATCGCCCCGATTGCCGACGTGTGGCTCGAAGTGGTCGAGGCCAATTTCGAAGGCTTCCGTTCGATGGCCGCGACTATGGCGCTGGCGATGACGCTGGCGGTCGCGGTGGCGGAGAGGCGGGGGGAGCGAGGCTGAGCCGAGGCGCTGCCTCAGTCCTTGTGCCCGTCTCGCTGCGGATAGGCCGTCTTGATCGGCAAATGCCCACCGAACACCGTCTGTTCGTAGTCGATCACCGAGCCGGTCATCGGGGCGGATTCGGGGCTGGCGAGGAAGACGATCATGCGGGCGACGTCGTCGGCCTTGAGCAGCTTGCCGAAGGGGCGGCTTTTTTCGGCCGCGTCGAGCCAGTTGTCGGGCGCATCGTGGAACTTCTTCAGCGTCTCGTGCTCGCCGGGGGTATCGACCCAGCCCGGCAGCACGGCGTTGGCGCGGATGCGGTCCATGTTGAACGCATTCGCAGTGTTGGTGGTGAGGTTGACGATCGCCGCCTTGCTCGCCGAATAGGCCGCGAGGTTCTGCCCGCCGACATGGGCGTTGACCGACGAGATATTGACGATCGAGCCGCCGCGCCCTTCGCGCTGCATGATTTTCACCGCGTCCTGCAGCAGGAAGAACGGGGCGCGGATGTTGATGGCGAACATCCTGTCGAACAGCGCGAGGTCGGTATCGAGCAGCGTGCCGCGATCGGTGAGGCCGGCGATGTTGCACACGATATCGACGCGGCCGAACGCGGCATCGACGGCCGGGATGACGCGCTGCACCTGCCCGTGGATGGCGAGATCGGTTTCGATGAACAGGGTCCTGGTGCCCGCCTCGTTGAGCGAGGCCGCCACCGCTTCGCCCTGGTCCCTGCGGCGATCGACGATCGCGATTCCGGCGGCGCCGCGCGCCGCGAGCAGCCGCGCCGTCGCCTCGCCGATGCCCTGCGCTCCGCCGGTAACCACCGCAACCTGGCCGGCTACGGACGAATGGGAATAGGCATCGGACATGATGGGACTCGGCGGTTGGAGCGGCGCCGGACACTAGGGTTGGGCTGATACATTTGGAAGCCCCTACGTTTGGCGTGGGGGCTTCCTGTATTCGTCAGGAAACCCGCACTGCCAAGCCGGTCTGGGCGCTCCTGGTTGCGGCTTCGGCCAGTTTCTGGGCCTGCAGGCCGTCGTAACCGGAGGGCGAGGGGGTGCTGCCGGACTGCATGGCGGCGATGAAGCTGTTCACCTCGTTGGCGTAGGCGGCGACGTAGCGGTCGATGAAGAAGTTCTGGATCACGTCCTGCGTGAAACCGATGGAATCAGCGCGCTCCACGGTGCTCATGTGGACGTTGCCGGCACGCAGCATACCCTTGGAGCCGTGGACCTCGAGCCGCTGGTCGTAGCCATAGGCGGCGCGGCGGGAGTTGGTGATGACGGCGATCTTGCCCGAGGCCGTCTGCATCTGTACCGAGGCGGTGTCGACGTCGCCGGCTTCGCCGATACCCTTGTCGACCAGAGCCGCGCCCAGCGCATGGACCGTGACGAAGTCCTCGCCGACGAGGAAGCGGGCCATGTCGAAATCGTGGATCATCATGTCGCGGAACAGCCCGCCCGAGCGGGCGATGTAGCTGACCGGCGGCGGCGCCGGGTCGCGCGAGATGATGGTGACGAGCTCGACATCGCCGATTTCGCCTTGGGCGATGCGGCTCTGCAGCGAGGCGAAATTCGGATCGAAGCGGCGGTTGAAGCCGATCATCAGCGGCACGCCGGCCTTCTCTACCACCGGCAGCAGCGCCTCGATGCGCTCGACCGACAGCGAGACCGGCTTCTCGCACAGGATGGCCTTGCCCGCCCGCGCCGCCTGCTCGATCAGGTCGGCATGGGTATCGGTTGGGGTGGCGATGAGGATGGCATCGACGTCCGACGCGATGATCTCGTCGACCGATTTCACCATCGCGCCGACCGACCTCGCGAGCGCCACGGCGGCATCCGGGATGGCGTCGGCCACGTAGGCGACGCTGGCATTCGCCGAGTTGGCGATGGTCGCCGCATGCACCTTGCCGATGCGGCCAGCGCCGAGAATTCCGAACTTAGTCATGCGAGATCACCCCTTCGATCCACAAAAGCCCACATGAAGTGTGCGCGTAGGCCATAAACTTCTGCCAGCGCCGCCGGCACAGGGTTCCGGCCAAACCCTGACAAAGTGAACACTGTTCACAAGGACGGGCCATTCTGCAAGAACAGGCGCCGGTGGGACAGATGCCGATATAGAACGTTCATTCCAAAACTTAGCGGTTTCGGAATTGACGTTTCATCGGGGCGATGGGATACAACGGCCAACGAAGGCTGTCCAGCGGGAGGGATCATGGCGGAGACGGTACTCGATGTCATCACCATTGGCCGCTCGTCGGTGGATCTTTATGGCCAGCAGATCGGCAGCCGGCTCGAGGATATCGGCTCGTTCACCAAGGCGGTGGGTGGGTGCCCGGCCAACATATCGATCGGCACGGCGCGGCTGGGGCTGAAATCGGCGCTGATCACCCGCGTGGGCGCCGAGCAGATGGGCGGCTTCATCAAGGAGCAGCTGAAGCGCGAGGGCGTGGCGACAACCGGCGTGATAACCGACGACAAGCGGCTGACCGCGCTGGTGCTGCTGGCGGTGGAGGCCGAAGGCGTCTCGCCGATGATCTTCTATCGGACCGACTGCGCCGACATGGCGCTCGACGAGGCCGATATCGACGAAGCGTTCATCGCCTCGGCCGGCGCTATCGTCGTGACGGGCACGCATTTTTCGACCGAGAACGCCGAGAAGGCGCAACTCAAGGCCATCCGGGCCGCAAAGGCGGCGGGCCGGAAAGTCGTGTTCGACATCGACTATCGGCCGAACCTCTGGGGGCTGGCCGGTCACGCGGCCGGATTCGAGCGGTACGTGAAGTCGGACTATGTGACGGGCAAGATCAAGCCGGTGCTCGCCGATTGCGACCTGATCGTCGGCACCGAGGAAGAGGTGCTGGTGGCGGGCGGCGAGAGCGACCTGCTGGCGGCGCTCCGGGCGATCCGCGCCGTGTCCGCGGCGACAGTGGTGCTGAAGCGCGGCGCCAAGGGCTGCATCGTCTATGATGGTGCCATCCCCGATGACCTCGAGGCGGGGATTGTCGGGCAGGGTTTTCCGATCGAGATCTACAATGTGCTGGGGGCGGGTGACGCCTTCATGTCGGGGTTTTTGCGCGGCTGGCTGAAGGGCGAGGACCACGCGACCTCGGCGACCTGGGCCAATGCCTGCGGGGCCTTCGCGGTGAGCCGGCTGCTGTGTGCGCCGGAATATCCGAGCTGGATGGAGCTCTCGCACTTCCTCGAACATGGCAGCCACGAGCGGGCGCTGCGCAAGGACGAGGCGCTGAACCACCTGCACTGGGCAACGACCCGGCGGAAGCAGTGGCCGAAACTGCTGGCGCTCGCCATAGACCATCGCAAGCAGCTCGAGGATATTGCCGGCGAGGCAACCGACCGCATTCCGGCGTTCAAGCGGCTGGCGGTGCAGGCGGCGGTTGCGGTGAGCGCCGGCCGGCCGGGCTTCGGCATGCTGCTCGACGACAAGTGGGGTCGCGAGGCGCTGTTCGATGCGCCAAAGGATTTCTGGATCGCCCGGCCGCTGGAACTGCCCGGCAGCCGGCCGCTGGAGTTCGAGTTTTCGGCCGATGTCGGCAGCCGCATCGCCGAGTGGCCAGTCGACCATGTGCTGAAGGTGCTGTGCTTCTGGCACCCGGACGACCTGCCCTCGATGAAGGGCGTGCAACTGGCGAAGCTCCGTGCCGCATACGACGCCGCAAGGAAGGTCGGGCGCGACATCCTGATCGAGGTGATTGCATCGAAGGCCGGGCCGGTAGACGGCGAGACGGCCGCGCGGGCGCTCGGCGAACTGTACGATGCCGGGCTGAAGCCGGACTGGTGGAAGCTGGAGCCGCAGACCGAGACCGGGGCTTGGGAAGCGATCGACCAGGTTATCGAGACGCGCGACCCGCTCTGCCGCGGCGTCGTGCTGCTGGGGCTGGAGGCGCCGCAGGACGAGCTGGCGCGCGCCTTCGCTGCGGCCAAGGGTTCGCGAACGGTGCGCGGGTTTGCGGTGGGCCGGACGATCTTTGCCGAGGCGGCCAAGGCGTGGTTTGCTGGGGCGATGACGGACGAAGAAGCGGTGGAAGACATGGCCGCGCGATTCCGGGCGCTGGTGGAGATTTGGGAGGGGTAGTGAAGCGAGCGTGGGCTCACCCCCACCCCAGCTTCGCTACGTCGCTGCCGCGACAGCTGCGCTACCCTCCCCACAAGGGGGAGGGAGTCGTGGTGTCGAGAACGTTGAAACATCGTCTCCCTCCCCCTTGTGGGGAGGGATCAAGGGTGGGGGTCAACGCACCCGACGCGTGAGGAGGAAAGACCATGACGCAGAAGACCATCCGCCTCACCATGGCGCAGGCGCTGGTGAAGTTCATGACGCGGCAGATGACCGTGATCGAGGGCGAAACCGTGCCGATATTCGGCGGGGTGTTCGCCATTTTCGGGCATGGCAATGTCGCGGGGCTGGGCGAGGCGCTTTACCAGGTGCGCGACGCGCTGCCGACCTACCGGGCGCACAATGAGCAGGGCATGGCACACGCGGCGGTGGCGTTCGCCAAGGCCAGCTTCCGGCGGCGCTTCATGGCCGCCACTTCCTCGATCGGGCCGGGCGCCACCAACATGGTGACGGCGGCGGCGCTGGCGCATGTGAACCGCATTCCGGTGCTGCTGCTGCCCGGCGACGTGTTCGCCAATCGCGCGCCCGACCCGGTGCTGCAGCAGGTGGAGAACTGGAGCGACGGCACGGTGAGTGCCAATGACGTGTTCCGGCCGGTGTCGCGCTATTTCGACCGCATCACCCGGCCCGAGCAGATCATCTCGGCGCTCAACCGCGCCATGCAGGTGCTGACCGACCCGGCCGAGTGCGGCCCGGTGACGCTCAGCCTCTGCCAGGATGTGCAGGCCGAGGCCTATGACTATCCCGAAGCGTTCTTCGACGAGCGGGTGTGGGTGCCGCGGCGGCCAATGCCGGATGTTGCCGAGCTGGAGGCCGCGGTGGCGGCGATCCGGGCGAGCCAGAAGCCAGTGATCATCGCCGGTGGCGGCGTGCTCTATTCCGAGGCGGCCGGGACGCTGCGCGCCTTCGCCGAGCGCCACGGCGTGCCGGTGATGGAGACCAATGCGGGCAAGTCATCGCTGCCGCACGACCATCCGATGAACATGGGCTCGGTGGGGGTGACGGGGTCGTCGGCGTCGAACCTGCTCGCAGAGCAGGCCGACCTGGTGCTGGCGGTGGGCTCGCGGCTGCAGGATTTCACCACCGGCTCGTGGGCGCTGTTCAAGGCCGAGGGGGTCAGGATCGTCGGGCTCAACACCCAGGCCTTCGATGCCGGCAAGCACCGGGCGATGACGCTGGTGGCCGACGCGAAGGCCGGGCTCGAGACGATCGGCGCGAAGCTCGGCGACTGGCGCACGGCGGAGACGTGGACATCGACGGCCAGCGCGGCGAAAACCGGGTGGCTGAAGGCGGCGAAGGCGGTGACCGACCCGACCAACGCACTCCCCTCCGACGCGCAGGTGATCGGCGCGGTGGCGCGCGCCAAGGGCTCGGGGGTGACGCTGGTCTGTGCCTCGGGCGGGCTGCCGGGCGAGTTGCACAAGCTGTGGCCGGCCGGCGCGCCGGGCAGCTACCACATGGACTACGGCTTCTCGACCATGGGCTACGAGATCGCCGGGGGCCTGGGCGTGAAGCTGGCGAAGCCGCATGACGAGGTGGTCGTGATGCTGGGCGATGGCAGCTACATGATGATGAACTCGGAGATCGCGAGCTCGGTGCAGCTGGGCACGAAGCTCACCATCGTGGTGCTCGACAATCGCGGCTTCGGCTGCATCAACCGGCTGCAGATGGCGACTGGCGGGGCGAACTTCAACAATCTGCTGAAGGACACCAAACACGAGGTGCTGCCCGAGATCGACTTCGCGTCGCATGCGGCGTCGATGGGGGCGTGGGCGCGAAAGGTGTTCTCGGTGGCGGAGCTCGAAAGCGCGCTGCGCGAGGCGGAGAAGGTGGAGCGGACGACGGTGCTGGTGATCGACACCGACCCGCTGATCGCGACGGAAGCCGGCGGCCACTGGTGGGACGTGGCGGTGCCGGAAGTTTCGGTGCGGCCCAGCGTGAACGCAGCGCGGAAAGAGTACGAGGATGCGCTGAAGGGGCAGCGGTTGTGACCATGCTGAAAGCCAAGCTGGGGATGTCGCCGATCGCGTGGTGGAACGACGATCTGCCGGAGCTGAGCGACGACGTGTCGCTGGAGGAGTGCCTGCGGCAGTCGCGCTCGGCCGGGTTTACCGGGATGGAGAAGGGGCGGCGGTTTCCGGAGGATCCGGCGACCATGCTGCCCATCCTCAAGGCCGCCGATGTGACGCTCTGCGGTGGCTGGTTCTCGGGCACGCTGGTGAACGAGGACTTCGCGGCCAACCAGAACCGCATCGCCCCGATGATCGAGCTGTTCAAGGCGGTGGACGCGCCCTGCATCGTCTATGGCGAGGTCGGCCGCTCGATCCAGGGCGACCGGACGAAGCCACTGGCGACGAAGCCAAAACTCTCCGACGACGAGATGAAGGCCTATGCGCGCCGGGTGACGGCATTCGGCGAGTGGTGCGCGGAACAGGGCATGCCGCTGAGCTACCACCACCACATGGCGGCAGTGGTCGAGACCGAGCCGGAGCTCGATGCGTTCATGCGGCACTCGGGCGAAGGCATTCCGCTGCTGCTCGATGCCGGGCACCTGGCGTTTGCCGGTGGCGATGTGCTGCGGGCCATCGACAACCACCACGCCCGCATCAACCACGTGCATGTGAAGGATATTCGCCGCGCCGTGGTGGATGGGCTGGATCGCAGCCGCCAGAGCTTCCTCGATGCGGTGGCGCTCGGGGCGTTCACCGTGCCGGGTGATGGGTCGCTGGATTTCGGCGCCATCGTGCAGCGCTTCGCCGATCATGGCTACGAGGGCTGGTTCGTGGTCGAGGCGGAGCAGCCGCCGCTGGAAAATCCGCCTTTGCGGATGGCGCAGGTGGGCTACAAGGAACTGATGCGGGTGATGAGCGCGGCCGGTTACACGGTGGAGACGCAGGGATTCCCCACCCGCTAGTGGAGTGCGGACATGACCGAGACCCCTGAAAAGCCCCGCGTGCTGTCGATGCCCTGGTTCAAGCCGCTGTGGCGGCGGGTGCTGCTGGTGGGCGTCATCTTCGTCTGGTGCGGCTGGGAGTGGATCTACAACCAGGACTCGTTCTGGGGGATGATCACGCTGGCGGCCCTCGCCTATGCCGTGTGGATGTTCTTCATCAATTTCGAGAACGAACTGGCCAAGGACGACAATGCCAAACCTAAGAGTTAGGCCCGCTGCGCCGATCGGGCATGTGCACCACGTCACGCCGGAAAGCGCCGGCTGGACCTATGTGGGCTTCGACCTGCACAAGCTGCCGTCGCCGGGCGATATCGCCAAGGGCGGCTGCGACGACCGCGAAGTGTGCATCGTGCTGATCGCCGGCAAGGCGAGGGTGACTGTGGACGGGCAGGATTTCCTCGTCGGCGAGCGGATGAGCCCGTTCGAGGGGCCGGCGCATTCGGTGTACGCCCCGGCGGGAGCACAATGGCGCATCGAGGCGCTGACGCCGCTCGAAGTGGCGGTGTGCTCGGCCCCGGGCGTCTTCGGGGCTCGGCCGCCGCGGGCCATCGGTCCGGCACAGGTCGAGCGGCTGACGCGCGGCAAGGGCACCAACACGCGGTATCCCTCAAACATCCTGCCGGAGACGGCCGAGGCGGATTCGCTGCTGGTGGTCGAGGTGATCACGCCGGGCGGGCACACCTCGAGTTATCCGCCGCACCGGCACGACGAGGACGACCTGCCGCGGCAGAGTTTTCTCGAGGAGACGTATTACCACCGGTTTTCGAAGCCGCAGGGTTTCGGCTTCCAACGGGTGTTCACCGACGATCGCTCGCTCGACGAAACGATGCTGATCGAGGATGGCGACGTGGTGCTGGTGCCCAAGGGCTATCACCCGGTCGCGGCGGTGGCGGGGTATGACGTGTATTACCTCAACGTCATGGCCGGGCCGAAGCGGACGTGGAAGTTCTACAATGCGCCCGAGCATGAGTGGATGCTGGGGTGAGCGATACCGACGGCAACCCACTAGACAGTGTGCCGCCTGTGGACGAGGCAAAGCTCGTCTGTCGAATTGGCGATCTGCTTCAGACGAAGGATGTCATCGCGCTCGACGACGGTGACAAAGCGAAACATGAAGCCACCTATCGCGTGACCGGCCGCGTCTACTACGGATGGGACCTGGAGTTGGCGGCCGGTGTTGGACCGCGCACAATACGTGTGCTGAACAGCTCGGTATTGGACCTCTTTCGCATCCTACCTCGGTCCGAAACGCCGTAACCCTCTAGAGCGACCACCCCTTGACCCCCTGCCCTGCCCGTGACTACCTCCCGGCACCATTTTCGGGAGCCTTTCATGCCTGCCAAGTTCATTTTCACCCTCTCCTGCGCCGACCGGCCCGGGATCGTTGCGGCGGTGACGACGGAGCTGGCGGGCCTCGGTTGCAACATCGCGGAATCCAACCAGTTCTGGGACCAGGAAACCGGCACCTTTTTCATGCGGCTGGCCTTCACCGCCCCCGATGGGGTGGACCGCGACGCCGTCGAGCGCGGGGTGAAGCCGGCCGTGGAGCGTTTCGGCATGCGCACCACGCTGGCCGAAGCGGCCAAAAAGAAGAAGGTGCTGGTGATGGTGTCGAAGTTCGACCATGCGCTGCTGCACCTGCTCTACCAGATCAAGGTCGGCTGGCTCGATGCCGAGGTGGCGGCGATCGTCTCCAACCACGAGGACAGCCGCCGCACCGCCGATTTCGAGGGCATTCCGTACCATGTGCTGCCGGTCGACAAGGCCAACAAGGCGGCGCAGGAAGATGCGGTGATCGAGCTGTTCCACCAGACCGGCGCGGATCTCGTGGTGCTGGCGCGCTACATGCAGATCCTGTCGGACCGCTTCGCGACGCGGCTTTACGGGCAGATCATCAACATCCACCACTCTTTCCTGCCATCGTTCAAGGGCGCCAAGCCCTACCACCAGGCGCACGAGCGCGGCGTGAAGATCATCGGGGCCACGGCGCACTACGTGACGCCGGAACTCGACGAGGGCCCGATCATCGAGCAGGAGACGGCGCGGGTGACCCACGCCATGAGCCCCGACGACCTGATCGCCGCCGGCCGCGACATCGAAAGCCGCGTGCTGGCCCGCGCCGTGAAGCTGCACCTCGAGAACCGGGTGATGCTGAACGGCCGCAAGACGGTGGTATTCGGGTAGGCGACCGCTTCAGTATTCATACGAACGGCCAACGTCGTCGCTTGATGTATTGTGCCATGGGCATGGCTACATCGGGCACACAAGATGTTCCGCATCGTATCGACGGCTTTGTTTGTCTTTCTGATCGGGATATTTGCGTCCTGTCTTGCGCAGGCTGCTGCGCCCGAGTTTCTGGTGGCACAGAGCGACGGGGTGGAAATTCCGTCGAACCCGGCTCCAGTGGTCGAGCAGCCGCAGGTCGGCCCCGCAACGCTTGTCGAAACGCTGGAAGGCCGATCGTTCAGCACCGGACTGCCCGACGCCCCGACCGCATGGGTCACCTTCAAGACGCCGTTCGAGCAGATCATCGTCATCATGACCGTCGCCACCCTCGTGGCGACATTGGTGGCATTGATGGTCATGGGTTGGGGCAAGGGCATGACGCCCGAGTTCACCCGGGCCTTCATTGTGGTGGTGATCGTCTTCGCAGCGCTTTTCCTGATTGCGGCGGGGTATTCCGACAAGCAGGCCGCTCCGGTCTATGCGCTGCTGGGCACCATCGTGGGCTACATCTTCGGCAAGCTCGACAAGCAGGACGAGTCGCAGCCCCCCGGAGAGAACCGCGACGACGACAAGACGGCAAAGGTGGTGAAGTGATCCGCGGCTGGTTGCTGGTCGTTGCCCTGTGCCTGCCGGGGGCCGTCGCCGCCCAGGATGGGGGCAGGGAAGGCTGGCAAACGTTCGAGCTACCGAGCCAGGCATTCGGCGACGACGCCGACCTGAGAAAATACAACTACCTAGGAAAGCTCCAGATACCGGAGCACACCCAGTTGCCGGAGCACTATCAGCTTCCCGAAATGAGTCCGTATGTTCTCGACAGCGAGATGCTGAAAAAGCTGTATTGCCCAGACGGAACCTGCCGCTATCGGACTCCCGGTCTTGGGGCGTATGTTCCCGCCCCGGCCGTAGCAGACGATGAAATTCGGCTCGACAACCCGCAGCCCTTCACGCTTGGACTGCGGCTGACCATCGGTGGCGTTCCGGCCGTGGTCACTATCGATGCCACTGAGAGCTATTCCCGCAAGCTGGCGGCTGGCGCCACCGCTGTGGCGGAAATCGCCTCGGGCAGCACGGTGACGACTACCTCGCTGCAGCCCGGCAAGGCCTATACGATCCAGGTCGTCAACGGCGCGTATTTCATCGTTCCCAACAACTGAAGTCCTTCCGTCGCGCCGCAGGGCCGGCCTCAACTGACTGCCGGCCGGCAAGGCAATGAACGGTTGTGGCGCACCAGATTGCCGGAAAGCTTTTTCTCCTGCGCTGCAGCGCGCGCATGGTTGCTTCCTTGTTAATGCCGACTGGACCGCTAGAGTATCATCAGTTTCTTCACCTGGGGGACATGATGAAGAGCGCTGCGAGATTTCTGGCCTTTGGCGGCCTGGTTGCCGCCTTCGGGACTGCCGGCATCGTGACCGTGCGGGCGGCGGACCAGACCCTGCTCAACGTGTCCTACGACCCGACCCGGGAGCTCTACTCACAGTTCAACGACGCCTTCGCCAGGCACTGGAAGGACACGACGGGGAACACCCTCACCATCGAGCAGAGCCATGGCGGCTCGGGCAAGCAGGCGCAGTCGGTGATCGACGGGCTGGGGGCCGACGTGGTGACGCTGGCGCTCGAAGGCGACATCGACGCCATTGCCGAAAGGTCCGGACTGCTGAACGCGGACTGGCGCGCCGAACTGCCGAACAATTCGACCCCCTACACCTCGACCATCGTGTTCCTGGTGCGCAAGGGCAACCCGAAGGCCATCGCCGATTGGGGCGACCTGATCAAGGACGGCGTCGAGGTGATCACCCCGAACCCCAAGACCTCGGGCGGGGCGCGCTGGAACTACCTCGGCGCCTGGGCCTGGGCCAATACGGCCTATGGCGGCGACGAGGCGAAGAACGCCGAGTTCATCAAGGCGCTCTACACCAACGTGCCGGTACTCGATACCGGCGCGCGCGGTTCCACCGTGACCTTCGCGCAGAAGGAACTGGGCGACGCACTGCTGGCCTGGGAGAACGAGGCGTTCCTCGTACTCGCCGAGTTCGGGGCCGACAACTTCGACATCGTCTACCCGCCCTCCTCCATCCTCGCCGAACCGCCGGTGGCGATCATCGACAGGAATGTCGAGGCGCACGGCACCGCCGAAGTGGCGAAGGCCTATCTCGACTATCTCTATTCCGCCGAAGGCCAGACGATTGCCGCTGCGAACCACTACCGGCCAAGTGCGCCGGAACTGGTGACCGACGAGGCGCTGCTGGCCAACTTCCCGCAAATCGCGCTGGTCTCGATCGACGACCCGCTGTTCGGTGGCTGGAAGACCGTGCAGCCGAAGCACTTTGGTGACGGCGGCATCTTCGACCAGGTCTACGGCCCTGAGTAACAACGCCCCCGCCAACGCGACCGGGCCGGTCGCGGGCACCGCCCCCATTACCTACCCTGCCCGCCGGGCAGGGTGGAGCTTCGTGAAGCCCAGCGTGATCCCCGGCTTCGGGCTGACGCTCGGCTACACGCTCACCTATCTCAGCCTGATCGTGCTGATCCCGGTGATCGCGCTGTTCCTCAAGGCGGCGACGACGCCGCTCGACAAGATCATTTCCATAGCCACCTCTCGCCGCACGCTTGCGGCACTGGAAGTGAGCTTTGGCTCTTCGCTGCTCGCGGCGCTGGTGAACGTGGTGTTCGGCGTCATCATCGCCTGGGTGCTGGTGCGCTACAAGTTCTGGGGCCGGCGGCTGCTCGACGCCATCGTCGACCTGCCCTTCGCGCTGCCGACCGCCGTGGCCGGCATCGCGCTGTCGAGCCTCTATGCCCCCAAGGGCTGGATCGGCTCGCTGTTCGCCCCTGCCGGGGCGCTGAACCAGTGGATCGCAGCGCAGACCTGGCTGCCGTTCGGGCTGAGCGAGTTCCAGCTGAGCTGGAAGATCGCCTACACCCCGACCGGTATCGTCATCGCGCTGATCTTCATCGGGCTGCCCTTCGTGGTGCGCACGGTGCAGCCGGTGCTGGAGGAGTTCGAGCAGGAGCTCGAGGAAGCCGCGGCAACGCTCGGCGCCAACCGCTGGCAGACGATCACCCGCGTGATGCTGCCGCGGCTGACCCCGGCGATCCTCACCGGCTTCGCGCTGGCCTTCGCCCGCGCCGTGGGCGAGTACGGCTCGGTGATCTTCATCGCCGGCAACCTGCCCAACGTGTCGGAAATCGCCCCGCTGCTGATCGTCATCAAGCTCGAGGAATTCGACCAGGCGGGCGCCTCGGTGATTGCCGGCATCATGCTGCTGATCGCCTTCGCCATGCTGCTTGTCATCAACCTGATCCAGGCCTGGAGCCGGCGGAGATACACCAATGTCTGATCGCGAAGGCGCCGTCTACGATAGCCGCCGGCCGAACCAACCGGCCTACCAGCACACCCGCCCGACGACCGAGCGGCCGTGGGTGAAATGGACGCTGATCGGCATCGCCTTCGCCTTCATGGCGCTGATCGTCCTGCTGCCGCTGGTGATCGTGTTTGTCGAGGCGCTGAAGAAGGGGCTCGACACCTACCTCGCCTCGTTCGACGACCGGCAGTCGCTTGCCGCGATCCAGCTGACGCTGCTGGTGGCCGCGATATCGGTGCCACTGAACCTGGTGTTCGGCGTGATGGCGGCCTGGTGCGTGGCGAAATACGAGTTCTGGGGCAAGAGCTTCCTGACCACCCTGATCGACCTGCCGTTCTCGGTGTCGCCAGTCGTTTCGGGGTTGGTCTACGTGCTGCTGTTCGGCGCGCAGGGCTGGTTCGGGCCGTTCCTCAGGGCCAACAATATCGAGATCATCTTCGCCGTGCCGGGCATCGTGCTGGCAACGGTGTTCGTCACCTTCCCGTTCATCGCCCGCGAGCTGATCCCGCTGATGCAGGACCAGGGTAATACCGACGAGGAAGCGGCGATCTCGCTGGGCGCGACCGGCTGGCAGACCTTCTGGCGGGTGACGCTGCCGAACATCCGCTGGGGCCTGCTCTATGGCGTGCTGCTGTGCAATGCGCGCGCCATGGGCGAGTTCGGCGCGGTAAGCGTGGTGTCGGGCCATATCCGCGGCAAGACCACGACCATGCCGCTCGACATCGAAATCCTCTACAACGAGTACAATTTCACGGCAGCCTTTGCCATCGCGTCGCTGCTCGCCGCGCTGGCGCTGCTGACGTTGCTGTTCAAGACCATCCTCGAGCTGCGCTTCGGCGCCGATCTCGCGGGCAGGCGACATTAGGAGCGTGGCCAGCAAAAGTTGCAGACTTTTGCGGTTCGGCCGCGCGACCATGAAAGAACAAGGAGATCGGCGTGGAAATTCGGGTTCAGGATATCCGCAAGGAATTCTCGCGCTATCCGGCGCTCAATGACGTGTCGCTCGACATCCGCTCGGGCGAACTGATCGCGCTGCTCGGGCCATCGGGCTCGGGCAAGACGACGCTGCTGCGGCTGATCGCCGGGCTGGAAACGCCGACGGCGGGGCGGATCTTCTTCGGCGACGAGGATGCGTCATCCAAGTCGGTGCAGGAGCGCAATGTCGGCTTCGTGTTCCAGGCCTATGCGCTGTTCCGCAACATGAACGTGCTCGAAAACATCATGTTCGGGCTGAAGGTGCGACCACGCTCCACCCGTCCGCCGGCGGCCGAGATCCGGCGCCGGGCGCTGGAACTGCTCGAGCTGGTGCAGTTGAGCGGCCTCGACAAGCGCTTCCCGCAGCAGCTCTCGGGCGGGCAGCGGCAGCGCGTGGCGCTGGCCCGGGCGCTCGCCATCGAGCCGCGCGTGCTGCTGCTCGACGAGCCGTTCGGCGCGCTCGACGCCATGGTGCGCAAGGAATTGCGCAAGTGGCTGCGCGAAATCCACGATCGGACCGGGCACACGACCGTTTTCGTCACCCACGACCAGGAAGAGGCGCTCGAGCTGGCCGACCGGCTGGTGGTGATGAGCCAGGGCAAGATCGAGCAGGTCGGCACTCCGGACGAAGTGTACGACACGCCATCGAACCCCTTCGTCTTCGGTTTCATCGGCGAATCGAGCGCGCTGCCGGTAACGGTGGAGAACCACGAGCTCTGGGTCGGCGGTCGCGCCATCGGCCTGCCGGCGCCGAGCGACGCGACCGGCGACGCCCGGCTGTTCTTCCGCCCGCACGATGTGGAGCTGGTGGAGGACGGGGCGGCGCTTGCCGGCGTCGTCGCCGCCTCGCGCCGGGTTGGTGGCACGCGGCGGGTGGAGCTGGAAATCGGCGGCTATCCCGACCGCATCGAGATCGACCTGCCCTTCGACCACCCGGCGGGTGAAAGGACGCGGATCGCGTTCAGGCCGAAGCGCTGGCGGGTGTTCGAGGGTGCGAAGGGCTATAGGCAATAGCCTTCCGCCCTGACCCCGTCACCAGCACGATGCCGATGCTGACCAGCAGCAGGGCGGCGAGGTTTTTCCATTCGAGGACGGTTTCGCCGAGAAAGAGGCCGGCCAGCAGCACGCCGAAGATCGGGATGGCGCAGCTGAAGATGGCGATCGAGCCGACCGGGTTGTGCTTGAGCAGCAGCGCCCAGAGCCCGAAGGCGATGGCCGACAGGGCGGCGAGGTAGGCGAGAAGCAGCGCCGCCTCGAGGCCGAAGGCGCCGAAGTGGCCGCCCGTCATGAACCCGGTCATGCCGAGGACGGCGCCGCCAAGCATGAGCTGCCAGCCGGTCATGACGCCGGCATCCATCTGCGCCGAGACGCGCTTGCCGTAGACCCCGGCGATGGAGAACAGCGCCGACGCGATGACGATGAAGCCTTCGCCGAGGAGGCTGATGTGCAGGTCGAAGCCGGTGGCACTGAGGTTGACCGCGACGACACCGGCAAAGCCGATCAGGCAGCCAATGATGCGCTGCGCCGTCAGCTTGTCGTTGGCGTAGAGGAAGTGCGCCAGCAGCACCGAAAAGAACGTGCTGGTGGAGGTGGTGATCGACACCTTCACGCCCGTCGTGTGGGCGAGGCCGATATAGTAGAACAGGTACTGCCCCGCGGTGCTGATCAGCCCGAGCAGCAGCAGCTGGCCGAGGCGGCCGGACGGCTGCGCTACCGGCTTGCGGGTGAGCGCCGAGTAGCCGAGCAGGATCAGCCCCGACAGGAAGAAGCGCACCCCGGCGAACAGCATCAGCGAGGGCGTGTCGCCCGGCGCGATGGCGAACAGGCCATAGCCGATCTTCACCGCCGGCACGGCGCTGCCCCAGAGCAGGCAGCACAGCAGCGCGATGGCGACGACGACGCGGCGATCGGTGAGGGGGTCCAGCACGGGCGGGCTTTCAGTTGCCACCGTCATGCTGGAAATTGCCGGTCACGACAAGCCGGGACGGCCCCCTCACGGCCTCCCCCATGAAGGGGGAGGTGAAGAGGGTGCGCGCTGAGGCGGAGTGCACTGCTACGCGGCACCTCCCCCTTCATGGGGGAGGATGGGAGGGGGCTGTCTTGCTCGGCTCAGGCCGCTCGGCTCAGGCCGGCTCGCCTCAAGCCGCCTTGGCGAACTCGGCGCGGGCTTCCTTGATGGCCGGGAAGTGCTCGAAGGCCCAGTCGACCATCGCCGAGAGGGGGACGAGGAAGCTCCTCCCCATCGGGGAGAGGCGGTATTCGACGCTGGGCGGCGTGGTGGCGAACACCTCGCGCTCGATGAGGCCGTCGGACTGCAGGTCGCGCAGCGTCTGGGTCAGCATGCGCTGGGAGATGTCGGCGATCTCGCGGCGGAGTTCGCCGAAGCGGTAGGGGCGGTGGGCGAGCGCGGTGATGATGAGCACGCTCCATTTGTCGCCGAGGTGGTCGAGCACATTGCGCACCGGGCAGGCCGAGGGGTCGGCGTATTCGCGCATCATCTGGGTGAGCGGGGCGATGGGGGCGGTCATGATGGTTCCCTCAAGGTAACCAGTGGCGTTGAAACTGCCGTCTTGCGGCGATGGCTGAGGTTACTAATGTATACGTGGTCTCAAAAAGAGACAATCAATTCGGAGTGCATATCGTGACCACCCAACCCACCCTTTTCGTCTCCGGCGCCAGCGGCCATCTCGGCCGCCTCGTGATCGCAGCGCTGCAGTCGCGCGGCTATGACGGCAAGATCATCGCCGGCACACGCGATCCCAGTAAGCTCGCTGATCTCAAGGGCGTCGAGGTGCGCAAGGCCGATTTCACCGACAAGGCGGGGCTGGTCTCGGCGTTGGCCGGGGTAGACAGGTTCCTGATCATTTCAACCGACCAGATCGGCACGCGCCTCGCCGGTCACCTCGTCGCCGTGGAGGCCGCCAAGGCCGCCGGGGTCAAGGAAATCGCCTATACCTCGATGCCGAACCCGGAGCCGACGTCGGCCATCACCTTCGCGCCCGAGCATTTTGGCACTGAAGAGGCGATCAAGGCGAGCGGCATCCCCTACACCATCCTGCGCATGAACTGGTACACCGAGAACCTGCTCGGCTCGCTGCCGGGGGCCCTCGCCTCGGGCAAGTGGTACAGTTCGGCGGCAGGTGGCCGCACCGGCTACGTCAGCCGCATCGACTGCGCCAGGGCGGCGGCGGGCGCACTGCTGCTGCCGGCAGCGAACAAGACCCACACGGTAACCGGCCCGGCGGCCGTCTCGAATGCCGAGATTGCGGCGATCGCCACCAGGCTGACCGGCAAGCCGCTCGAGCTGGTCGAGGTCGATGACGCCTCGCTCGCGGCGGGCGCCAAGGCGGCCGGGGTGCCGGACTTCGTCGTCGACAACTTCATCGTGGCCTTTGATCGGAACGCGCGCGAAGGCAAGGTGGACCTCGCGACCGATGCCCTGGAGACCCTGTGGGGGACGAAGCCCGAGAGCGTCGAGGCGGTTCTCGTCGCCCACAAGGCGGCACTCGCCGCCTGATCCAATGGGGGCCCGCTCGCCGGGCCCCCTGCCGGGTCAGATGAGGAGTTGGTCGATCGCTTCGGCCAGCTCCACATCCTTTTCGGTGAGCCCGCCTGCATCGTGCGTGGTGAGGGTGATCGTCACCTTGTTGTAGACGTTGCTCCACTCGGGGTGATGATCGGCCGCCTGCGCCAGCAGGGCCACGCGCGTCATGAAGCCGAAGGCCTCGGAAAAATCCTTGAACTTGAAGTCGTGGCTGATGGTGTCGGCACGCTGATCGTAGATCCAGCCGTTGAGGCCGGAAAGCGCGGTTTCGCGGGCATCGGGGGTCAGTTTGTCGGTCATGAAGCGCGGTTCCCTGGAGAATTGGCTGGATGCTGGCCTTCAACAACGCCGGATTGGTGGCGGCTGGTTCCGGTTCAGCCCGCCGGTGCTGCAGAAACGGCCATCGATCAAAGGCCGAGCGGCGCGGCCAGCGCCCCGAGGCCCCACAGTTGCCGCGGCTGGGTCGATTCGCGCACCAGGAGGTCGGGGTCGATCTGGGTGACGCGCGGTTCGGGCAACTGGTCGCCGGCTGCAATGAGCCGCATCAGCCGGTCGACGGCCATCCGGGTGACGGTTTCGGCGGCGTAGTTCACCGTGGTGAGCGGCACGGCCGCGTATTCGGCGAACTCGATATTGTCCATGCCGACGATGGCGACGTCCGCGGGGACGCGCAGGCTGTGCTGCAACGCCCAGCGCAGCGCGCCAAGCGCCAGGGAATCGTTGGAGCAGAAAATGGCCGTCGGACGATTGGCCGCCTGCATCAGCGTTTCGGTGGCGTGATAACCCCGCTCGACCGACATGCCCTGTGGATCGACCGAGAGGGCCGGATCGGGCGCGATCCCCGCTTCGCTCAGCGCCTGCAGGCAGCCGTCGCGCTTTTCGAGGTTGCCCTGGCGCTGCGAGCCGTCGAGCAGGCCGATGCGGCGATGGCCCATTTCGATGAGGTGCCGCACCGCCTTGTAGGCGCCCCGTCGCTGGTCCATGCAGACCGCATCGATCCCCGCGTCGGGATCGCCGACCAGCAGCACGATGGGATGGTTGGCGCGGCGCAGCGGGCGAAGATGGTCGAGATCGCGGTGGCTGGTGGGGTAAATCAGCATGCCGTCGACCTGCCGGGCCCGGAACAGGTCCACCGCCCTGATCTCGTCGGCAAGCGCGTTGTTGGAGGTGGCGAACAGCGTGCCATAGCCGCGTTCGGCCAGCACCAGTTCGATCGACTGGGCGACGCGGGTCAGGATCGGGTTGGTGATGTCGGTGAGCACGAGGCCGATGGTCCTGGTCTCGCGGCTGACCAGCGACTTGGCGATCTGGTTGGGCAGATAGTTGAGCGCGGCGGCTGCCTCGCGGATCAGCAATCGCGTCTGCTCGGGAATGCGCGGACTTTCGCGCAACGCCAGCGACACCGTGTTGGTGGAGAACCCTGTCTTGTCGGCGATGTCCTTCAGCCGGACAATCGAACGTCCCATGCGCTCTCCCGATTGCCGCCGCGTTCAGTGGACGCTGCAAGAACGCCAATATGGCAGATCGTCCAACAGTGTCCAAGTTCAGTGCCGGGCCGGCCGCGCGGCGGCGGCAGGCGGCTCGGCCCAGGTTCAGGCTCGCTCAGGCCGGTTGCTGGTCCCAGGCGGGGCCCCATGAGGGGTTGATCTGTCGCTCCGCCTTGTCGCACCCGGCGATGGCGGCAAGTTCGTCGGCCGACAGGACGATGTCCCTGGCCTCGAAATTATCCTTGATCCGCTCATGCTTGGACGAGGTCGGGATGACGATGAGACCCTGGTTCAGCGAGTAGGCGAGCGCGATCTGGTGCGGCGTGGCGCCGTGGCGAGCAGCGATCTGCTCGATCACCGGGTCGCCGGCGCAGCGGCCACGCGCGAGCGGCAGGTAGCAGGTGACGGAAATTCCGTTGTACTGGCAGTAGTTCACCAGCTTCTGGTTCTGCAGGAACGGGTGCCGCTCGAACTGGTGGTTGGCCAGCACGCCCGACCCGAGAACGGTCTTGGCTTCCTCGAGGTCGGCGATGGTGAAGTTGGAGACGCCGATCAGGCGGGTGAGGCCGCGGGCCTGCGCCTCGGCCAGTTCGGTGAGGTAGGCGCGCATGTCGAGCCGGCCAGCGGACGTGACAGGCCAGTGGATGAGGGTGAGGTCGATGGCACCAACGCCGAGGTTTGCAGCGCTCTGCTCCAGTGACGGGAGCAGCTGGCCGGCAACGCTGTTGGGGCCGCTCACCTTGGTGGTGAGGAAGACATCGGAACGCTTCAGGCGCGAGCGGCGCAGCGCTTCACCGCATTCGGCCTCGGTCTCGTAGCTCTGCGCCGTATCGAGGTGCCGGTAGCCGAGCTCGAGCGCGTAGCCGATAGCGGCGATGCCAGCCTCACCGCGGCGGTCAAAGGTCCCGAAGCCCATGGCTGGGATGTCAAAGCTGCTGGTCATTATCTGCCCCCCATGCAAATCCGGGCAGCGCAGGCGCGCCCCAGACAGTCTGGTTTAGCGATAATATTCCTGTCGGCAACACGCCAGCCAAATCGGCTCGACAGGGGCAGCGGGGCCATCGGGCAAGGCTCGCGGCGCCCCCTTTTCGTCGAGCCGGAGGTGCCGCGGCCGACGCGCGCACCAACGAATCATAAACCATTTGCGGCAATAGGCGATGAACCTCCGGCCGCATGGGTAGTTCCCCGCATTGGAGGCATGACAACGAAAGCAGGCATTAACGGCTTGGCGGCATGATCCTCGAACCCCGGTGAAGGTCTATGTTCGAGCCAGCCCACAAATCGCTGCCGCCAGTTGATTACGTCTCGATGATCCGGTCGCTCTATGCGGACCGGCGCGTGATGATGCTCGGCGCGCTGAGCTCGGCGCTGGTCGCGGCCACGGCCGGGGTGGAGTCCGGCTCGCTGGTGCTCATCGGCATCGCCATCGGCTTCGCCGTGCTCGGCATTGCCCGCAACGTCGACATGATGGCCTTCGAGCGCCGCCCGCTCGCCGACGACGACGTCACGACGGCCATGCGCTGGGAGGCCCGCGCTACCGTGGGCGCCGTGGCGATAGCGGGGCTATACTCGGCCTGGATGGCCTACAGCTTCCTTGTGGTAAACTCGCCCTTCGCCGAAATGAGCTCGCTCTCGGTGACGGTGGCGGTGCTGGTCGGCGTGGCCGGGCGCAACTTCGCCATCGACCGGCTGGTTACGGGACAGGTGGCGGTCATCTCCCTCGGCATGGCCCTCGGCATGCTGCTGGATGGCGCGATCCACACAATGATGCTGTCGGTGGTGCTGATTGCCTTCGTGGTGTCGCTGCGCAAGGTATCGGCCAATATCCGCGCCATCCTGCTGCGCGCGGTGCATGGCCGCATCGAGGCGACGCGGCTGGCCTCCGAACTCGATACGGCGCTCGAAACCATGCAGCACGGCCTGTGCATGCTCGACGAGCGCGGCCTGATCCTGGTCGCCAACCGGCGCGCCGAGCTGATCTTTTCGACCCTGATGCCCGGCAACTGGACCGGTCGCCCCTTCGCCGCGATGATCTCGACGGCTGCTGCCAAGGGGACGCTGCCGCAGCGCTCGTCGCACCTGCTGCTGTCGACCGTCGATGAAGGCGGCGGCGGCAAGGTGGTGCTGAAGCTCACCGATGACGAGTACTGCGAAGTGACGGTGTCGTCGCGGCAGGACAAGACCGTGCTGCTGTTCGAGGACATCACCGAGCGGGTGAAGGCCGAAGAGCGCATCAACTACATGGCGCACTACGACACGCTGACCGGCCTGCCGAACCGCGCCTATTTCACCGAGCAGGTGGAGGCCGACCTCGAACGCCGACGCCATGGCCGGACGCAAGAGATGGCGATGCTGATGATCGTCGACATCGACGACTTCAAGCACGTCAACGACACCATGGGCCACCTGATCGGTGACCGGGTGCTGGTCGAGACCTCGGAGCGGCTGAGCCGCGTGCTCGGCAAGGACAGCCTCGTGGCGCGGCTGGGCGGCGATGAATACGTCGTCTATCGCGCCGGCGGCGTGCAGCTGACCGACACCGTGAACGACCCGCAGAAGATCCTCGAGGCGTTCCGCCAAGCCTTCGAGGTGTCGGGTGAGCTGTTCTCGATGAACGTCTCGATCGGCGTCGTCACCGTGACCAATACCCCCGACGGGCTCGACAGCCTGATGACCAAGGCCGACCTGGCGCTGTACAAGGCCAAGGGCAACGGCAAGGGCCAGGCGCAGGTGTTCCACGACGAGATGGACACCGACTATCGCTATCGCCAGCGGCTTAAGGCCGATCTGAAGCAGGCAGTGGCCGATGGCACGCTGAGCCTGGTGTATCAGCCGATCGTCGACCTCAAGAGCCGCCGGGTGGCGAGCTGCGAGGCGCTGGCCCGCTGGCATCACCCGGAACTGGGCTCGATCCCGCCCTCGCTGTTCATCCCGATCGCCGAGGAAACCGGAATCATCTCCGATATCTCGCGGTGGGTACTCAAGGCCGCCACCGCCGAGTGCAAGAACTGGCCCGAGGACGTATCGGTATCGGTGAACATCTCGGCCCGCGATTTCCGCAATGCCGACGTGCCGGCCATGGTGAAGGCCGCGCTCGACGCCGCCCATCTCGCCCCGCACCGCCTCGAGGTAGAGGTGACCGAGACGGCCCTGATCGAGGAAAAGTCGGTCGCCACCAAGGTGCTGAACAAGCTGGCCAAGCAGGGTATCGGCATCGCGCTCGACGATTTCGGCACCGGCTACTCGTCGCTCAGCTACCTGCAGGCCCTGCCCTTCACCAAGCTGAAGATCGACCGCTCTTTCGTCATCGATATCGGCGAAAACCCGCGATCGCTGAAGCTGCTGAGCAACGTCGCGCAGCTGGGCAAGGACATCAATCTGACGGTCACGGCCGAAGGCATCGAGACCGAGGAACAGCTCAACGCCATCGCCACCCATACCAAGGTGGACCAGATCCAGGGCTACCTGTTCGGCGTGCCGCTGCCGCGCCGCGAAGTGGCCGAACTGATCGCCCGGATGGCGGCCCGATCCGACGCTGCCCAGCCGGTGCGGCTGCCCGTCGCAGCAAACCGCAAACGTGGTTAATCCCCGTTAAGGTTCTGCCGAATCTATAGAAACTCCGACCGCTGGGCATCACCGCGCAAACCTATGCTCCGGGCGCGCGGATTGCCTGCGATTTTAGGAATTTCAATATGCCTAACGAAAGGTTAAACTTTGCATCTAAGTTGCGGAGTACCTTATGCGTTCGGAAGACGGCACGGCAGTTGCGTCGGCTGCCCCGGTTTCGCGCTTTGCCGGAACCCTGATGGATATATTGGACCGCGTCGAATATTCGCGCGTCCGCATGGATGTAACAGACAATCCAGTTTATCGCCTGCGCTACGAAGCTTATCGACGCGAAGAGTTCGTGCCGATGAACGATGCCGGAATTGTTGTCGATGACCTGGAGACTGTGCCCAATGGCATGAGCTTCGGCGTTCATATTGACGGTGAACTGGTCAGCTCGATCCGAATCCACCATGTCAGCGAGCAATACCCGTTCGGGCCCAGCATGAAGAGCTGCCCCGATATCCTGCTGCCGCTGCTGGCGCGTGGACAGACCTTCATCGACCCATCGCGCTTCACCGCCGACTACGAGGCCTCGCTGGCCTATCCGGCGCTGCCGTTCCTGACGCTGCGCATCGCGGTGATGGCATCGCAGTATTTCGGGGCCGACGCCTGCCTGGCGCTGGTGCGGCCCGAGCACACGGCTTTCTACCGCCGGGTCTTCGGCTCGGAGGAGATGTCGGACGTGCGGGATTATCCGGGGCTCACCTTCCCGGTGCAGCTGTTCGGCGCCTATGTGAACACCAAGCTGCCGGGAACGCTGCGCCGCTACCCGTTCTTCATGTCGACCGCCGAGGAGCGCGAAAAGCTGTTCGCCCGGCGGCTCGACGAACACTTCGAGACGCCGCAGCGCGCCAGCTCCCGGCTGGCCTACGAGCGCGCCCTGCTCGAAGCGCAATTCGGCGGCATGTCTGTCGCGGCCGAATGACAACGCTGCCCTAGATTAGAGGCGTGAGGGGGCCGCGTGCGTGGCCCCCTGCTTGGTCTTGACGGTTTCTGCTCGGCAACGGGCAGACCCTACGCCTCCGGAATCCACACCAGCATCGAGCCTTGCCCGCGGTTGGCCCAGAGGTAGTAGGGCAGCGCGGTGAGGGTGGCAGGGGCCTCGCGCGGCGGGGACGTGCGGTAGAGCGTGTTCCACTCGGCCTCGTCGATCGCCTGCGCCCCGGCGGTGAGCGTGACAACGCCGTCGAACAGGTCGTCGCGCTGGCGGACGGCCAGTTCGCTCTGCCGCGGCAGCCTGAACCGCTGTACCGTGCCGCCCGGATTGTCGGCTTCCTCGATGCAGTAGACCAGCGGGCCACGCTTCAGCGCGACGCGGCCGGCGTCCATCACCACCGCCGGGTTGGCGTAGATGCGTTCGGCCGGCATGGGCAGGTCGAGCGCGATCTGGTCGCCCTTCGCCCAGGTCCGATGGATGGTGGCGTAGCCGTTCACCGTCGTCGCCGCGACGGCCTCGCCGTTGACCTTGATGGTCGCGCCCTTGCACCAGCCCGGGATGCGAAGCTTGACGTCGAACGCCTTGCTCTCCTCAGGATCGATGGAGATGGCGATGGCGCCCGACCACGGATAGTTCGAAACCTCGCGCACATCGACCCTGGTGCCGCCGACATCGAGCGTCGACGAAATGCCACCATAGAGGTGGAAGGCGAGTCCGTCGGGCGCGGTGGAGACGAAGTAGCCGCCCACCGAGGCAACGAGGCGGGACACGTTCATGGTGCAGCACGGGCAGGTGTGCCAGTCCCAGCGGTTGGGCGTGCCGTTGCTCTCGAGCGGATTCATGTAGAAGTAGTGCTCGCCATCGCGGCTGAGCCCGGCGAGGGCACCGTTATAGAGCGCTGTCTCGAGCACTTCGGCATACTTGCCGTCGAGATCGAGGTGCAGCATGCGCTGCGCCCAGAAGATCAGCGCGACGGAGGCGCAGGTCTCGGCATAGGCGGTCTGGTTGGGCAGATCGTAGTCGTAGGTGAAGCCCTCGTTGTGCGCCGACGGGCCGAGGCCTGCGGTGATGTACATCTTGGTGACCAAGACGTCGTTCCACAGCGTCTCGCACGCCGCCTTCAACCCGGCATCGCCGAGTTCGACGGCGAGGTCGGCCATGGCGGTGTACATGTACATGGCGCGCACCGCGTGCCCGACCACCTTGTCCTGCTGGCGCACCGGCTTGTGGCTTTGCGAGTACTCGTAGGTGCCCTGGGTGTAGCGCTGCCACTCCCAGCCCTTCTTTTCGCGTTCCTCGCGCTCGACGTCGAAATAGTGCGGCGGCTGGCTGCCGCGTTCGTTGATGAAGTAGGCGGCGAGATCGAGGTGCTTCTTCTCGCCGGTCAGCCGATAGAGCTTGATCAGCGCGATCTCGATTTCCTGATGCCCGCAATAGCCGCGCTTCTGCCCCTGACCGGTGCCGAAGGTCTGGCGGATATGCTCGACATAGCGCTCCATGACGTCGAGCCAGCGGCGGCGACCGGTGGTCTCGAAATAGGCGATGGCGCCTTCCAGCATGTGGCCGGCATTGTAGAGCTCGTGGTTGTCGCGCAGGTTGCTCCAGCGCTTCTCGGGTTCACGCCCGAGATACCAGCAGTTGAGGTAGCCGTCGGGCGCCTGGGCGCGCTCGAAATCGTCGACGATGGCCTCGATCCTCGCCTCGATATCGGCGTCGCGGCGATGGCTGAGGGCGTAGGCGGCCGCTTCGATCCACTTGCCGATATCGCTGTCCCAGAACACCTGCACGGTGAAGCCGTTGGCATGGCGCGGAAAGCGCAGGGGCGGCGGCGGGTTGGGCAGCTTCAGCGAATCCAGCAGCCCGTATTCGCCGAGCTTCCTGTGCTGGCTAGGAATGGTGCGGGCGAGAACGGTGTCGAGCCGCTCCTTCCAGAAATCGCCTTCAAGGCGGACGTCGACGAAGCGGACCGGGTGGTACTGGCTCATTTCTACTCCCTCTGTCCCCGGAGCCGAGCAAGCGCCGGGGGTTCGTTGTTCAGCGTCTGGTGGATTGCCGCACGACCAGCGTGCAGGGCAGGCGGCGGATGCCGCTATGGGTATTGCCGCCGATCATGTCGACGAGCAGCCGCCCGGCTTCGTGACCAAGGGCGGAAAGGTTCATGTCGATACTGGTAAGTTGCGGCCGGGCCGCGTCGGTCATGACGTTCCAGTTGTCGAAGCCGACGATCGCCACCTGCCCCGGCACGTCGATGCCCCGGTCCCGCAGGGCCTCGGCAGCGCCGCGCGCGATCTGGTCGTTGCCGCAGAACAACCCGTCCGGCCGTTGCGCCTCCGCTACGCCGTCGAACAGCGCCGCCACGGCATCCCTGCCCCACGCCTCGGACCACTTTCCCGACAGGTAGTAGCCCGGATGCTCGAACTGCTCGAGCGCCAGCGCTTCGTGGAAGCCGCGCTTTCGCTCCAGCACCGCCTCGAAATGCTCGGGACCGGTGATGTGGGCGATCCGGCGGCAGCCGATCGACTTGAGGTGCGTGACGGCAAGGCGGGACCCGCCGGCCTCGTCCGAGATCAGCGACAGGGCGCTGTCGTCGTCCGGTTGCGAGTAGACGTAGATCACTGGCAGGCCGGGCGGTAGCGGCCCGACCGGCGGGCGCTTGTCGGCGCGGCGGGCGGTGACCACAAGACCGTCGATGCGCTTGCCCAGCAACTGGTCGAGATGCTGCCGCTCGCGCTCCGGATCGTCGGTGGCGTTGCACATGAAGATCGCGATGCCGCGATCGGCGAACTGCTCTTCCAGCGCCTGGAAGATCGGCAGGGTGAAGCGGCCGAACGAGTCGGTGGAGAGAACCCCCACCGTCATCGAGCGGGTGCGGTGCAGGCTCTGCGCCATGTCGTTGGGGCGGTAGCCGATCTCGCGCGCCACCAGGTGCACCTTGTCGCGCGTCTCCTGCTTCAGCCGGCCATTGGCGTTGAGCGCCTTGGAGGCCGTGCCGATCGACACGCCGGCGAGGCGCGCCACATCGCGGATCGTCGGTCCGTGCCGTCCGGTTCGGTCGATGGGGCGCTCTTCTGTCATGGATACTGTCCTACTTCACGGCGCCGTTGAGGAAGCCCGCGACGTAGTACCTTTGCAAGAGCAGATAGATGAGGACACAGGGCAGGATGGACAGGATCACGCCAGCTTGCAGCGCCCCCCAATCCACCGAACCCAGCCGCCCCGTCCGCACGCTGACCAGCATGATCGGCACGGTGAAGCTGGTCTCCTTGTTCATGAAGATCAGCGCGGAGAGGAACTCGTTCCAGCTGGCGATGAAGGCGAACAGCCCGACCGTGACGATGGCCGGCACCGCGAGGGGGAAGAAGATCGAGCGCAGCGTCTGCCACGAGTTCGAGCCATCGACCTTGGCCGCCTCTTCCAGTTCGCGAGGGATCGATTCGAACGAGTTGCGCATCAGGTAGATCGAGAACGGCAGCTGCAGGATGGCGTGCACCATGGCGAGCCCCAGATGCGAATTGGCGAGCCCGATCTTGGAAAAGGTGAGGTAGAGCGGCGTCAGCAGGGCCTGGTAGGGGATCATCAGCGGCGCCAGCAGGATGATGAACCACACCTCCTTGAACGGCATCTTGAACCGCGCCAGCCCATAGCCGGCGGGAACCGCCAGCGCCAGGCAGATGATGATGGTCAGCACCGCCACCAGCAGCGAGTTGCCGACATAGGTCCACAGCCCCGCCTGGTATTCGAAAACCTTCAGGTAGCTCTCGAGGCTGAAGCTCTGCGGGATATAGGTGGGCGGGCTGGCGCGCGCTTCGTCCGGTGCCTTGATCGAGGCGAGGAAGCTCAGCACCAGCGGCGCCAGCATGATGGTGGAAACGGCGATGCAGACGGCGCCGACGAGATAGCCCACCGGGCGGCTCTCGCCCGCAGCGCGGGAGACATGTTCAGCGGCGGCCGGACGCACCGTACCTTCGGCGAGCGCGGTCATTGCGACGGACTCCGGTTGGAAAGGATGACCTGGAGGGTGGAGAAGACCAGCACGATGGCCGTCAGGATGATCGACAGCGCTGCGCCATAGCCCAGTTTGAAGCTGATGAAGCTATTCTGGTAGATCCAGTAGACCGATGTGAAGGTCTGCCCGCGCGGGTTGCCGCCGGTCATGATGTAGAACTGCTCGAAGGCGAGCATCGAACCGATCACCGAGATCAGCGTGGTGAGAAGGATCACCCGGAGGCTGAGCGGCAGGATGATGTACCAGACGCGCTGCCAGTAGTTGCCGCCATCGATCAGTGCGGCTTCCCCGATCTCGCCGTTGATCGACTGGATGCCCGCGACGAACAGCAGCATGCCGAAGCCGATGACCTTCCAGGTGATCGAGATGGTGACGCCGAGCAGCGCCATGTCGGCCTTGGTGAACCACACCGCCGGCTCGGCCAGAATGCCGATATCGACGAGAATGCGGTTGAACATGCCCACCTGCTGGTCGAACAGCCAGAACCACAGCAGCGACGACGAGCCGATGCCGATGACCACGGGCAGGAAGATGATGCCGCGTGTGATCTGCCGCAGCGGCCGGTTCGGCGCCGTCAGCAGCGCCAGCGCGAAGCCCAGACCCATCAGGATGGGGGTGATGAACACGGTGTACTTCACCGTGAACTCCAGCGCCCGCCAGAACGATTTGTCGCCGAAGGCCTTCACGTAGTTCTCGAGGCCGACGAACTCGCCACCGCCCAGGAGCGACGTATCGGTCAGCGACAGATAGACGAGCTGGGCCAGCGGCCACAGCACGAAGGCGGTGACGAACGCCAGTGCCGGCAGCACGTAGAGAAAGCCTTCGCTCTTCCGAAGCGCCCGGATCACGCTTCTTCTCCTTGTTCGATCGAAAGAAAATCCCGCGACGGCACGAGGGCCGCCGCGGGCAGGAGGAACGGGATCAGTCGGCAGCGATGGCGCGCATCGCTTCGCGTGCCCCTTCGATGGCGCCTTCGACGTCACCGTCGAACACTGCCGTCTGGATCATGGTGAGCCACGGGGACTGGTCGGCGTTGACCATGTCGTTGAACTTGAACGCGTAGGGCGTCTGCCCGATGCCGACCGCCTGTGCGGTGACGATGTAGCGCGGCTCTTCCTGGAAGTACTTGTTGTCGGCGAGGTCCGTGCGCGAGGGCAGGATCAGGTTCTTGGCGAGGCCTTCAAGCTGCGCCTCGTCGGTCAGCTGCCACTGGATGAATTGCGTGGCGAGGTCGGCGTTCTTGGCGCCCTTCGGGATGGCGATGACGTCACCGCCGACGAAGCTCGACGCCTGGCCTTCATTGATGCCCGGCAGCGGCGCGATGCCGAAGTTCATGTCGGGTTGGTTGGCCTTCAGCGCCGAGATGGCAAAGCCGCCCGAGCCCACCATTCCGATATTGCCGGCCTCGAAGGTGGAGAAGAAGTTCGCCCCGGTATCGGCCTCCGCGCTCTCGGGGATGATCCCGGCTTCCCACATTTCCTTGAGCATGGTCAGCACTTCGACGACGCCCGGACCGTCCATGGCCGGCGCATCGCCGGAAGTCGGCAGCAGCGTCGCGCCCGAGCCCCACATCATCGGCGCCTGGGTGAAGATGTTGCAGCCGCCGCACGAGCCGGAGAAGTAGTAGCCGTAGGCGTCGGGCACCTTTTCCTTGATGGTGGTGGCGTATTCCTGCAACTGCGCGAGGGTCTTGGGCGGGCTTTCCGGATCGAGACCGGCCTTGACGAAGATATCCTTGTTGTAGAGCAGGATCGACACGTCGGGCGTGAAGCCGGTGCCGTAGAGACGGCCATCGTAGCTCGCGAGGTCCTTGAACGCCTGTGCCACCTTCTCCTGGTTGGGATCGGCGCTGAGCGTATCGGTGAGGTCGGTCAGGAAGCCGGCCTTCATGAAGTCGGGCATGAAGATCAGGTCGAACGAGATCAGGTCCGGCACGTCCCCCGACTGCACCGACGTGGCGAGCTTGGTCACCATCTGATTGTCGGGGATGGTGGTGAGCTCGATCTTGTCGTCGTGGCTGGCGTTCCACAGGTCGATCATGTGCTGTGCCGCGTTCGAGCTCGAGGCGCGGGCCCACAGGCTGAGCGTTTCGGCGAAGGCGGTGCCCGGAACGAGGGCGACCGACGTCAGCGCGACGGCGAAGATCGCCTGCCGCAGGTTTGGCATGTGCATAGGTTTCCTCCCAGTTGCCATTGCTGCCCTCCGGTCCCCGAACCGGGGCTCCTCCCATTGGGCATTGCGCGGGAAAAGCTTTTCTCTACGGGTCGTCCGCTTGCCTTGGCTGGCAGGTCGGCGATTCAGGAAAAGCTTTTCTTCGATCGCATTGGTGCCATGTCTGGCGGCTGCGCGCAAGCGGGTGAGAAAAGCTTTTCTTGATCGGCTGCGGTGCCTGCATCGGCATGTCCGCCTGCCCCGTGATGTTTGGCGTGGCTTCAGGCCGCTGGCCGGAGTGGCGGCTGCAGGTGCTTCAGTTCGTCGGCCCAGTGCACCACGTTGGCTACCGCCTGCGCGTCGCTGAGGAAGCCCCCGGCGAGTTCCGCCAGTCGCAGCGCCGAGGTGTAGAGCATGACCTGCTCGCGATCGACCTTGTGGCGGGTCAGGTCCTCGTAGCGGTCGATGATCCGCAGCGTCAGGTCGGCCGAGATCCAGTTCGAGTAGCTGAGGTCGCGGTGGCGCGAGCCGAAGCCGCAATCGCCGAAATCGTAGACGCCGTTCAGCGTGGCAGTGGTGAAATCGAAGGCCATGTTCCAGCCATGGCCGTCAAAATAGCCGAACACCAGCTCGTCGCCCCTGATGGTCAGCCTTCGATAGGCGGCGACCACCTTCCGGGCCCAGCCCTTGTAGCCGCGCGGCAGCCGCGGCAGGGCGCGCTCGAGGATTTCGTCGGGGCTCATCCACGGATCGACCGCCACCGCCCCGGCCTGCTGCATGCGGGCGAGCGGCAACTGGTGCAACTCGGCATAAAGCTGCGCCATGCGGGTGGCGAGCGCATTGCGCGACCCTTCGCCCAGCATGAGGTAGTCGTCGGCCAGCAGCTTTTCGCCCGGAATGGCGCGATGCTGCGAGAACGGCTCGTCGCCATCGTAGAGAATCGGTTGCGGCAGCGGCATGGTGATTCGCGGGCGCAGGAAGTTGAGCATGACCACCTCGCGCTTCAGCCGCTCGCGCGCCGCCGCGTTGCGCGGGAACTTGAAGATCAGCCCGTCATATTCGAGCGCAACGCTGTCCCAGCCATCGGCGAGCGTTACAAAGCGCGCGCCTGCCATCTGTGGCAGCCGCGAGATGATCAGCGCGCGATAGCGCGCCAGATCGGCCGGTTCGGGCTGCAGCATGTCCCCCTCGCAAGCTCCCGCCCAGCGAGACTAGCGGGACGAAAACGAAAAGCAATTCAGGCGTGCTGCAATTCACGCTGGTTGTGATGCGATTGCACCGGGCGACCGTTGGCGCGGGCGCGCGGACGGCTTGGCCGCCCGGAGGACTTGCTCCGGTAGGGCACGCCGATGGCCTCGGCCACGGCCTTCTCCAGCATCCGGTCGAGTTCGGGACGAGTCATGTCGGTGTGAGTCATGGGGACGTCTCCTGGTTCCCGGGCACCGAAGCATCCGGAGATGGGGAGAGGAACGGCATGCTCCCGCGAACGGTTGCGCCATGGCCGCTCAGCTTTCGGTGATCGGCCTCAGGGGCGGGTCGGCCGCTTCGGCACCGGGGCGAAGCGGACACCACCGATGACCGGTGGTTCGAGAGGCGGCGGCGGTTCCGGCGGAGGCGCGGGGGTCGGCGGCGGCGCGACGGCGGGCGCCACCGCCGCTGGCGGCGGAGCGACCACAAGGGGCACCGGAGTCCTGACGGGTACGGTCGCAACTGGCCGGGCCGGGGCCGGAGGGAGCGCAACCGGAGCCTCGGGCTTCGCTGCCGGTGGCTTCGGCGGGGCCGGTGGGCTGGATCCCGCAGAGGCCGCCCGGACCGGCATGGGTGGCGGCTTGATCGTCGGAGGCGGCGTGACGACCGGTCTTTTTGGCTTCGGTTGCGGCGCCGGCGCGGGCGCGGCAACCGGAGCCACGGGCGGTGGCACCGGTCGAGACGGCAGTGGCGCAACAGCCGGCGGCGCGACGGGGTTGACCGCGGCCTCGATCACCACCGGCTTGGGCGCGGGTGGCGGCGGCGCGACGGGACGCGGCGGCGGCAGGATGATCACCGGCTCGGGCGGCGGCGGCTCAGGCTCGGGGATGGGCTCGGGATCTGCTTCAGGCTCGGGATGGGGTTCAGGCTCAGGCGCAGGGTCGGGCTCGGGCGGGAGGGTGAAATCGAGGTCGAAATTGAAATCCGGCGTGGTCCCGGCCTCGTTCAGCTCATGGAGATCGGGGGCGGGCAGTTGCGGCTGGGCTTCGAGCGCGCGGGTGAGTGCCACGACAGTGCTGGGCTCAGGCTCATCGACACCGGCATCGGGCAAGGTCTCGTCGGCCGGCGGCAGCATGGGCTCGATCGGCACGCTGAGGGCCGCCTTGGCGCGGCGGCGCAGCGCACTCGACTGCGCTTCCCTTGCTGGTACGGAAGCGCGCGGCGCGGCGCGGCGAGCGATGGCCCGCCGCTCGAGCGTCGCATAGAGCACCAGGAAAACCATGGAGAGCGTGATGCCGAGCGCCAGCCCGACCAGCACCCAGAGCAGTGTGTCAAAGGGCAAGGCCATGCGCCTCCGACCCTGAACCTGTGCTGGAGCACCCCATGCAAACCGACCCGAACCCCGACTGTGGCCGGATTTGTAGCACGGATGCACGACGGCCTTGCAGCAGTCAGCTGAGAAAAATCTCGCTGGCCGGCCGCCGCAGGTGTCGCAGGTCATGCGGTCAGGACTGGCCGATGAGCCCGGTGCGTTCCTCGGGCGTCAGGAGGCGCCACTGACCCTCCGGCAGGTTCCCCAGGTTCAGGCCGCCGATGCGGACGCGCAGCAGATCGATGACCCGCAGTTCGCACATCGTGCACATGCGGCGAATCTGGCGATTGCGGCCTTCCTTCAGGATGAAGGTCAGCGATTGGGCGCCGGTCCGCGTAACGATGGCAGGCTTGAGCTTGCGGCCGTCGAGTTCCAGCCCGTAGCGCAGCCAGGCGATCTTCTCCTCGAACAACTCGCCACGCACCCGGACGTGGTATTCCTTTTCGAGGTCGGATTGCGGCCCGATGATCGCCTTGGCGAGGACCCCGTCATTGGACAGGATGAGCAGGCCGTGCGAATCCTTGTCGAGGCGCCCGACAGGCGCGAGGTGCGAACTCCGGTCGGGAAAGACCTGGGCCTCGCCGAAGACGTTGGCGCGGCGGATCATGCTGACGGCAGGGATTTCGCCCGGCTCGGGCTGTCCCGAAACGATGCCGACCGGCTTGTTGTAGATGACCGTGAACCGCGCATCGAGCTCCGAGGCGGCGCTCTGATCAAGGGTCAGGGTCTGGCCCGGCAGGATCTTGCGGCCGGCGTCGGTGAAGCTCTCGCCATCGATCCGCACGCGGCCTTCGGCGATCAGGGCATCGGCTTCGCGGCGCGAGCAGACACCGCTCTGGGCCAGCCATTTGTTGACGCGCACCGGCTCGTCGCCGTCATAGGTCTTGCTGAGGGCCATGGTCTGCCTGCGAAACAAAGCCAGCCAGATAGCCAACATTTTTGGCCGACGCCAGAGTTCCACTGCGGCGCGCCGGACATTGCCGCCGCGCTTGCCTGACCTGAACTGCTGGGAAGCCGGACCGTCTGAAAGGCCCGGAAAGGGTGGTGCCGCATGCCGGAATCGAACCAGCGACCCCCTCATTACGAATAAAGTGGCCTGCACAATTAACGCCACTTTTTCATATGGATAGCAATCTGTAGCATACTGATGTAGCATACAACGCGGACCGCGAAGATCGTGCGCTAAAGCGGAAGGTTCCCGATCAATTGGGCTGCAAAGCCCAACAAAACTAACAGTATACCGATCCTTATGGAGGGACGTTGCCGATCAAACGCCCAAAGCGGCAAATCCTTGTATGCGCGGAGAGTGAAAATGTAGCGATCGAGTATGGCATCCTCTGCGATTAACGGACCCTGTCGTTCGCCTGGGTAAAAGAGCCTCGTCATCGAACGGATATGGGATTTGAGCGGCGCCATTGTGCGTAGTACCGAATTGATCGCTTCGTGCATCTCTAGCTGCTCTCGTTCGGACAGACGTAAGGTGGCCAATGCGCGAGCATAGGCGTAGCTGCGTTGCAGTTCGTCGCAATTCTCTAAAGATCCCGAGCTAATGACGCTTCGAATATCTTCTGGCCAGTCACGTTCCGGCGGCAACATCCGCTGACCCAGTGCTTTTATCGCTCGTTCTGTAGTGTGCACCCGATAGCCTGGCAGAAGGTCAATTGCCAGAATTGTGAAGCCGGCGACGTCCATTGCGAGGCCTGCTGATGACCACCAACCGCCAGCGAGTTCCAACAGGTTCATTGCGCTACTCGCTTCTTCGGTTTTGCGCGATCTTAAATACAAGTATCGCAATCGGTGCGAGAAAATCGCTAGACAGAATCTGGCGAAGTAGCACCGGCTGAAGGATAGCAAACTCGCACAGTCTGTGCATCTCAAGCGGCGTTCTTTCGGGGGCGCTGACCAACCTTCTGCGTGGCAGCGATCATGTTATCAAGCTCACCAGCTTTGGCAGCTGCAATCACGGCATCAATGACGCCGATCAGCTTGTCCTTGCTGCCCACTGCGATCGCGTGCTTGCCAGCCGCCAGTGCAAGCGGCTTGCTTCCGTAGCGGATGATCAAGAAGCAATTGCCGTCGGCGTCTTAGCGCCTCGTTTGAAAACGAGATCGACGAGCTACGCGAGAAGGAAGGCGGCAAGCGTGCATTGCTCATCGTCGCTGGTCTCGTCGCCATCATCGTCGGCGTTGGCACATTGGCCGCTGGCGGTATGTTCGTCTTCATCGGCGGGCTAGTGGTGCTGGTAGGGCTTTCGATGGCGATTGGTGCGTTCGGTGCTTTCCCAAGAACCCCAAACGCTGGGAATGGCAATCAGGACCTGTTCCTCGCGCTGCGCTGCCAGCAGATTGCGGAGGCACTGCGCAAGCGCGTCAACGACAAGCGTTCTGACTTGGGGCTAGAATAGCATCCTGATCGTGCGAAAGCATGCTACACGATTCGCATTTAACTATCTGATTATGTTGTGTAAAATGGTGCCGCATAGGTGACTCGAACACCTGACCCCATCATTACGAATGATGTGCTCTACCAACTGAGCTAATGCGGCAAACGCGGCGTTCTTACAACAAGGTAGACGCCATTCCTACCCCCAATTTTCACTTGTGTAGGCAGGTCCGTGTAGCATGGCGAGTTGGCGTTTGTCATGCCCGCTTTGGGTGCGTTCCCGCTTCAAGCTTCATCCGGCATCTTGCCAGCAGCAATGCCAGTAAGGTCGAATGGTAGGTTGTCGGTGCTCCGAATAGACGAGCCCTGCGGTGAATGAGGTTCGTCGCCCGCAGGCCTTTCCGGTACGGTGACAATCAAGGTTCGACTGCGCGATGGCAGGTGCGCTTTCTTTTTCGGAGTGACAGGCTTGCGCGCATGCAGGTCGGCAGTGAACTGACTGCTCTCAATCTGCGACAGGTAAAAGCGCTCCAGCATCTCAACGCTGGTACGCGCATTGCTAGCGAGCACGAGCGGGTTGATCGGACCACCATACCTGAGCCGGTACATTAGTAGGCTCGTGTGGCGCAAGGAGTACATCGTCCGCGTGTCGCCGTCTGCGCTCACTCGCAAATTCGCGCTGTCCAGCAGCACATCGAGCTGTCTGACCAGCTGACGGTAAGCGTACGTCCGGTTGGTCTGTGTCGGCATGAACACGTACTCATCGTCGATGCTCTTGTCTGTTCCTTCCAGCTGCACCAGCCGCAGAGCCTTTAGGCGCTTGTAGAACGTCGCTGCTCGCGGCATCGATGTCATGGGCTTATCGTGCTTCTTGCTGACTGGGATCGGCATGAACAAGTAGTCCTTGCCGTGCGGTCCTTGCCGAACCTCAATATGCCGATGCTGGATGCTCTTGATGTCCGTTGGCCGAATGAAGGTGTAGATCATGAACGGGATGAGCAGCGCTATCTCGTCGGTGACAAGGATGTTGCGCAGCTTTTTGGTCGTGCCGGTATCCTCTCCAGCCTCGTCCCTAATGACCTGCCGCAGTTCGCTCTTTGAGCCGATCAGACGGTTGGCGGTACGGCGCAGGAGCGCGTACTCGGGCAGCGTGAAGAAGCCGCGTGGATTGTCCTCACCCTTGATCTTTGGCTGTAGCGGAGCTGCCTTGATGACCTTCGTTCTGACGGCGTGTTCAAGGATCTTCTTGACGAACACGAAGTGCATTTTGACCGACGACGCTGCCAGCCCCTTGCTGAACAGGTAGGCCTTGAACTTGTCGAGCACCGTGTAGTCGATATCGGCGAGCTCGTAGCTGCCAAGAAACTTTGATATGTGGCCCCTTATGAGCGACTTGTGGTTGGCGACATACGAGGCGCTCAGCTCGCTATTGGCCGCCTTCCGCGCATCCTCCTCCAGCACCTGTTCGGCGCAAAGCGTGAACGAGGTTTGACGCGGATTGGTGCTGATGCCCAAACGCTTGTTGACGAGGAGCTGCTCGTAGAAATCCTTGGCGAACGTGATCGCGTCGCGCTTAACGGTCGTCTTCGTGCTGCGCTTGATGGGCCTGCCATCGAAGTAACGCACCCACCAGTACGGTGACGCAGGCACCTGGAAAATGACTAGCTTTGCGGGGTAGCCTTTGATGCTCTCTTTCGTGGCCGGAATAGGCACGACACTGCGTTTTGCAGTGGGCTTTTTGGCCGTAGGAAGGAGCTGCTTCTTTGCCATCTGGCGTGATCATTCGCGTTGCGCGAACGCAATGTAGCATAGGAATTGATATGCTACAACCAACCGGCTAAGTTGTTGATTTTACTTATTTTTGTGTCCCAAAACACTAACGTAGCCAGCATTACGAATGAGATGCTCTACCGACTGAGCTAATGCGGCGTCGAGGCGAGCTAATACTTGAGCCTGCCCGCTGACGCAAGAGTGCTCGCGCCCCCGATTTTCAAGCGATCGGCAGGGCTGGCGGAGCGGGCTGCGTGCGCGCCGGCTCGAGCGTGGCGGGAACGCTGGCGGCCGCAGGCTCGGCCGGACGGGAGGCGGTGGGGGTCATGGCGCCGTTGGTGCGGGTGGCGACGGCGCTGGTCGGGACGCGCCATTCGAACGCGTCGAGCTTGCCGCTGACGGGCGACAGCGGCTCCCAGTCCTCGGCGGTGATGCCGTCGGCGGTCCATAGCGGCTCACGTGGGGCGCGGACGGCACGGTTGACCCAGTCGCGCGCCTTGCCCTTGTCGCCGGTATCGCCTTCCTCGATCTCGGCCATCATCAGGCACACCGCCTGCGAGGGATTGGCCGAGGAGTAGTTGGCGAGCGCCTGGCGCGCCAGTACCCAGTCGAAGGCATCGATGGCGGCGCGCGCCAGCACCAGCGCGCCAGCCTTGTTGGTGGGCGGCAGTTCGATCAGCTCGCGGACCCGCTTCAGCCGATCGACCGCCGAGGCACCTGGCACCGCATTGGCGTAGAGCGTGCCGATATCGGGATGCGAGGTGGCGCGCCAGACGCGCCGCAGCAGGCTCATCGAACGGCGGGCTTCGCCGCGGTTGGCATAGATGCGCGCCGCGATCAGCGCGGCGGGGACGAAATCAGGCACCAGCTTCAGCGCGGACAGCGCGTGTTCGAGGGCGGCGTTCGGCTCCCTGCCCTCGGCGAGCTGGGCCCGGGCGGCCTCGACCACGGCGAGACGGCGGCGCTTCCGCATCTTTTCTTCGCGGGTGACGGCCTGCTCTTCGGTCACCATGCGCGCCGCCTCGTCCCAGCGGGCCTGGCGGGTCGTGTCGTCGAACACAGCTTCGCGCGCCCACGGCGCCTGCGGGGAAATATCGAGCGCCTTCTGCGCGAAGGTCAGGGCCGCGTCGACACGGCCCTGCTGCCGGGCCTGGTCGTAGAGGCCGGAGAGCGCGGCCAGCGCCGTCTTGCGGTTGGAGATCAGCGCCCGGTAGTGCTCGCGCGCCGAATGCATGTCGCCCAGCGCCAAGTCGGCACGGGCTTCGAGCAGTTGCGCGGCGGCGTTGCGCGGCAGGTTGCCCCGCGCCTCGCGAGCGAGCGAGCGGGCCCGCAGCGCGTCGCCGGCCTGCAGCGCGATGAAGCCATCCGACAGCGCGGTAAAGCCGATATCCTTGCGCCGCTCGCGCGAGCGGCGGGCGAGGTAGAACGGCGCAGCGAGGACGCGGCGCAGGATGCCCCAGACGAGGAGGATGACGAACACCGCCACGATGGCGGCGAGCGCCGCGACGCCGAGCCGCGGCTGCATCCGCATGCCGAGCATCTCGACGGTGAGCACGCCCGGCAGGCCGATCAGCCAGGCAATGCCGGCCGTGACGAGCAGGCTGATGACCAGCCAGTAGGCAAGCCGGATCACGGTGTGGCCTCCACGGGCTGTTCGGGCACAGGCGGCTCGGACACCGGCTCGGTCGGTGCCTCGAGTGCAGGCTCCTCAAGCGTGGGCGCTTCAAGTGCGGGCGCCTCCAGTGCTTGCGCCCGCAGCGTGGCGATGAAGCCGTCCGCGGCAGCGAGGGTGCGGATATCGCTGGCGATCGCACCGGCGGCGGCCTGCATCGGCTCGGGCAACTGGGCGAGCAGCGCCGCAGCACCGACGAAATCGCGCCGGCCGATCGCCGCTTCGAGACGCGAAACGATGGCTTCGGGCGCGTCACCCTCGGTTTCCTCCATCGGCCGAAGCGCCAGCATGCCCTTGGCCCACTCGATGGCGTCCTGCGTCAGGTCGCCGCTGCCGCCGGCGGGGCGGCCAGCGAGGATGACTGGCACAGCATCCGTGAACGCCATGGCGACCGCATCTGGACGCGGCAGACCGGCCGGGGCGGCGGTGCGGATCGCCTCGGGCACGGCAAGGTCGGGCAGCAGCGTGATAAGGCCCGTGAGCTCGGCATCGAACGGCCGGCCGTTGGCGAAGGCGCTTTCGACCCCCGAAACCATCAGCGGCAAACGCACGGCCGGACCGATATCGGACGAGCCGATCATGCTGGTCTGCGCCGCGACGGCGGACTTGGTGGCAGCCACTTCGCCGCTGAGGGCTGCGACGGACTGTTCGGCCGTAACCGTGCGCTGCGTCAGCGCCTCGAGCGCGGCGCGGAGTTCGCCGAGCCCGGCTTCGAGCCGGGAAATGGTGTCGGCGAGCGCCGTGGCATCGGCTCCAGACGCTCCGGCGCCGATGGCGGCGATGCGGTCTTCGAGGCTCGCCACCTGCGCTTCGAGCGGCCCCAGATCGACCGGCACTGGCGCGGGGACGGCAGCAAGCTGCTGGCGCAGCGCCTCGAGATCGGCGGCTGCCGCCTCGGACGCCGTCGTGACGCTCGTCTCGGTCGCCTGCGTGGCGGCCTCGGCTATGGCGAGGCGGGCGGCGAGTTCGGCGATGGCCTGATCCTGCGCTGCAAGCTGCGCTGCCGGATCGGCAATCGCCGGGCGGCTGTCCGGCAGGGCAACGACATTGACGGCGGCGTAGGTCAGCAGGGTGCCCAGCATTGCGCCACCGATGGCGGCGATGCTGATGGCGCTCCACGGCATGGCGAGGCGCGCCAGCGGGCGCGGCGGACGGGGCGCCTCGGGCGTGCTCTCGCCTGCCGCATCGCTGCCGACGTTCTCGGTGGCAGCGGAATCGATGGGCGATCCGGACTCGCCGGGGCTCGCCTCATCGGCGGCCGGCACGGGCGGACGTGTTGCGGGCTTGGCGGTGAGATCGATTACCGGCGTCCTGACCGGGCCGGACTTGCGCTCAGCCATGCGGCACGTACTCCACTCGAAAGCCCCTCGGTTGGCTCATGATGCGTTGTGGTCGCGCGAAAACGACAAGGCAAGCCCCATCATTGCCTGCTCGCTCGGCTGCTCGGCGAGACTCACCCGGATGAAATGGGCATCGACCAGCGGCTCGGCAACCGCCTCGCTTAGACAGAGCATGCCGAGCTGGCGGCGCTCGAGCCGGTCGATATGCGGCTCAGCGAGCCGCACGAAGGTCTCGGCGGTCCGCCTCGAGTAGAGCAGCACCGCGCCGATCGAGTTCTCGGCGAAGCCCCCCGCCGCGGTGAGCGGCAGGGTGTCGAGGGCCGTCATGGCGTAGACCTCGGCGGTGATCACCATGCGACCGAAGGGGGCCAGCGACTTGGCCAGGTCGCCCGCCAGTTCGCGCGCCGCGGGATAGAAGATCGGCCCCTTGAGCGGCGTGTGGGCGAGCAGTTCGGCCAGCGCCGCGAAGCCGCCTTCGGCATGGGTGACATTCTTGAAGCCGAGCGCCTTGGCGGCAGCGGCGGTGCGGCCGCCCACGGCGTAGAGCGGCAGCTTGAGGTAGCGGTCTAGCATGCCGCGTTCGCGCAGGGCGCGCAGCGCATTGGCGCTGGTGACAGCGATGGCGGCGAAGCCGGTGGCCTCGGGCAGGCTCCCCTGCAGCGTCTGGTGCACCAGCAGCGGGCAGGCCATGCCCTCGATGCCGATAGCGCCGAGCCGGGCTGCGGTTTCGCTCGCGTCGGGTTCTGGCCGGGTCACGAGCATACGCAAATGGAACTACCCCTTGAACTGACGCGCGAAATCCGGACCGGCGGCGGCCAGCAGCCGGCGTCCGAGTTCGGCGCCGATCTGCAGGGCCTCGTCGGGACGCCCCGAAAGCGTGTCGCGATAGTACTCGCTTCCGTCGGGGCTCAGGATCTCCGCGGTCAAACTGCACGACAAATCGTTCAGTTCCGTAAACGCGCCGATGGGAGTGCGACAGGATCCGTCGAGCGTGCGCAGCAGCGATCGTTCAGCAGCGATGGTGGTGGACGTGGGCGCGTGGTCGAGCGGCGCGACGAGTCCGGCGGTGCGGGCATCGTCGGCGCGAATTTCGACGCAGATGGCGCCCTGTGCCGGGGCGGGCAGGAAGGTGCGCGGATCGAGATAGGCGGTGATCTTGTCGGCCTGCCCGAGACGGTTGAGCCCGGCCGCGGCAAGCAGCGTGGCGTCGGCGACGCCATCGCCCAGCTTCTGCAGGCGCGTGCCGACATTGCCGCGGAACGGCACGATATCGAGGTCCGGGCGCGCCCGCAGCATCTGCGCGGCGCGGCGGATGGAGCTCGAACCGAGCCTCGCGCCCTGCGGAAGTGCGTCGAGCGAGGCATATTTCAGCGATACGAAGGCGTCGCGGATATCGTCGCGCTCAAGAAAGGCGGCGAGGACGAGCCCGTCGGGCAGCACCGAGGCCATGTCCTTGCTCGAATGCACCCCGAGGTCGATTTCGCCAGCCGCCAGCGCCGCTTCGATTTCTTTCGAGAACAGCCCCTTGCCGCCCGCCTCGCTCAGCGGCCGGTCGGTCAGCCTGTCGCCCGTCGTGGTGAAGCTGCGGATGGCGATATCGTCAACCGCCACGCCATGCGCTTCCGCCAGCAGCCGCTGCACTTCGTGCGCCTGCCATAGCGCGAGCAGCGAGCCGCGGGTGCCGATGGTGAGAAAGGGGGCCGATTGCATTTCAAACCGTACCTATATAGGCCAGAGCCGCGTCGGCTTACCCCTCCCCGCTTTGTCGGACAAGGTTGATGAGAGTTCTCGGGATCGAAACCAGCTGCGACGAAACCGCCGCCTCGATCGTCGAGCGCGCTGCGGATGGCCGTGCGACGATCCTTTCCAACGTGGTGCGCAGCCAGCTCGATGAGCACGCGGCCTTCGGTGGCGTCGTGCCGGAACTGGCGGCGCGGGCGCATGTCACCTGGCTCGACCACATCATTGCGCAGGCCTGCTCGGAGGCCGGGATGAAGCTCGGCGAGGTCGACGCGATCGCCGCGACGGCCGGGCCGGGGCTGATCGGCGGCGTGCTGGTGGGGCTGACCACCGCCAAGGCGCTGTCGGCGGCGCTGCACAAACCACTGGTGGCGGTGAACCACCTCGAAGCACACGCGCTGACCGCCCGGCTGACCGATGGCGTGGCGTTTCCCTACCTGATGCTGCTGGTCTCCGGCGGGCACAGCCAGTTCGTGCTGGTGCGGGGCGTCGGCGATTACGAGCGCTGGGGCACCACCATCGACGATGCGCTGGGCGAAGCCTTCGACAAGGTGGCAAAGCTGCTGGGCCTCGGCAACCCGGGCGGGCCACAGGTGGAGAAGCTGGCGCGGCTCGGCGATTCGGAGCGCTTCAGGTTCCCGCGGCCGCTGCTCAAGGAAAACCGGCTCGATTTTTCGTTTTCAGGGCTGAAGACCGCAGTGCGCCTCGCCGCCGAGGGGCAGGCGCCGCTCGACGACCAGACCGTCGCCGATATCTGCGCCAGCTTCCAGCGCACCGTGGCCGAGATCGTTTCGACACGGGCGAAGTCGGCGCTGGCGAGATACCGTGCCGAACTGCCGGGGCATCCGCCGGTGCTGGTGGTAGCGGGTGGCGTGGCGGCCAACATGACCATCGGCGCGGCGCTGAACGAGGCGGTGCAGGCGGCAGGCGCCCGCCTCGTCGTGCCGCCCATCCCGCTGTGTACCGACAATGGCGCGATGGTCGCCTGGGCCGGGGCGGAACGCCTGTCGCTCGGCGCCGCCGATCCGCTCGATTTTTCCGCCAGGGCGCGCTGGCCGCTCGACAGCGCCGACATGGGGCTGAGCCACCATGGGGCTTGAGCGTGTAGCCGTGATCGGAGCCGGCGCCTGGGGCACCGCCCTGGCGCAGGCTGCGGCCATCGCCGGACGCGAAGTGACAATCGTGGGGCGCGATCCGCAGGTGATCGACGAGATCAACACCCGGCGGTCCAACTCAGCCCACCTCGGCGACCAGCAGTTGTCTTCGAGGATCGGGGCCTCCAGTGACGTGCCCGACGCCGATATCTACGTCCTCGCCGTCCCGGCGCAGGCAAGCCGTGCGGCGCTCACCCAGCATGCCCCAGCCCTGCGCGGCAAGCCGGTGGTGCTGACCGCCAAGGGGCTCGAACATGGCAGCCTGAAGCGGCAGAGCGAGATCCTCCACGATATCGTCCCCGACGCCGATGCCTTCGTCCTCTCCGGCCCGAGCTTTGCCGTCGACGTTGCGGCGGGCCGGCCGACAGCGGTGACCCTCGCCGGCAACGATGCCGAAGCCACCTCGGATGTTGCCGCCGCCCTCGCCGGCCCGACCTTCCGCCTCTACGCCACCGACGACCTGCTCGGCGTCGAACTGGCCGGGGCGTTGAAGAACGTCTACGCGCTGGGTTGTGGCGCAGTAGAGGGCGCCGGACTCGGGGCCTCGGCCCGCTCGGCCATGATCGCCCGCGCGTTCGCCGAACTGACCCGGCTGGTGGTGAAGATGGGCGGCAGCGCCCACACGCTGACCGGTCTCGCCGGGCTCGGCGACCTGACGCTGAGCTGCACCTCGACCCAGTCGCGCAACTACCAGACCGGCATGGCACTGGGCCGTGGCGACAGCATCGCCGGCATCGGCCTCGCCGAGGGCGTCACCACTGCGCCGGTGGCCAAGCAACTGGCCGACGGCCTCGGTATCGACGCCCCGCTCATCGATGCAGTAAACCTGCTGCTCGGGGGCCGTGTCACCATCAACGAAATCGTCGCCGGCCTGATGTCGAGGCCGCTCAAGCGGGAGGACTGACTTTGCTTTATGCCCTGATTGCCCACGACAAGCCCAATGGACTCGCGAGGCGCCAGGCCGTGCGTCCGGAGCACCTGAAGCACCTCGAGACGCTGGGCGACCGCCTGATCCTCGCCGGCCCCTTCCTCGACGACAATGGCGACATGACCGGCTCGATCGTGGTGATCGAGGCCGAAAGCTACGACGCCGCCCGGGCCGATTTCGACCGCGACCCGTTCGTGCTGCAGGGCGTGTTCGATTCGGTCACCATCAAGCGCTGGCACCTCGGGATCAACAACACCAAGAAGTAGAGGGCGGGCGATGGCCTACTGGCTGATGAAATCCGAACCCGACGTCAACTCGTGGGACGACGTCGTCGGCCGCGGGACGCCGGAGGAGTGGCACGGCGTGCGCAACTACACCGCGCGCAACAACATGCAGGCGATGCAGCTCGGCGACGAGGCGTTCTTCTACCACTCCAATATCGGCAAGGAGATCGTCGGCATCATGAAGGTGGTGGCGCTGGCGCACCCCGATTCCACGGCCGAGCCCAACGACAAGGGCAAGATCGTGTGGGAATGCGTCGACATGCTGCCGGTGAAGCCGCTGCCGAAGCCGGTGACGCTGGCGACGATCAAGGCAACGCCGGAACTCGCCAACATGGAGCTGGTGAGGCTGTCGCGCCTGTCGGTGTCGAAGGTCACAGATGCCGAGTGGAAGCTGATCTGCGAGATGGGCGGATTGTAGCGCCTGAGCCCTGGGACGTTTGGCCCTTCTCTCCAGGCTGGTCGTGGTCGCGATGGGCCTGCAACCACGGTCGCGCTCACCCTCTAGCGCCGCGCCATTCTCGGCAGTTGCAGCCGAACGGATTCTCGCCTAAGAGGCTTGTCTCGTCCGATCGAACCAGGGAGGGGCGGCATGATGCATATCACCAAGCGACCTCGCCCCTTCGGGGATTGCGCGCTCCGTTAGGACGCGCGCCGGACTGCTCAGCGGTCCCCTGACTGCCGCTCCGGCGGCTCCCACCTTCGCTCCAATCGGGACCGGTTCGCTGCGCGTTTAGCGCGCCCGGACATGAGACAATGGCTCGTTTCAAGATAGACTTCCGCGCTGAAGCCTTTTCCAAGGTGCTGGGCTTCGCCTTCCGGCACTGGCAGAAGCAGCCCATCCGCATTGCAGTAATCATGCTCTGCGTGCTCGGCGAGATTACCACGGATCTACTGACGCCATTCTTCGCCGGCCGCCTCGTTGAGGCAGTGGCCAGCGGGGCGGCAACCAGCGAGATCGCCTGGAACAGCGCGGTGAGCGCCTTTCTGTTCCTTGCCGGGCTGGGCCTGATGGCGGTGCTGCTGCGCCAGGCCATCTTCATGCTGATCATCCGCCTGACGCTGAGGATGATGAGCGACGTGGTGACCCACGCCTTCAAGCGGGTGCAGCGCTTTTCGTCCGACTGGCACGCCAACGCCTTTGCCGGCTCGACGGTTCGCAAGATCACCCGCGGCATGTGGGCCCTCGACGTCCTCAACGACACAGTGCTGATCGCGCTCCTGCCGTCGATCGCGATGCTGATCGGCTCGACTATCCTGCTCGGCCTGTTCTGGCCGCTGATGGGGCTGATCGTCGGCGTCGGCTCGCTGATCTACATCGCCGTGACGGTGACGCTGTCGACCGCCTGGGTCGCCCCGGCGGCGAGCCTCGCCAACATGTGGGACACCCGCATGGGCGGCGCGCTGGCCGACGCCATCTCGTGCAACGCGGTGGTGAAGGGGTTTGGCGCCGAGACGCGCGAGGAGAGCCGGCTGAAGCTGGTGCTCGACAAGTGGCGCTCGCGCACCGACCGCACATGGCACCGCGGTACCTTCAACGGCACCGTGCAGAACACGCTGCTGTGGCTGATGCGCATCTCGATCATCGGCGCCGGGCTCTACCTCTGGCAGGCCGGCGCGGCGTCGGCGGGCGACATCACCTTCGTCATCACCAGCTTCCTGGTGCTGCAGGGCTACCTGCGCGACATCGGCCAGCACGTGCGCAACCTGCAGCGCTCGGTGAACGACATGGAAGAGCTGGTGCGGCTGGACGACGAACCGCTGGGGATCGACGACCGCGCGGGAGTCACGCCGATCGCCATAGCGGCGGGCGGCATCGCGTTCGAGCATGTCGACTTCCACTACGGCGTGCACACGCGGCCGCTCTACCAGGACCTGAACGTCACCATTCGGCCCGGCGAGCGGGTCGGCCTCGTCGGTCATTCGGGCTCGGGCAAGACCACGTTCGTGAAGCTGATCCAGCGGCTTTACGATGTTTCGGGCGGCCGGGTGACGGTCGATGGCGTCGACATTCGAGAAGTGGCGCAAGCCTCGCTGCGGCGTCAGATCGCCATCGTGCAGCAGGACCCGGTGCTGTTTCACCGCTCGCTGGCCGAGAACATCGCCTATGGGCGGCCGGAGGCGACGCGCGACGAGATCATCGAGTCGGCGAAGCTCGCCAACGCGCACGAGTTCATCGAGCGGCTGCCCAAGGGCTACGAGACGCTGGTGGGCGAGCGCGGCATCAAGCTGTCTGGCGGCGAGCGGCAGCGCGTGGCGATTGCCCGCGCGTTCCTGTCGAACGCCCGGGTGCTGATCCTCGACGAGGCGACGTCCAGCCTCGATTCGGAGAGCGAGGCGCTGATCCAGCAGGCGATGGACCGGCTGATGATCGGCCGCACCACGCTGGTCATCGCCCACCGGCTGTCGACCGTGCGTTCGCTCGACCGGCTGCTGGTTTTCGATGCCGGCAAGGTCGTCGAGGAAGGCACGCATGCGCAGTTGGTGGAACTCGATGGCGGCATCTACCGCCGGCTGTTCGAGCGGCAGGCCGGGGAACTGGTGAAGGGGCTGGCGGCGGCAGAGTAATCTGCCCCGCTTCCCTTCCATTCCATCGGTAAATGCCGATATAAGCCCGTATGGCCAATCTCCCGCTTTCCATTCTCGACCTCGCCCCGGTGTCGGAAGGCACCTCCACCCCCGATGCGCTGAAGCAGATCACGCGCCTCGCCCAGCTCGGCGATGATCTGGGCTACACCCGCGTCTGGTATGCCGAGCATCACGGCATGCCGTCGATTGCGTCTTCATCGCCCGAGGTGCTGATTGCCACCTCGGCCGCGAATACGAAGCGCATCCGCGTCGGGTCGGGTGGCGTGATGCTGCCCAACCATGTGCCGCTGCGGGTGGTCGAGACGTATCGCACGCTCAACGGGCTGAACCCCGGCCGCATCGATCTCGGCATCGGCCGGGCCGGTGGCAGCGATGGGCGGACGCTATCGGCGCTGCGTTCGGTGGGCGGCGAGTATTTCGCGCAGGAGCTGGCCGAGATGCTGGCCTTCGAGGAAGGCAACTTCGCCCCCGACCATCCCTTTGCGGCGATCACGGTGGCGCCGGAACGGGTGGCCCTGCCGCCGATCTGGCTGCTCGGCTCGTCGGGCGCGAGCGCGCAGGCGGCCGGCCAGCTCGGCGTCGGCTATTCGTTCGCGGCGCATTTTTCCGCCACGCCGTCCGCACCGGCCTTCGCCGCCTATCGCGCGGCGCACACCCCGACCGATGCGTTTCCAAAGCCGCATGCGATCATCGCGCTGTCGGCCCTGGTGGCACCGACCGACGAGGAGGCGCAGTTCCTCGCGCAGTCGCAGCAGCTGATATGGGCGTTGTTCATGTCGGGCGAAATCCGCAAGCTGGTGTCGCCCGAAGAGGCCTCTCGGCATGTCTATACCGACCACCAGAGACGGATCATCGAGAACCAGAGCAAGCTCTGGATCGTCGGATCGCCGGAGACGGTGAAGCGCGAGATCGAGGCGAAGGTCGCCGAGTCGGGCGCTGACGAGGTGATGGTGACCACCACCGCGTGGGACTACGACATGCGGCTGCGCTCTTACCGGCTGCTGGCTGAGACGTTTGGGCTCTGAGCCGCGCCCTCAGAGGTTGGAAAGCAAAAAATGCGCCACCTGCCACGCCGAACGCCACCTGTCAGCCGGCGAGCACGTTGATCAGCCGGTTGGCGCTTTGCAGCCTCTGCGCCAGAACCCGGGCGAGGGCGCGGTGGAACGCCGACGCCGCCTCGGGGCGGTCACGCTCGATGCGCGCCAGCGCGTCACGGCTCAGCTTGAACGCGACCACGTCGGTCCTAGCCAGTACCGAAGCCGACCGAGGCTCGTGGCCATAAAATGCGACCTCACCCAGGATGGTGCCAGACGCGAATCCCATCAGCACCACAACAGGCGAGCCATCCCGCGCCTCGAGCATGACTTCGCCGCTGCCGGCCTCGACGACCAAGATATCGTTGGCCTCCGTTCCCTGCAGGATCAGCCGCTCGCCGGCGCGGTATTCGTGCCGCTCCAGGTAAGGCAACATGGCGTCGGCCAGGACGCGGTCGCAGAGCAACTCGCCCAGAGACGTCGCGGCCGGTACAATTTCCGTCCTCACCTCCTCGGCGGCGCCGATCAGGTCGTTTTCGGCCCAGCGGAGCGCGGCCTCAAGATCGTCGGCGAAATGGAACGGGGCGCTTCGGATATCAAGCCCGCCATCGCTGAGGCGATCGGCTAGTGGTCCGAGGCTGGCGAACACGACGCGAAAGCCGTCGCGCTCGGCGACCCGGCGCAGCCGCTCAAAGCTCAGCACGGTCGATGAATCGAAACCGGTGACGCGACTGAAGTCGACGATGGCGTACCACTTGTCGCCGTCCGCGGTCCTCGATTGGGCGACGATGCGCTGCACGATGCGGTCGGACGTGCCGAAGAAGATAAAGCCGGCGAGTTTGATGACGGCGATCGCGTCGCCAAGTCCGGCCAGCTCTGATCGCCGCTGCTGGGTCACTGCGCGGGAATGATAGTCGCGGCCCGAGGCAATGAAGCGGACGCCGTCGACGCGGGCATACTCGACCGCGAACAGCACCAGCGCCGCCAGCAGCCCAATACCGATGCCGGCCGGCAATCCGGCGGCGATGCTGACGCCAAGGATGACGAGGATGATGGCGTATTCGGAGCGGCGCATAGTGCTGACGGGGCGCAGCAGCCAGTCCATGGTGAGAGACACCCCGATCCAGATCAGTAACGCCCCCAACATAGGCACCGGCACGCGCGAGAAGATCAGCGGCGCGAAGACCAGCGCGGCGAACGCCACAAGGCCGGCAATGACGCCGGTAGCCCGGTGCCATGCACCGAGCCGCTCGGCAAGCAACGACGTTGAGACGGCCGGAAACCCTGGGATACCGCCGACCAGTCCAGCGAGGATGTTGCCGGTGCCCATCGAACGCAGTTCGAGATTGAGGTCGACGTCGGAGCGCGTGTCGAGTTCGATGCCGCTGACATTCATCATCGCACCGGCAGTGGTGATGATCACCGCGAACGGCGCAAACACCAGTCCTGCGCCGACGGCGGTCCAGTCGACCACAGCAAGCTGGTCGATGCCGACCGGAGGCCAGCCGAGGCCAGTGGGCGGAACGACCGCCAGCCATCCCAACGCTTCCAGCTCAGGCTGCGATAGTCCCGCCGCGGCGGTGACGACGTTGAAGACGACGATGGCAACGAGCGCTGCGACCGGCAGGGCAACGCCGGATCGCCAGCGCCAGTTGGCGAGCACGACGACCGCCACGAAACCAAAGGCGAGACCGACCTTCAGCGACGTGTTGGGGTCGGCCAATTCGGGCAGCCGGTGGAGCCCCAGGTGCCCGCCGATGATGGTCTCCATGCCGCCGGTGATGAGGTACCAGCCGGTGATGGCGAGAAAACCGGCGAACACCGGATACGGCACGTAGCGCGTGATGCGGCCCAGCCGGAACGCGCCGAGCGCGAACATGGTCGCGCCCGATAGTGTTGTTGTCAGGCCGACGGTGACCAGAACGGTGGGCAGCAGCGCGGCTGGGTCGGCGCCCAAGGCGGCGACGGTCGCGCCGGTGACGGCAGCGAGCGCCACGACGGCGATTTCCTGCGTGGTGGTTACCTGCCCGGCCATGGTGCTAAGCAGCGAGCCGGCAATCGGCAGGATCGCGGAGGCGAACAGTATCGCGCTGCCGATGGGGGTGAGCAGCGGCAGCAGTTCGCCACGGGCGAGCAAGGCGGTATTGCCCAGCGCCAATGCCACCGACATCAGCCCGCAGAGGAAGCCGCAAACGACAATAGCAAGCGCACGCTGAAAAATCTGCCGGTCCTCCGCCAAGCCAGCGTGCGGAAGTGCACTAGGTTTGGCAAGACGCGGACCGACAAAAGCTGCGGCGGCAGCAGGATCAGGCCTGCAGGCGCTTCAAGATGGCGGCGCCCATTTCCTCGGTGCCGACGGTGCGGCGGTTCTGCTGCGCGATGTCGCCGGTGCGGAGGCCATCGGCCAGCACGCCGGAGATGGCGGCTTCGAGCCGGTCGGCCAGCACCACCATGTTGAACGAGTAGCGCAGCGCCATGGCGAAGCTCGCCAGCATGGCGATGGGGTTGGCGATGCCCTGACCGGCAATGTCGGGGGCCGAGCCATGCACGGGCTCGTAGAGCGCCTTGCGCTTGCCGGTGACCGGATCGGGCGCACCGAGCGAGGCGGAGGGCAGCATGCCGAGCGAACCGGTGAGCATCGCCGCTGCGTCCGACAGGATGTCGCCGAACAGGTTGTCGGTGACCATCACGTCGAACTGCTTGGGGTTGCGCACCAGCTGCATCGCCGCGTTGTCGGCAAGGATGTGGTGGAACTCGACGTCCGCATAGTCCTTGGCGACCGCATGGGCGACTTCGTCCCACAGCACGCCCGACTTCATGACGTTCTTCTTGTCGGCCGAGTGCACCTTGTTGGAGCGGGTGCGGGCGAGGTCGAAGGCGACACGGACGATGCGGTCGATCTCGTAGGTCTCGTAGACTTGGGTATCGACGGCGCGCTTCTGCCCGTCGCCGAGATCGGTGATTTCCTTGGGCTCGCCGAAATACACGCCGCCCGTCAGCTCGCGCACGATCAGGATGTCGAGACCCTCGATCAGCTCGCGCTTCAGCGAGGAGGCATCGGCCAGCGCCGGGTAGCAGATTGCCGGGCGCAGGTTGGCGAACAGCCCGAGATCCTTGCGCAGCCGCAGGAGGCCGGCTTCCGGGCGGTGCTCGTAGGGCACCTTGTCCCACTTCGGACCGCCGACGGCGCCGAAGATCACCGCATCGGCGGCCTTCGCCTTCTGCATGTCCTCTTCGGAGATGGCGACGCCATGCTTGTCGTAGGCGCAGCCGCCGACGAGGCCGGTATCGAGCGTGAAGTCGGTTTCGCCCTGGCTATTGAGCCAGGCGACCACCTTCCCGACCTCCGCCATGATTTCGGTGCCGATGCCGTCGCCGGGGAGGAGGAAGAGTTTCTGGGCCATTTCCTGCGGTTCCGCTTGTTCGTGCCGTTGTCCGAGCCGGTGCATAGCGCCATGGCGGCCACGCTGTCCAGCCGCACCAAAGGCGTGAACGTCCACTGAATGCCGCGCTCAGGGGCGATTCAAGCGGTCGCCGCTAGAAACAGCTCAACAACGCCGGCAGGGAGCCGGCTTCAAACAAGAGGAACTGAAAATGAAGTCTCTGATCATCATGGTGACCTTCGCCGGTCTTTCCGCCCTCGGCATCGCCCAGGCCCAGGCGGCCGCCGGCGACCTCGCCAAGTGCTACGACAAGGTCATCGCGTCGTGCAACAAGGGCAATCACGCCCAGAGCTGTGCCGAGAACGGCATGGACCAGTGCGACGAGATCCACCCGACTCCGTTCGTACAGAAGCACCTGCAGGGCTTCGCCGCCCGCCGCTGAACCCCGTCGGGGCTCCCCGAAAGCAGCCCCCTGCTTCAGTCGCCGCCCGCGCCAATCCGGGCGGTGACTTCGATTTCGAGTTTCATCTCAGGCGTCGTGAGCCCGCACACCACCATGGTGGCGGCCGGCCGGATGTCGCCGAAGGTCACGCCGGCCACTTCGACCAGCGCGTCATACCAGGCCATGTCGGTGATGTAGTAGCGGACGCGCAGCGTATCCCTGAGCGAGGCGCCAGCTTCCTCGAGGGCGCGGGCGATGGTGCCGAGCGCATTGCGCGCCTGCGCCGCTGCATCCTCGGGCATGGTCATGGTGGCGTAGTCGTAGCCGGTGGTGCCGGAGACATAGACCATGTCGCCATCCACCACGGCGCGCGAGTAGCCGATCTTCGCCTCGAACGGTGATCCCGACGAGATGTGGCGGACCATTGCGGCCTCAGAGCCAGGGGCGGTTCTGCGCCATCTTGCCTTCGAAGCTGGCGATCGCCGGGTCGGACTTCAGCGTACCAGCAATGTCGTCGAGCCCTTCGAGCAGGATCTGCTTGCGCGAGGGGTCGATGTCGAAATGGATCGAGCCGCCATCCGGCCCCTTGATGGTCTGGGCCTGCAGGTCAACCGACAGCGTGGCGTTGGAGCCGCGCTCGGCATCGTCTTGCAGCAGCGTCAGCTGCTCCGGGGTGACAACGATCGGCAGGATGCCGTTCTTGAAGCAGTTATTGTAGAAGATATCGGCGAACCCGGTGGAGATGACGCAGCGGATGCCGAAATCGAGCAGCGCCCACGGCGCGTGCTCGCGCGACGAGCCACAGCCGAAATTGTCGCCCGCGACAATGATCTTGGCGTTCCGGTAGGCCGGCTTGTTCAGCACGAAATCCGGGTTCTCGGTGCCGTCCTCATTGTAGCGCATCTCGGAAAACAGCGCGGAGCCGAGGCCGGTCCGCTTGATCGTCTTCAGGTACTGCTTGGGAATGATCATGTCGGTGTCGATGTTGATGATCGGCAACGACGCGGCAACGCCGGTGAGGTTCGTGAACTTGTCCATCGCAGGTACCCCTTTCAGGTGCCGGTGTAATGACGCAAGGCAACGGCCGCGGTCAAGTGGACTTGCGGTCAGGCGGCAACCAGGCTCTTGACCGAAAGTTCGCCTTCACGCTGCCGCGCCTTGGCGAGTTCGTAGCGGGTCTGCATCCGCATCAGGGTTTCGGCCCTGACGCCAAACGCATGTTCGAAACGGATCGCCATTTCTGCGGAGAGGGACGACCGCCCGTGAAGGAGGGCGCTGATCGCCTGCCGGCTGACACCGAAGGCTTCAGCCAGCCGGTTGACCGAGACGCCATGTGCCTCGACGATTTCAGTCCGGAGCCATTCTCCGGCGTGGATGGCAAAAGAGGGGTGAACCGTGACAACCATCAGTGATAATCCTCAAGGTCGAGGTCAGCTATCGCGCCGTCCTCGGTGATCGTGAATGTCATGCGCCAGTTGCGGGTCAGGGTCATCGACCACGTTCCAGCGCGATCGCCCGTCATCAGGTGAAGGCCATAGTTTGGCGGGGTGGCCAGTTCGTCCATGTCCTCCGCAACAATGATGAAGTTGAGCATGCGGAAAAGCCGGTCAACCAGATCTCCCGGTAACCCCTTCGCATTGCCCGTTTCAACAAACCGACTGAGCGCCTTGTGGGCGATGCTCTCGATTTCCATGAGGCGGAAACTAGCAGCGTCGCGGCGCAATGTAAAGCGACGCTTTACATGGCGGAAAAGCGCTAAGCCGCGAGGCTGTCCTTCGACTCGAGGCCGAGCATCAGGTTCAGGTTCTGCACCGCTGCGCCGGATGCGCCCTTGCCGAGGTTGTCGTAGACGGCGACCAGCAGGGCCTGCGCGCGCTTGTCGTTGGCGAACACGTGCAATTTCATGCGGTTGGTGTCGTTGTAGACGGTCGGGTCGAGCTCGGGCGACTTCTCCAGCGCTTCGAGCGGCGCGACTTCGACGGCTCTGTTGGGGATCACGGCAAAATGTGCATGGATCGCTTCGTGCAGTTCGGCGCCGGTCGGCACCCTGTCGAGGCTCCACAGCTGCAGCGGCACATAGGTCGCCATGCCCTGCTTCACGTTGATGACCGCCGGCTGGAACAGCGGATCGTGCGCCAGTCTGGCGTAGGTGCGCATTTCGGGCAGGTGCTTGTGGTTGAAGCCGAGCGCATAGGGGGCGTAGTGGCTCTGGCCCGCTCCCCCGCCCTCATAGGCCTCGATCATCTGCCGGCCGCCGCCCGAATAGCCGGAGACGGCGTTGACGGTGATCGGGAAATCGGCCGGCAGCAGGCCGGCCTCGATCAGCGGCCGGACGGTGGCGATCGGTCCCTGCGGATAGCAGCCGGGATTGGAGACGCGCTTGGCGGCGGCGATCTTTGCCGGCTGCGCCTTGTCCATTTCGGCAAAGCCATAGGTCCAGCCCTCGGCGACCCGATAGGCGGTGGAGGCGTCGATCACCTTGGTGGTGTCGTTCTCGATCAGCGATACGCTTTCCCTGGCTGCATCGTCGGGCAGGCAGAGGATGGCGACGTCGGCGAGGTTCAGCAGGCGCTTCCGCTCGTCCTGGTCCTTGCGCTTGTCGTGGGCGATCGAGATGATCTCGAGGTCGCGGCGGCCTTCGAGGCGCTCGCGGATCTGCAGCCCGGTGGTGCCGGCTTCGCCATCGATGAAGATCTTCGCGACCATGACTGTCTCCCTCAAGGTGCAGGAGTTGAATGCGGCGCACATATAGGAGTTGCGTGGCCCGCCTGCAAAACAAAATCCGGATGCCGAGGCGGCTTGCCCGGCGCGGCGCCTGCCGCTACGCCTTGAGCAAAACAGGAGGCTGCCCATGACCCCGCATAACCACGCAAAGCCCGGCGACTATGCCGAAGCCGTGCTGCTGCCCGGCGACCCGCTGCGCGCCAAGTGGATCGCCGAGAATTTCTTCGAGAACGCGCGCCCGGTGAACTCGGTGCGCAACTGTCTCGGCTTCACCGGCACCTGGAAGGGCAAGCCGGTTTCGGTGCAGGCGACCGGCATGGGGCAGGCCTCGCTGTCGATCTACGTGCACGAACTGATCAACGTCTACGGCGTGCAGAAGCTGATCCGCGTCGGCACGGCGGGCGGGCTCAACGCCAAGGTGAAGGTGCGCGACCTGATCATCGCCCAGGGCGCGACCACCGACAGCGCCATCGTCCGCGACGCATTCACGCCGTTCAACTTTGCCCCGATCGCCGATTTCGGCCTGCTGCGCGACAGCGTAGAGCGCGCCGAGAGGGCCGGCATGCGGTACCATGTCGGCAACATGCTCTCGTCCGATATCTTCTACCACATCGAGCCCGGCCTCGCCGGCTATGGCCGCCTGCCGGCGCACGGCATCCTCGGGGTCGAGATGGAAGCAGCGGCGCTCTACACGCTCGCCGCCCGCTTCGACCGCAAGGCGCTCGCCATCTGCACGATGACCGATTGCCTGATCACCCACGCCGAGCTTTCGTCCGACGAGCGGCAGAGTTCGCTGCGCGAGATGATCACGCTCTCGTTGGACGTGGCCGTAGGAGACTGAACCGCCGCTTTTGCGCCGCGATCCTTGGGTTAAGCTCGCTCAACAGGGGACGATCAGTTCATGCTTGGAAAGCACAACGCGGCGCGACTGCAGGAAACCATCCGGAGCGTCGAGACGCTGACCCGGTTCGCGCTGGCGGTGCTGGCGCTGGCTTCGGGCGTCTACACCTATCTGGGCGTGCGCGGCATCCTCGATGGGTCCGCCACGTTCGTGTTCTTTGCCGCGATCATCTATTCGGCGGCCGTGTCGGTGGCGATCTACGCGTTCTGGAGCTTCATGCTCCGCTTCGTGCCCCTGGTAGTCTCCGGCACGCAGCGGGCGGCGCTGTTCCTCACCATGGCCTTCGGCTGCGTGATGATCATCGCCATGTCGAGCTGGCTCAATGCGGCGGCGCTGGCCGGTTCTGCCGCTACCGAGCAGCACCTCGCCGTGACGCTCGAGGGCTATGTCGCCGATCTCGATGCGGCACACGGCAATGCACTCGCCGCGCAGTCGCTGCTGCCCGACGTGCAGCGCGCTGCCGAGCGGTTCAGCCGGCTGGCGGAAGATGAGCGCTCGTCAGGTGCGCTCACCGGCACCACCGGCTCCGGCTCGGTGGTGCAGCTGCTGACCCAGATGGCGGCGCAGATGACCGAACTGGGCAATTCGATCGCCTCGTCCCGCGACGAGGTGCAGACCCTGTTCACCCAGGGCTCCGAGCATCTGGCGAGGATGCGCGGGCTGGTGTCTGCTCCCGGCGACGTCGCACCGCGTGCCGATCAGTTCGCCGCCGAGGTGGTGGAGCTCAACGCCGTCGTCTCCGCGCTCCAGGAAACCAGCGTCGCCCCGTCGGTGAAGCGTGCCGCGCAGGACCTGTCGCTCGGCTTCATCGCGCCGGTGGCCGATGGCGGCAATGCCGGGCTGGTCAGCCGGCAGGACCAGGTGATGGGCAATGTCCGCACCTCGGTCGAGGCTCAGTCGCTGGCTCTGAGCCAGGCCGCCGACGAAATCCTCGCCGAGCCCAAGGTCGAGCCGCGGCGGTTCACGGCGCTGAGCTCCGCCGATGCGGTGCTGCGCTACTGGAGCGATTTCATTCCGTCTTGGGCGGGCGCCATCTCGATCGACCTGCTGCCGGTGGTGCTTGTGCTGGTGCTGATGGTGGTGAACGACGCCATGCGGCGCGAATCCGGCTCGCTGGAAATGGCCGAGACGATGACCGCCGCCGAGATGCTGCGCGCCATGGCGCTCTATCGGCAGATGGCGGCCGGCCCGCAGCCGAGCGCCGAGGAACTACAGGCCGCAGAGACTGCGATGGCGCCGGAGCCCACTGTCGCGCCCGTCGAACGCGAGATCACCCCCGACGCGACGGTCACGCCGCTCGAGAGCGCCCGCAAGCGCGGCGACGGACCGGGTCGCGCATGAGAACTCGAACATGAGCACTGCGGCACCGAAGCGGCGCGGCATCGTCGCGGCGCTGGCGCGGATCGAGGACGGCACGATCATCCGCGCCGCCTTCTTTGCGATGCTGGCCGGCACAGCCGCGGTGCTCTATGTCGACTATGGCGAACTGACGGCGGGGGATCGCGCCAGCCTCGCCATGCCGGACATCCCGGTGCTGCCTGCCTTCAATCCCGACGACCCGATGCTTCCCGGCGGGCCGGTGGTCACCACCGACCCTGAACTGCTGCGCCAGCCGCTCACGGTGGCGCTCGGGCCGGGCGGGGTGCTGTCGCTGACCGGCAGCATCGACCCCGGCAGCTTCGAGCGGGTGCAGGCGGAACTTGAGGCGCGCGGCGAGTATGTGAAGCAGGTGGCGATCAACTCGCCCGGCGGCTCGGTGATCGATGCGGTGAAGATCGGCGCGTTGATGGTGGTGGGCGAATACACCACGTCCGTGGGGAACGGAGCGCTCTGCGCCTCGAGCTGCCCGCTGATCCTCGCCGGTGGCAAGCAGCGGCTGGCATCCGCGCAATCGGCGATCGGGGTGCACCAGATCTACGCCATGGCGACGGCGGGCGACCTGCCCAGCGGGTTGGCAGGGGTCGGCAATGCGATGTCGGAGGCCCAGCGCACCACGGCAATTATAACGCGTTATCTCGGCACGACGGGTGTGGATCCGGCCGTGTGGCTGCACGCCCTCGAAACCCCGCCCAGCCAGCTCTACTACCTGTCCCGCGAAGAACTGACGACCTACCGGCTTGTCACGCAATTCACAGACTAGTCGGTTAACTTCCAAATCCGGACACAATAGCGGCGGACGATCGTTCTTGCGACGGAACCACGCGGCCTGTCGTTCGTTTTGGCATCTGAGGGGAGGCCTGACCATGAACACGCATACACTCGTACGCCACACCGACATCCAGAGATGGGTGAGCGCCCGCAAGGGCCAGCCGGCAATCCGCCGGGTCCCTGACCCGACCGGCGCAATCAAGAGCAGGCTTACGCTGAGCTTTGCGCTCCATAATGCCACGCCGACCGAAACGCCGAGCCAGGACGACGGCCTGAGCCCGGTATCCTGGAAAGCCTGGCTTGCTGAACTCGACCGACAGCATCTGGCGCTTCGCGTGTCAGGCGAAACGCAGCCGAACTTCGAGTTCGTGGAACGACGCGAACTGAACTGAGCGCCTAGCTAGGCCCGGCGCATTGCCGTGGTGCCAGCCAGGGGATGGGCCGGCATCTGGTCCGCGTCCGGTCCGGTGGCGATGCTGACCCGGTCCCGCCCGCCGCGCTTGCTGACATAGAGCGCGGCATCTGCCCGGCGTCGCAGGTCGGACAGGCTCTCGCTGCCATCGTATTCCGCCACCCCGAAACTGGCGGTGACCCGCACATGGGCCGGCAGCGCCCCGATGGGCTGGCTGGAGAACGCCGTCCGCAGCGTTTCCGCATAAAGCCGCGCCGCCGCGAGGCTTGCCCCCGGCAGCAGCACCGCAAATTCCTCGCCACCCATCCGGCTGGCGATCGCCCCACCGGGTGGGTTGGTGGCCAGCAGGCTGGCTAAGGCGATAATCACCTGGTCGCCGGTATCGTGGCCGAAATTGTCGTTGATGGACTTGAAGCTGTCGAGGTCGCTGACCACCAGCGCCAGCGGCATGCCCTTCTGGTTCGAGCCTGCCAGCACGGCTTCGGCGCGATCTTCGAAGCCCCGGCGGTTGAGCAGGGAGGAGAGGGGGTCAGTCTCGGAGCGCGCAGTGATCTCGACCAGCATGTCGCGCACCAGCATCAGCAGGGTGAGCAGGCCCACCGCTACCTGCAGGACGGCGCCGAGCGACTGCGAATAGAGCGCGTAGGTGGTGGCGATGTAGCTCTGCGCGAAATCACCCGCGCCGCCGGTCCAGTGCGCCACCAGCGGCTTGGTGAAGAACTGCACGGCGCTGAGGCAGAACAGCACCAGCAGCGCCAGGTCCATCGGCTGCCGGCGGCGCGACCGCCAGACCTGCAGCGCCGCGATCGCCTGCAGCAGGGCGAAGGGGGCCTGGTAGGCCAGCATACGGACGAGCGAATCGCGGCCGATATCGTAGGCGAGCCAGTTCGCAGTGATCGACAGGACGGCGATCACGGCGACCGCGAGCCAGGGCATGGGCTGACGATAGCGCGACGCTATGCCGATGGTGATGCAGCCCATGGCGCCGAGGAAAAAGGCAAAGCCGGCCGTATAGGTGAGCTGCGCGTTGACCTGCACCGGCAGGATCAGCTCGGCGCCGATATAGAGCAGCCCAAAGCAGTAGGCGAGCGCGAACCAGCGCGGCGTGCCGTCACTGCGGTTGGTCGCGGCGACCAGAAAGAACGCGAGCGCAAACAGCGCCGCGATGAACAGGTTGATGGCGAGAATGAAACTCGCGCCGGCCATGTGATCTCATGTCCTTGATCCAGCGCAAAATGTACGGGTTTGGAGTAGAAGAGAGGTTAATGGTGCCAACATTAAGAGGGATGCGGCCGGCCGCGGAACTCTCGAGGGTGGAGGCACTTAAGACTTGCACTCGAACGGGCCATGCGGTCCGGCGTCACAACGAGAGAGGCGACTATACAATGACCCAGGTTCTGACCGATCACGAGGCAATCCGGCTGTGGGCCACCGCCCGTTCCGGCAACCCCGCCATGGACGACAACCCCGGCACGCCGGTGCTGCGCATCCTGTTCGACCAGATGGCGCTGAATGCCGGCGAAAACCAGTATGGCGACCGCCCCGGCGGCATCGACCTCGTCAGCTGGGATGAGTGGTTCGAGGTGTTCGACAGGGAGAAATTCGGGCTGCGGGTCGAGGACGAGCGGCCGGGCGTGCTCGACGACTATTTCGAGTTCGTCCCCCGCGACGGCGATCAGCAGGGCTAACAGGCAGCGGGCTAGTGGGGCCGGAGCCGCACCCACTCGTCCCAGACGTGCTCGGCATCGATGTCGTGGTAGGGCCTTGACTGGTCCAGCTTCAGCGCTGCCGAGTACGGGACGGCCATGCACACGGCGGCATCGCGACCCGCCAGGACTTCAGCCTCGGTAAGCGGACGTCCGGCCCGCTTTTCCAGGAGGCGCAGCACGTCGATCAGCGGCGGAATGAAGACCAGCACCAGCGGATCGGCTTCATCGTTCGCGCTCATTCCCGCTCCGCCGCGGCTTCGATGGCCTCCATGTCCTCGTCGGAAAAGCCGAAATGGTGGCCGATTTCGTGTACGAGGACGTGGGTGATGATCTCGCCCAGCGTTTCTCCGTCTTCGGACTCAGCCCAGTAGTCGAGGATCGGGCGGCGGTAGAGCCAGACCTGGTTGGGGAGCTGGCCGGTGAAGCCCTGCAGGCCGCCCTGTGGCAGCCCGACGCCGCGGAACAGCCCGAGGATATCGAACTCGCTCTCGAGCTCCATCTCGCGGATGGTCTCTTCGTCGGGAAATTCCTGCACCAGGCAGGGCACGTTGCCGGCCAGTGCCCGGAACTCCTCGGGCAGCGCGGCGAAGGCGGCAGCCGCGATCTGCTCGAAGTCGTCGAGGGACGGAGCGGTTCGCTCCGTCCACTGGTTGATTGTCGTCATGTTGCTCTGTCCAAGCGATCCCTGAAGGGCTCGCTTGCCCAACCGCGGTCTACTGCCACTCGCGGATATCGACGAAGTGGCCGGCGATGGCGGCGGCGGCAGCCATCTGCGGCGAGACGAGGTGCGTGCGGCCCTTGAAGCCCTGGCGGCCCTCGAAATTGCGGTTCGAGGTGGAGGCGCAGCGCTCCTGCGGCTTCAGCTTGTCGGGGTTCATGGCGAGGCACATGGAGCAGCCCGGCTCGCGCCACTCGAAGCCCGCATCCTTGAAGATCACGTCGAGGCCCTCGGCCTCGGCCTGCTCCTTCACGAGGCCGGAGCCCGGCACCACCATAGCGTTGACGTGGCTCGCGACCTTCTTGCCGCCGACCATTTTGGCGGCAGCGCGCAGGTCTTCGATGCGGCCATTGGTGCACGAACCGATGAACACGCGCTCTATCGAAATGTCGGTGATCTTCGTGCCCGGGGTGAGGCCCATGTATTCGAGCGCCCGGATCTTGGAGGCGCGCTTGTTCTCGTCGGCGATGTCGTCGGGGTTCGGCACGACGCCCTGCACCGAGATGACGTCCTCGGGCGATGAGCCCCAGGAAACGATCGGCGGCAACTGGGCGGCATCGAGGATGACCACCTTGTCGTAAACCGCGTCCTCGTCGGAATAGAGGGTCTTCCAGTATTCGACGGCGTGGTCGTAGGCGGCGCCTTTCGGTGCGCGCGGGCGACCCTTCACGTATTCGAAGGTCTTCTCGTCGGGGGCGATCAGGCCGGCGCGGGCGCCGCCTTCGATGGTCATGTTGCAGACCGTCATGCGGCCTTCCATCGACAGCGCGCGGATCGCTTCGCCGGCGAACTCGATGACGTGCCCGGTGCCGCCAGCGGTGCCGATCTCGCCGATGATGGCGAGGATGATGTCCTTGGCGGTGACGCCCGCCGGCAGCTGGCCATCGACACGCACCAGCATGTTCTTGGCCTTCTGCTGGATCAGCGTCTGCGTGGCGAGCACATGCTCGACCTCGGAGGTGCCGATGCCGTGCGCCAGCGCACCGAACGCGCCGTGCGTCGAGGTGTGGCTGTCACCGCAGACGATAGTCATGCCGGGTAGCGTGAAGCCCTGCTCCGGTCCGACGATATGGACGATGCCCTGCCGCTTGTCGAAGGGGTCGTAATACTCGACGCCGAAATCGCGGGTGTTTTCCGCCAGCGTCGCGATCTGGATCGCGCTCTCCGGGTCGGGGTTGGGCAGCGAGCGATCGGTGGTGGGGACGTTGTGGTCGACCACCGCCAGCGTGCGCTCGGGGGCGCGGACCTTGCGGCCGTTCAGGCGCAGGCCCTCGAAGGCCTGCGGGCTGGTCACCTCGTGGACGAGGTGCCGGTCAATGTAAATAAGGCTGGTCCCGTCCTCGTTGTTCTGAACAAGGTGATCATCCCAGATCTTATCATACAGCGTCTTGCCGGCCATCTTGAGGTCCAACTCGGGTCAGGGGGTGTAACCCGCGGTACTTAAGTGTCGGCGGCGAACCGGTCAAGCTGGCCGGAGGTCGCGGCGTTCGTCTCGCAGATGTTTGACCGCAAATACGCCGAAGAGACTCGTGTCGATGCCGATGTGTTTGCGGTTCCACCAGGCGATGGCGATGGTGGCCACGGCGCGCGACCCGGCATTCACTGCGGCCGCCCCGACGAGACCCCAGGTCGGGATCACCGCGATCTCGACGACAAGGCCAAGCAGCATGATGCCACCGAAGATGCGGACATAATCGCGCTCGTGCCCGGTCATCATCATCACAATGCGCGAAGGGCCGGTGGCGGCGTCGAACAGCAGCCCGACCGCGAGCAGGATCAGCACCCAGTACCCGGCCTCGCTGTGGGGACCAAACAGGCCAAGCACCGCCGAACCGAACACCACGTAGCCGCCGAACACCGCCAGCGAGAACACGAACCCGGCCCAGGCGCAGAGAGCCGTGATCGCCTGCGCCTTGCGCATTTCGCCGGCATGGTAGTGCCGCGACACCATCGGCGCGACCACGAGCGTGATGGCGAACATGAACAGCGTCAGCAGCCCGGCGGTGCGGAATGCATTGAAGTAGATGCCGGCGCTCTCGGCATCGACCATGAGGCCGATGAAGATGGTGTCGGCATTGAGCGCGGCGGAATCGATCACCGTGCCGATGAGGAACCAGCGCGTCGCGCCGCCATGCTCGCGCCAGTAGGCGCGCAGCGCGCCGAACCCCCAGGCGATCTCGTGGCCGCGGCGGCGGGCCAGCCAGTATTGCAGCCCCAATGCCAGGGCGAGAACTGTCGCCGTCAGCAGCAGTGCGCCCCAGCCGGTGAGCGCTACGCCCGCGGCGAACAGCCCGACCACCAACAGCGGCACCAGCAGCCGCCAGAGGATGTCGCGCGGGGTGAGCGCGGTCCACACCGAGCCCTGCGCGCGAAGGGCCGAGCTCCAGTACTCGGCGAAGGCCATCGGCAGCACCAGCGCCGCAGCGGCGAAGATGTGCGCCACCGGTCCGGTCGTCAGCATGCTGAGGAGGATCGCGCCGGCAATCAGGGCCGCTGAAAGCGCGAGGCTGGCGACAAGCACCAGCGCGCCACCGGCCCGCACCGCCTCGACCGCCTTGTCCCGTCGGCCGGCCACCTCCTCCTCCGGCCAGTAGCGGAGGATGGCGGTCTGCTGACCCATCGAGCCGCCGATCGACAGCAGCGTCGCGAGGCTGAGCCCGAAGGCGAAGTAGCCGTATTCGGTGGCGCCCATGGTGCGCGAGAGCACCACGTACATGGCGTAGGTCAGCCCGGCGGTGGCGACCTTGATGAGCAGCGACACCAGCGAGCGGTTGAGGCCGGTCTTGAGCAGTGCGCGCAGGTCGGAGGGGATAGCGGCCATTAAGTCCGTCACAACAGGTTCGGCGGACTATGGCAGGCATGGGCTGACAAGGTCTTACCACTCGACAACGGGTTTGGCGGGACGCAGTGTGACGGGCAGAAGCCGGGGGGATTGCCGTGAACGAGCTGACGGTTTTCGATGCGCGTGCGGCGCTGATCGCGCGGGCGCAGGGCTACCTGTCGACCGAGCCGAGTTTTTCGCGCTTCCTGCGTGCCGTCGCCGAGGCCACCGACCCCGAGGATCTGCGGCCCTACGCCGTCGAGGTGCTGGAGGAGCGGTTCCGCAAGTCCTACGGCCGGTTGGGCAAGCGTGAACTGGCAAGCTTCAACGTCTATGTCGTGCCCGCCGACCGGCCCGGCGGGCGCGACATTGTCGAGGTGTTCTGCGCCGACATGCCATTCATCGTCGACAGTGTGCTGGCGGCGATCCGCGTCTATGGCGGCGTGGTGAAGGCGATCACCCATCCGGTGCTGCAGTTCGACCCCGCCACCTATCGCGTGCTCGACCAACCCACCCCCGGCAGCCGGCTGGAGAGCTTCCTCCACGTCGAGATCGACCCCTTGCCCGACCTCGTGGTGCGCGAGGCCATGAAGGGCGAGATCGAAGCGACGCTGACCGATGTGGGCCGCGCCGTCGCCGGCTGGCGGCCGATGCTGGAACGGGTGCGCAAGGCGGTGCAGGACTGGCACCAGCACCCGCCCAAGGCGCCGCCCGCGCATATCGCCGAAGGCATGCATTTCCTCGGCTGGCTGGCCGAGCACAACTTCACCTTCCTCGGCATGCGCGAGTACCGGCTCGATGGCGATGCCGGGGCGAAGCGCCTGGTGCCGGTGCACGACAGCGAACTGGGCATCCTCGAGGACCCCAACGTGCTGTTCCTGCGCTCGGGCCGGAACTTCGTCGAGATGACCGAGCAGCATGCGACGTTCCTCGCCGAGAACGCGCCGCTGCTGGTCACCAAGGCCAACATCAAGTCGCGCGTCCACCGCCGCGGCTACATGGACTATATCGGGGTCAAGCTCTACGACGCGGCGGGCGCCCCCTCGGGCGAACTGCGCATCATCGGGCTCTTCACCTCGATGAGCTACGCCACGCCCAACATCGACGTGCCGCTGATCCGAATGAAGGTTTCGGAGGTGCTGAAGCGCGCCGGCAATGACCCCAAGGGCCACGCCGGCAAGGCGCTGATGAACGCGCTCGACACCTTCCCGCGCGAGGAGCTGTTCCAGATTTCGGACGACCTGCTGGTCGAGTTCGCGACCATCATCGCCCAACTGGGCGACCGGCCGCGCGTGCGGGTGCTGTCGCGCATCGACCGGTTCGACAATTTCGTCTCGGCGCTCGTCTATGTGCCGCGTGATCGTTACGATTCCGACATCCGCGCGGTGATCGGCGCCTACCTCGCGGAGGAGTATGATGGCCGCATCTCGGCCTTCTACCCGCATTTCCCCGAGGGCGATCTGGTGCGGGTGCAGTTCATCATCGGCCGCGATGGCGGCAAGACGCCCAACCCCAGCCGCGACGAACTGGAAGCCGGCGTCGCCGGGCTGATCCTTACCTTCGGCGACCGGCTCAAGGCCGCCTCCGGCAATTCCGGCGCCGTGGCGGATTTCCTCGAGGCGTTTCCCGCTGACTACCAGGCCAACAACTCGGCCGACGAGGCACTCGCCGACATCGAGACGATCCGGCTGCTGCCGGACGAGAGCGCCATCGCGCTCCGGCTCGGCGTGCGCGACGGCCGCGAAAGCCCGATCGGGCTCAAGGTCTACCACCGCGGCAGTCCCATCCCGCTCTCGGACCGCGTGCCGATGCTGGAGAATTTCGGTTTCCGCGTCATCGACGAAGACACCGCCACCGTCACTCCCACCCATGGCGGCGTAACCTACATTCACGACATGCAGCTCGACGCCACCGGCCCCGTCGACCTTGCCGACCGGTTGCTGGCCGAGAAGATCGAGAACGCCATCCTTGCCGTCTGGCGCGGCGATGCCGAAAGCGACGCCCTCAACGCTCTCACCACGCTGCGCGGCCTGAGCTGGGACGACGTCGAGGTGCTGCGTGCCCTCACCCGCTACCTCAAGCAGGTCGGCATCCCGTATTCGCGCGACTACCTCAACGCGGTGCTGGCCCGGCATGGCGATGTCGCCGAAGCGCTGGTGACACTGTTCCATGCCGACAACGATCCGCACTATGCCGGGCACCGCGAGCGCGCGGCGCGTGAGGCCCGCACTACCATCGCCGCCGCTATCGACGCGACCACCTCGCTCGACGAGGATCGCATCCTGCGCCGCCTGCTCAACCTCGCCGAGGCGGTGGTGCGGACCAACGCCTACCAACGCGACCAGTCGGGTGCCCGCCGACCGGCCCTGGCGCTGAAGTTCGATTGCAGCAAGGTCGATGCACTGCCCGAGCCGAAGCCGTACCGCGAAATCTTCGTCTACTCGCCGCGCGTCGAGGGCCTGCACCTGCGGTTCGGCCCCATTGCCCGTGGCGGCCTCCGCTGGTCCGACCGGCCCGAGGACTTCCGCACCGAGGTCCTGGGTCTGGTGAAGGCCCAGCAGGTGAAGAACGCCATCATCGTGCCGGTGGGCGCCAAGGGGGCCTTCGTGCCGCGCCAGACGCCGGCCGGCGCCGACCGCGAGACCGTGCTGCGCGAAGGGACGATCTGCTACAAGATCTTCGTTTCCACCCTGCTCGATGTCACCGACAATCTCGACGTCGACGCGGTGGTGCCGCCCCCCGACGTGATGCGGCGCGACGGCGACGACCCCTATCTGGTGGTGGCCGCCGACAAGGGCACCGCGAGCTTTTCCGACACCGCCAACGCCATCGCCATTGGCCGCGACTTCTGGCTCGGCGACGCCTTCGCCTCGGGCGGCTCGGCCGGCTACGACCACAAGAAGATGGGGATCACCGCGCGCGGCGGTTGGGAGGCGGTGAAGCGGCATTTCCGCGAGCTTGACCGCGACATCCAGACCTCGCCATTCACGGCGGTGGGCGTCGGCGACATGAGCGGCGACGTGTTCGGCAACGCCATGCTGCTGTCGCCGCAGACCCGGCTGATCGCCGCCTTCGACCACCGCGACATTTTCATCGACCCCGATCCGAACCCTGAGACGAGCCTCGCCGAGCGCTCGCGCCTGTTCCAGCTGCCGCGCTCGAGCTGGCAGGACTACAATGCGGAGCTGATCTCGAAGGGTGGCGGCGTGTACCCGCGTACACAGAAGGTGGTGCCGCTGTTCGCCGAGGCGCGGAAGGCCCTCGGGCTGGGCAACGAGCAACTGTCACCGAGCGACGTCATCCGCGCCATCCTCAAGGCGCAGGTCGACCTGCTCTGGTTCGGCGGCATCGGCACCTATGTGAAGAGCGCGGCCGAGACCGATGCACAGGCCGGCGACAAGGCCAATGACGCGGTGCGCATCAACGGCGGCGACATTCGCGCGCGAGTGGTGGGCGAAGGCGCCAACCTCGCCATGACCCAGCTCGGCCGCGTAGAGTATGCCAAGGCCGGCGGGCGACTCAACACCGACGCCATCGACAACTCGGCCGGCGTGAACTCCTCCGACCTCGAGGTGAACATCAAGATCGCGCTTGGCGCCCTCACCCGCACCGGCCAGCTGACGACCCAGACGCGCAACGAGTTCCTCGCCTCGATGACCACCGAGGTGGCGGCGCTCTGCCTGCGCAACAACTACCTGCAGACCCTGGCGCTCTCGGTGGAAGAGCATCGCGGACTTGCCGCCTTCCCCGAGCACCACGGCCTGATCGAGGCGCTGGAGCGCTCCGGCGACCTGAGCCGGAGCGTCGAGTTCCTGCCCGATGACCCGGCGCTGCGGGCCAGGGTGCAGGCCGGCAAGGGTCTGACCCGGCCCGAACTGGCGGTGCTGCTCGCCTACGCCAAGAACGGCGTCAATTCCGACCTGCTGGCGACTGGCGTGCCGGACGATCCTTACCTCGGCAAGGAGCTCTACCGCTACTTTCCCGACCGGCTCACCGAGACCTTCCCCGACACCGTCACGACGCATCGGCTGCGCCGTGAGGTGATCGCGACCGTGCTGTCGAACGCCATGCTGAACCGCGGGGGGGCGGCGTTTGTCAGCGAACTGTCCGCCGCCACCAATGCCGATGTGGGGCAGATCGTGGCGGCCTACGCAGCCGCTCGTGACGTCTACGGCACGCCCGAGCTCAACCTGCTGGTCGACGGGCTGGATGGACAGGTGCCCGGCCGCACACAGCTGACGCTTTATGCCGAAGTGCAGGCGCTGCTCCGTCGCGAGGCCCTGTGGTTCCTGCGCAATACCGGCTTCGAGGGCGGCCTCGCGCCGCTGGTCGAGCGCTATGCGGCCGGCATTGCCGACGTGAAACTGCTGCTGGGCAGCCTCGTCGGGCCGTGGCTGGAGCGCAACGTGACTGAACGGGCCGAGCGGTTCGAAGCGGCGGGCGTCAGCCGGAACCTCGCGCACCGTTTCGCCGAGCTGCCGGTGCTCTCGCTGGCGACGGACGTGGTGCTGGTTGCCGAAAAGACCGGCGTCACCGTGCCTGAGGCGGCCACTGCCTTCTTCGGCGTGCTGGAGATATTCGGCCTCGGCCGTGTCATCGAGGAAGGCAACGCCATCGTGCTCGCCGACCGGTTCGACCGGATGGCGCTCGACCGGGCGCTCGCCAACCTCACCCGCGCCCAGCGCGACCTCACCACCGACGTGCTGTCGGCCAGCGAGGGTGACATCGCTGGCCGCCTCGAAACCTGGCGCACCAGCCGCGCCGAAGCCATCACCCGCGCCGCGGACGCCGTTCGCAGCCTTACCGAGGGCGACATGACGGTATCGCGCCTCAGCGTGGCAGCCGGACTGCTGAGCGACCTGGCCCGGAGTGCTTGAGCAGAGGGGCGGCGATGTGTATACTTACGTCGCTCTATACACATCGAGGCAGCGATGCGCACCAATATCGACATCGATGACGAGCTGATGGCTGCCACCATGCGGGCGACAGGGCTTGCGACCAAGAAAGCTGCCGTCGAAGAAGCAATGCGCCGCACGGTCCGCAATGAGGAGCTTCGGCAGGCATTGGAGAGCCTTCGTGGTATCGGATGGGATGCACCTGAAATGCAGGATCGGCAGTTCAGAGAGGACGGCACGATCTACTATCCCGACGACAAGGAATGATCGTCGTCGATAGTTCGGTGTGGATCGGAGCGCTTGCCGACGCCGTCAATCCACAGGTGGGAGCGCTTTTCTCAATATCCGACCGCACACAGATCCTGCTGGGGGACGTGATAATGCTCGAAGTCCTCCGCGGCGTCCGCTCGGAAGCCGCGGCTCGCAGGGTCGAGGCAGATTTGCGCCGTTTTGCATTGGTCCAGATGCTGAATACGGAGATTGCAGTGAGGGCGGCGAAGAACTACCGCCACCTCCGCTCCGTCGGCATAACGATACGCAACAGCGTGGACCTTATCATCGGCACATACTGCATCGAGCACGGCCACCAGCTGCTGCACCGGGACCGTGACTTCGACCATATGGAAGCACTCGGACTGAAGGTCTATCGCCCCCACTAATGCCGGAAATGCCGCATCCCCGTCATCACCATGGAGATGCCGGCGGCATCCGCCGCGTCGATGACCGCCTGGTCGTTCATCGAGCCGCCCGGCTGGATGACGGCGGTGGCGCCCGCTTCGACTGCGGCCAGCATGCCGTCGGGGAACGGGAAGAACGCGTCGGAAGCGACGACAGAGCCCTTGGTCAGCGCGCCCTCGATGCCGGCGGCTTCCGCCGCATCGATCGCCTTGCGGTGCGCGACGCGCGAGGAATCGAGCCGGCTCATCTGGCCGGCGCCGATACCGACGGTCGCGCCGTCCTTGACGTAGATGATGGCGTTCGACTTGACGTGCTTGGCGACCTTCATCGCGATCTTCAGGTCAGCCAACTCGGCCTCGGTCGGGGCTTTCTTCGTCACCACCCTGAACTCGGTATCGTCGACACTGCGGTTGTCGCGACCCTGCACCAGCAACCCGCCAGCGAGTGATTTCACGGTCAGCCCGTCGGCCCTTGGGTCAGCCAGGGCGCCGGTGAGCAGGAGACGCAGGTTTTTCTTCGAGGCAATGATCCGGATGGCCGCCTCGGTGGCGTCGGGGGCGACGATCACCTCGGTGAACACCTTCACGATCTCGACCGCCGTGGCCTCGTCGATCACGCCGTTCAGCGCCACGATGCCGCCGAAGGCGGAGACCGGGTCGGTACGGAGCGCCAGCTTGTAGGCGTCGATCAGCGAGGTGCCGGTGGCGAAGCCGCAAGGATTGGCGTGCTTGATGATGGCGACCGCCGGAGCAGCGGCCGGGAACTCGCTGACCAGTTCGAAGGCTGCATCGGTATCGTTGAGGTTGTTGTAGCTCAGCGACTTGCCCTGCACCTGCCGCGCTGTGGCAACGCCGGGACGCGCCTCGCCGGTGGTGTAGAAGGCGGCCCACTGGTGCGGGTTCTCGCCGTAGCGCATCACTTCCTTCAGCCGGCCGGCGAAGGAGCGGTAGGGAATCTCCGGGTAGTCGAGCGCTTTGGCGAACCAGCCGGAGATCACCGAGTCATAGGCGGCGGTGCGGGCATAGGCCTTGGCCGCCAGCTTCTGGCGCAGGTCGTAGGGCACGCCGCCCGACTGCCGGATGTGCTCCAGCACCTGCTCGTAGTCGTTCGGGTCGACGATCACCGTGGTGTAGGCGTGGTTCTTGGCCGCCGAGCGGATCATTGCCGGCCCGCCGATATCGATGTTCTCGATGGTCTCGTCGTAGGAGGCGCCCCTGGCGATGGTTTCCTCGAACGGATAGAGGTTCACCACCACGAGGTCGATCGCGCCGATCTGGTGCTCGTCCATCGAGGCGGCGTGGGTCGGGTTGTCGCGTACCGCGAGCAGGCCGCCATGCACCTTGGGGTGCAGCGTCTTCACCCGGCCGTCCATCATTTCAGGAAAACCCGTGAGGTCGGAGATGTCGCGCACCGCCGCGCCGGTCGAGGCGATCAGTTTGCTGGTGCCACCAGTCGATACCAGGTCGACGCCCAGACCGGCCAGTTCCTTGGCGAAATCCGCCATCCCGGTCTTGTCGAAGACACTGAGGAGGGCGCGCTTTATGGGGACGATGGCGTTGGACATGAGGGCTCCGACAGGGTTCGAATTGGGGCCCAGGCGAGCGGCAGCTGTCGTTCGCGTTCCCCGATGGTGTCCCATCTCTTCTCGCCAGTCGCGCGAACGAGCGGCTTATTGCAGAAATGGGCAGGCTTGGAAAGTGCCGGGGTCAAAGCGCTTTCAGGAAAAGTTGCAGACTTTTCCGGTTCGAAAGCGCGCCTGTCAGGTCGATTCCAGCGTGAAGATCCAGCTGACTTCGCTGGCGTCAGCCACCAGCGTTTCCAGCACAAGTTGCTTGGTGCGATGGAAGCCGAAATACGACGACTGCCGCACGCTGTCCTCGATCCGGAGCTCCGCCCCTTCCCACAGGAAGGTCCAGATCGCCCCCGAATTGAGCCGCAGCCGGATCAGGTCGTCGGTCACCTGCACCTCGGTCTGGTGCGCGAGGTGGAAGCGGATCGCTGCGCCGCCGGAGACGCGGTGCCGGTGCCGCACGAAGCGGTCCTGTCCGACCAGACTCATACCCTCGGGCAGCAGTGTCAGGTGGCGCTCGATCGACACGCCGAAGCGCTCGACATAGCCGTGGCAGGCCAGGATCAGGCTGTCGTCCGAGGCGTGCGCCTCGATTTCGTTGGGTTTGCCGATCTGCACCAGCCGCCCGGCCAGCGGCCCCGAGGTGGGGATGGCGGCGGCGGAGAGCGCATTAATGGTGGGTGCCGAATGGGCGATGCCCTGCCGGAACAGCAGCCCGTCAGCATAGCCCGATGGCGCCGGGCCGCAATTGCCCACCACCAGGTCACGCCCATGGCTGAACTCGAAGGCAAGCGCGCTGGCATGGGCGTGCTGGGCGTATTCGGGGTCGGGCACGAGGCCGGAATCGGCCACCACGATGGATCGCCCGGCGATCAGCCGGCCGTAGCCGCCAAGCGTGCCGGTCTGCCGGGCGCGGGCCGGGCTCTGCGCCTGCACGGCGACGATCAGGTCGTGCGGCATCTGGCCGGTGCCGTTGAAGTAGCCCGGCTCCCCGGTGCCCAGCGAGATGGCGTCGAGCGAGCGCTGCATCGACTCCGCCATGTCGTTGAACTCGTTGGAGTACTGCTCGTAGTCACGGCGCAGCGCCTGGCGGATGGTGATCAGCTCGATGAGGATCTGGATCTGCACCTTGGCCGAGCGGGTGCGGTGCAGCCCATCCTCGTCGATCTGCTGCTCGATCAGCCGCTCGGCGCGGCGGATGCGGCCGATCACCTCGGCGGCAGGCCGGTCGGCGCACAGCGCGACACCGGTCAGCGCCAGCGCCACCAGCAGCGCGTCCACAGGATCAGTCGCGAGCGAAGCGCGCAGCTTCAGCGAGGAAATCTGGGTCGAAAGCGAGCGAGAGATCTGCTGGGACTGCTCCAGCGACGCGCCTTCCATCAGTATATTGTAGTGCCGCAGCCAGTTCAGCACCCGCCGTGCGGTGAGCGACAGGGCCCAGGTGCTGCGATCGAAACTGCCCTCGCGGCCGATCCAGTCGAGCGCCAGTGTCCGGGCAAAGCGCCGCTCCTCGTCGGTGCGGGCATCGCGGAAATGCCGGAGCCAGGCGAAGGCCTGCAGGTCGTCCTGCCAGTCTTCGTGCTCGACCTCGACCGAAAATGGCGAGACGCCGTGGGTGTCGATCAGCCGGGAGCTCAGCAGGTAGCGGCCCTGCATCATCTCCAGCACGGTTTCGCGGTCGGTCGGCCGAAACTCCGGCAGCCCGCCCTGAATCTCGTCGCTCGACGGCCCGGTCCAGGTCCAGCGGATCGCCGGATTGGTGACGAAACGGTCGGCCATCGACCATAGCGTCCGGCGAGCGACGAATCGCAGCGAATGAGCCAAGCCTGACGCCCTCAGTTCCGATTACCGGCTGCGCTTGATAGGCTCCGCCCGCCCGCTTGCCAAGCCTCGTGAATAACCCCGCACCAGACTAGTCAGCGGCGAACCAGCCGCGCAACGAAGAACCCGTCGAGCGTTCCGCTTTCCCCAGATAGTGCGGAGGGCGCCGGCAGCACGGGATGCGTGCGCACCGTGCCATCGGGCCTGACAGCGGCCTCGAGGCCAGGCAGTTCGGCAGGCAGGACAGGATCGAGCTGCACATCGTCACGCGCCGAAAGCCAGTCGAGATGCGCCTCGCCCTCCTGCGGCTCGAGCGAGCAGACGCAGTAGACCAGCGTGCCGCCGGGCTTGAGCCAGCCCAGTGCGCGGCTGATGAACCGCTTCTGGATTGCCGCCCGCCCGGCAATGTCGGCGACCGAGCGGTGCCACACCACTTCGGGATGGCGACGGAAGGTGCCGGTAGCCGAACAGGGCGCGTCGAGCAGGATCGCGTCGAACGGCTCGTCCGGCTGCCATTCGAGCGCATCGGCCATGACGATCTCGGCAGTGTATCCGAGCCGGACCAGATTCTCGCCCAGCCGTTTCATCCGCTCTGCGTCGTTGTCGAGCGCCGTCACCTTGTAGCCGGCCTTGGCGAGCTGGGCAGTCTTGCCGCCGGGGGCAGCGCAGAGATCGAGCACGCGGGCGCCGGGCGCAAGGCGGATGAGCCGCGCCGGGATCGCCGCGGCGGCATCCTGCACCCACCAGCGGCCTTCGGCATAGCCGGGCAGCGCCTCGACGGGCTTGTCGCGGCTCTCGATCCGGACCGTGTCGGCCAGGATCGGCGTGGCGCCCAGCGCCTCGATCAGGTCCGGATCGTTGTCCTTCAGGGTCAGGTCGAGTGGCGCGCCGTCCAGCAGCGCGGCGGCAAACGCCTCGATGGCGTCCTCGCCATAGGTGTCGCGCCAGAGCGGGCCGAGTGCCGCGGGGAACAGCGCCTGGTGCGGCAGGTGGCGCAACTGGTGCGCCTCGCCCTGGGCCCGGCGCAGCACGGCGTTCACCAGCTTGGCGAAGGGTTGTGAGCGGGTGTCCTTGCGCGCGGCCTCGACGGCGAGGAAGATGGCCGAATGGTCGCCGAGCTCGGGCAGGAATACCAGGTGCGCCAGCGACAGCCGCAGGATCGCCTCGAGCGGCCCGGATTTCTTCGGGATGCCCTTGTCGAGATACTTCGCCAGCATCAGGTTGATCTGGCCGTGCCGGCGGAGCGCCGTGGTCACCAGCCGGTTGGCGAGCGCCCGGTCGCGCCCCTCGGCGATCTCGGATGACGAAAAGGGGGCGAAGTTCGCCCCCTTGAGCACCGCGTCCAGCCGTTCGGCGGCGCGAAGCCGGAGCGCCAGCCCCGGCGGGTTCTTCTGCTTCTTCAAGCTTCGACTTTCATGACCGCGCGGTCAGCCCCAGGGGCCACGGCGCGTTGCGTTGTCGGCCTCAGTACCACCGGTCGACGGTACGCGCCACCCGCCGCCGTTCTCACGCGACGCCGTGCTCTGCTGTGGCTGCGCGAAACGCGGGGCCGGGCGGCGACCGGTGCTGTCGACCCGCATCTCGCTCGCCTGCTTCTGCAGGGCCGCGATGCGATTGCGGGGATCCGGGTGGGTCGAGAACAGGTTGTCCATCCGCTGCCCGTTGAGCGGGTTGAAGATGTACATGTGGGCCTGCGCCGGGTTGCGCTCGGCCGCGATGTTGACGGTCCGCTGCGCCAGCTGGCTGATCTTGTTGAGCGCCGACGCGAGGGCCAGCGGATCGCCCATGATCTCGCCGCCATCCTTGTCGGCCACGTATTCGCGGGTCCGGCTGACTGCCATCTGCACCAGCATGGCCGCGACCGGGGCGATGAATACCGCGAGCAGCGCGCCGATCGGGCCGAGCGGATTGTCACGGTTGTTGCCGCCACCGAAGAACAGGCCGAACTGCGCCAGCATGGAGATCGCGCCGGCAAACGTCGCGGTGATCGTCATGGTGAGGGTATCGCGGTTCTTGATATGCGCCAGTTCGTGCGCGATCACCGCCGCCACTTCGCGCGGCTCGAGATAGCGCAGCAGACCCGCACTGACCGCGACGGCGGCGTTCTGCGGGTCACGTCCGGTGGCGAAGGCGTTGGGCTGATCGGTGTCGATGACGTAGATCTTTGGCGTCGGGATACCGGCGCGCTGGCTCAGCGCCTCGACGGTGCGGTAGAGGTCAGGCTGCTGGTGCGGATCCACGGCGCGGGCGCCCTGCATGCGCAGCACCATCTTGTCCGAGTTCCAGTAGGCGAACAGGTTGGTGAGCGCGGCAACGACGAAGGCGATCAACATGCCGCTCTGGCCGCCGACGAGATAGCCCACCCCCATGAACAGGGCGGTGAGCGCTGCGAGCAGAACCGTGGTGCGGAGAAAGTTGAGCATGAGCCTTAAGTCTTGTACCTCGTTCAGGTGCTACCGCCCAAATAGATGGGACGGCTCGAGGTTCCCCGCAAGGGACTCTGTCCGAAGGGTAATGTCATGAGCGAAGAAACCACCACTCCACCCCGTCCGCTGGCGCCGGCCGCAGAGCGCGCTCTCGCCGAAGCGGCAGACCGCCGCGCCGAGATCGACCGCAAGGCGGCCGAAGGCAAGGCCGAAAAGGGTGGCCGCGGCGGCCTCGACCCGGCTCGCTACGGCGACTGGGAGATCAAGGGGCTGACGGCGGATTTCTAGTTCGCCTTGACCAGCCGGGACGGCCCCCTCCCATCCTCCCCCATGAAGGGGAGGTGAAGAGGTGTCCGCTTCGGCGAAGTGTTGCACGACCGGCACCTCCCCCCTTGTGGGGGAGGATGGGAGGGGCCGTCTCGGGTAGTATCGGGCTCCGTTACCCCTGACTATGGGAGACTGGTCGGTCAACGGCAGCCCGCCTGGCGGGGTGGGTACGGGCCGGTCGGGCCCTGAACCGTTGACCGGGGTGTGCAGCCCACGCGGTTTGCGAGTGGGAAGCCTCTGTGGCGGGCCAAGAGGTACGTGAGCTGCACGCCGCGATCAGCGGGAACGTCGGGAGTCGGAGGGCCGGGCCGGAACCCGGCCCTCCGGCAGTCGGACCCGCGCGGGGTGAGGGAGGAGGTCTCCCCCGCGCGGATCGAGACTTAGCTGTTGTAGGCGCGCTCGCCGTGGCTCGACAGGTCGAGGCCATCGCTCTCGGCCGATTCCGTCACGCGGGCGCCGCCGAACACGGCCTTGACGATCAGGATCGCGATCAGTGCAACCACACCGGACCAGGCGATGGCGATGCCGACGCCGGTCAGCTGCTTGATGAACTGACCCCACATCTCGTAGTCGGGCAGCGGGTAGCCACCGAAGTTCGGATTGGCGACGAAGGCCGTACCGAGCGCACCGATGATGCCGCCGACGCCGTGGATGCCGAACACGTCGAGCGAGTCGTCGTACTTGAACATCGGCTTCAGCGTCACGACGGCCCACAGGCAGACCACACCGGCGATGGCGCCGAGGATCATGGCACCCATGGTTCCGGCAAAGCCGGCGGCCGGGGTGATGGCGACGAGGCCGGCGACGGCACCCGAGGCAAAGCCGAGCATGCTGGCATGGCCACGGCTGAACTTCTCGGCCACACCCCACGCCAGGGCAGCAGCTGCCGGAGCGATGATGGTGTTGAGGAAGGCCTGAGCGGTCAGCCCGTTCGCCTCGAGGTTGGAGCCGGCATTGAAGCCGAACCAGCCAAACCAGAGGAGGCCCGTGCCGATATAGACGAGCACCAGGTTGTGCGGCGGGATCGGCTCCTTGAGGAAGCCAGCGCGCGGCCCGAGGACGATGGCAGCGACGAGGGCAGCCACACCCGAGTTGATGTGCACCACGGTGCCGCCGGCGAAGTCATAGGCGCCGAGGGTGAACAGGTAGCCCGTGCCGGCCCACACCATGTGCGCGATCGGCAGGTAGGAGAAGGTGAACCAGAGCGCCAGGAACAGCATGACGGCGCCAAACTTCATGCGCTCGGCGATGCCGCCGATGATGAGGGTGGCGGTGATGCAGGCGAAGGTCAGCTGGAAGGCCACGAAGACCAGTTCGGGCAACTGGAAGCCGGCCGAGAAGGTGGCTGCCGTCGACTCGATGGTGATGCCGGAGAGGAACAGCTTGGAGAAGTCGCCGATGATCGGGCTGAGACCGCCCTCGGTGCCGCCGAAAGCGAGCGAGTAGCCGTAGATCACCCACAGCAGCGAGATCATGCAGAAGGCGGCCATGACCTGGCTGAGGACCGAGAGAATGTTCTTGGCGCGGACGAGGCCGCCATAGAACAGCGCCAGGCCCGGGATGGTCATCACGATGACGACCATCGTCGAGACCAGCATCCAGGCGGTATCACCCTTGTCGATGACCGGCACCACTTCGGCGACGGCTTCGGCAACTTCGGTGGCGGCTTCCTGCGCCCAGGCGGGCAACGCGAGAGCCAGCGACGTCAGTGCCGCCACCCCCAGGACTTTCTTGAAATCTGTCATTGTTAATTCCCCAGTATGAGCGGCATCAAAGCGCGGCCGCGCCGGTTTCACCGGTGCGGATGCGGGTGACGGCCAACAGGTCGAGCACGAAGATCTTGCCGTCGCCGATGCGACCCGTCTGGGCGCTCTCGCGGATGGCCGAGACGATGGCGTCGGACTGTGCGTCGTCGACCGCGATCTCGATCTTGAGCTTGGGCAGGAAGTGGACGGCATATTCGGTGCCGCGGTAAATCTCGGAGTGGCCCTTCTGCCGGCCATACCCTTTGACTTCAGTCACGGTCATGCCGTGCACGTCGAGCGAGTTGAGGGCCTGGCGGACCTCTTCCAGGCGCGACGGTTTGATGATTGCAATCACCAGCTTCATGGATGCCCCTTTCGAGAAAATGTTTGGACGGTCTCCAATCGCAGTCTCAGCTTCAAGTGCCGTGCCAGACTCCTGCCACATTCGACAAGTTGATGATTCCGTTGACAAATTCGTCAGATCGATCGTCGCAGGCTGCAATTCCGGCAGCAGCGTTGCCCAATTGATGCCCGCGCGCTGGGCAATTCTGGCGGTTTTGCCCAAAGTTTGAGCACAGCTGGACTGCGGCGCAGGCGACGCTTGCGGGTGGCCGCTCGACAGGCCAAATAGCAGGCACAACCCGCGCGCCGGAGACCGCGCCGCGGGAGCGGAGGCTGGCATGAGCGAGCATCACTACGACATCGTCATCGTCGGCGGCGGTCCCGCCGGGCTGACCCTCGCGCTGGCGCTCACCCGCGCCATGGCCGGGCTGAGGCTTGCCCTCGTCGATCGCCGGCCCTTCAGCGTGCCCAAGGACCAGCGCGCTTCCGCCATTGCGGCCGGCGTGCGTCGGGTGTTCGAGCAGCTGCGCGCCTGGGACGACGTCGCGCCGCTCGCCGAACCGATCCGGCGCATGAAGATCACCGATTCCGGCACCGGCGATATTTCCCGCCCGCTGTTCCTGAGTTTCGAGGGCGAGGTGAAGCCGGGCGAGCCCTTCGCCCACATGGTGCCCAACACCGCCCTCGCCGCCGCGCTGATGCGGCAGCTCGACGGCAAGGTCGACCTGATCGCGCCCGCCGAAGTCACCGGTTACTCGGGCGATGGCGCCATGGGCCGGGTCAGCCTGGCTGACGGTCGCACCCTGCTGGCGCCGCTGGTGGTCGCCTCCGACGGCGCGATGTCGGCCATGCGGGGCTTCGCCGGCATCGGTACCTTCGGTCACGATTACGGCCAGTCCGGCATCGTCACCACCATCTCCCATACCCTGCCGCATGAGGGGACCGCCTACGAGCATTTCCGGCCGCACGGGCCGTTCGCCAGCCTGCCGCTGCCAAGCATCGACTCGCGCCACCGTTCATCGCTGGTCTGGACCGAAACCACCGCCGAGGCGGCCCGCGTCAAGGCTTTGTCACCCGAGGCCATCGCCACCGAGATCGCCGAGACGATGGGGTACACACTTGGCGAGGTGACGCTCGAGGAGGCCGCGGTGCAGGCCTACCCGCTGCGCCTGCAGATCGCCAACAGCTTCGTCGGCCCCCGCCTCGCGCTGATCGGCGACGCCGCCCATGTCATCCACCCCGTCGCCGGGCAGGGCCTGAACCTTGGCCTCAAGGACGTGGCCGCACTCGCCGAAGTGGTGATCGACGCCGTGCGGCTCGGCCAGGACCACGGCGCCGCGGACATCCTCGAGCGCTACCAGCGCTGGCGCCGCTTCGATACCACGCTGATGGCCATGGTGGCGGACGGCATGACCCGGCTCTTCTCCAACGATATCGCGCCCGTCCGCGCGGCGCGCGACTTCGGCCTCGGCGTCGTCGATCGCCTTGGCCCCCTCAAGAACTTCATGATCGCCCAGGCAGCGGGCGTTGATCGGGGCGGCCCGAGGCTGCTGCGGGGACTGGAAATCTGACCGTTCAGTCGGTGTGCTCGCCGCCCAAGGTGAACACCTTCATCGCGTCGGGGTCGATTTCGCGGGCCTCGTCGAGGCTCAGCATCGGCACGCCGAGGCGAATCGGAAAGGCCAGGTGGGCGGCGACCGAGACCAGTTCGGTCCGGTCGGCGGAGAGCGTCAGCCGCGTCTTGGTCAGCGGGCAGACCAGCATTTCCAGCGTCCTGGGGTCGACCAGGTGGCGCGGCGCGGGGACTGGGGGGCCTGCCGCGCTCAATTGAGCGACGAAGCCCGGTCGCCGTCCCCCTTGGCCATCTCGAACTCGGCCATCGCGATCAGCGTTTCGGCGCGCGCTTCGAGCGTATTGGCCTCGAGTAGTGCCTGCTTCTCGGCCGCGCCATAGGGCGAGACCATGCAGCAGAAATTGACGAGGTCAGCCGTACCGGTCTTTTCGATCTCGTCCCAGTTGAGGTCGAAATTGCCGAACTCGGCGTAGTCGCGCATCATCTTTAGGAAGCGGGTGCGATCTACCGCCTCCTCGCCGAACTCGCGGTTGAAATCCGAGGCGAAAGCATCGGTGGCGACCATGGCGCGCCGGAACGGCGACATGGTCGGCATTTCCTTCAGGTACTCGAAGCGGCAGACGCCTTCGAGGATGACGAAATAGCGCCCATCCTCGACTTCCTCGAAATGCGAGATACGGCCGATGGTGCCGATCTTCTGCACCGCCACCGCGCCCTGCGGGCTCTCTTCGGAGGTGTCTCGGGGCTGGATCAGCCCGATCAGCCGGTCGCCCTTCAGCGCATGGTCGATCATCTCGAGATAGCGCGGCTCGAAGATATTGAGCGGCCGCCGCGCGTAGGGCAGCAGCAATGCGCCCGAGAGCGGGAAGATGGGGACGGAAGCCGGAATGTCGGCGGACGATTGTGGACGCTTGGGCATGGCCTTGTGCCTTGCTGTTGCCTTCAGGAGAACAGGACCGCGGAGAGCAGCCGCCGGCCCTTGAGAGTTGCAGGATCCTTGCCGCCCCAGGCCTCGAACAGCTCGAGCAGCTTCTTGCGCGCACCGTCCTCGTTCCAGGTGCGGTCGCGCTTCATCAGCGCCACCAGCGTTTCTGCGGCTTCGACGCGCTTGCCTTCGGCATTGTACTTCACCGCGAGGTCGAAGCGTGCCTGGTGATCGTCGGGGTTGGCCGCGACCTGGGCCGCGAGTTCGTCGGTCTCGCTCAGTTCGGCCGCCTCGGTCAGCAGCTTCAGCGAGGCGGTGAGCGAGGTGTAGTCGGGGCCCTTGCGGTCGGCCTCGGGTACGTCGTCGAGCGCGGCCTGGGCCTGGTCGGGCTGGCCGGCGGTGAAGAACACCTTGGCGATGCCGATCAGCGCCTCGGCGTGGTCGGGCTTCTGCTGCAGGATCATGCCGTAGATCTGCGCCGCCTGGTTGAGGTCACCCAGCTTCAGCGCCTCGGCGGCGCCCACGAGGGCGTGCTTGATCTCCTCCTCGAGCGAACCGGTCTGCGGGCCGCCGGCGGGGGCCGCGGCGATGACCTTGTCGGCGAAGCGGCGGACCTCGCTCTCGGGGATGGCGCCCATGAACGCATCGACCGGCCGGCCGCCGGCGAAGGCGAACACGGCGGGGATCGACTGGATGCCGAGCTGCCCGGCGATCGACGGGTTCTCGTCGATGTTGATCTTCACGAGGCGGATGGCGCCCTTCTTCTCGTTGATCACCTTTTCGAGGTTCGGGGTCAGCTGGCGGCATGGGCCGCACCAGGGAGCCCAGAAATCGACCAGCACGGGGGCTTCGAGCGAAGCATCGATCACGTCGGCCTTGAAGGCGCGATCGGACGAATCTTTCACGAGCGCAACGGATGCTGCAGCGTTCTGTACGGGGTTGGAGCTCAGGTCGTTGAGTGCCATCTTCGAGGTCCTTCAGGCGGAAAGGCGCGCTTTATGCCGGTTTCATGCGCCTTTTCGGGCGTCTGGCGCAAGCTATACCGCGCTTTCACGCGGCGCCGAATTATGGGTTGCAATCATGCTTTCGATTGGGCATATAGGCGCCCGTCGGGCCGGTGCCAAGCACCTGCAAGCGACTGGAGTGCGGGTGTAGCTCAGGGGTAGAGCATAACCTTGCCAAGGTTAGGGTCGAGGGTTCGAATCCCTTCGCCCGCTCCAATATCCTCCCTACGCAAGGGGAAGATGACAAAGGCGCCTTTGGGCGCCTTTTTGTTTTTCAGCGATACCGCAGCGGGCATGAGGTCGACGGCGGCAGCGGTGGGCTAAGGTCGAACTGGACGAAGCAGCGGTTCAAGCCTCTACTGATCGGGCTGCCATGGCGCGCCGACCGAGGGGGATCGTTTCGCCGCATGACTACGACCAGCCTGCCCAAACGCGACTATTCCATCGTCGGACCGGAATCGCAGCGTGCCGTCGAGCGCGGGCTGGCGACTGCCGAGTGGTACCATACCGAGGTGCCGCGGGCGAAAATGAAGGAGCTGATGCAACGCTCCGACGGGCCGCCGCTGCGCGACAACCTGCTCTGGCTCGGGCTGCTCCTGGCCACCGGCATTGGCGGCATCGTCTTCTGGGGCACCTGGTGGTGCGTGCCGTTCTTCTTCGTCTATGGAGTGCTCTACGGATCAGCGAGCGACAGCCGCTGGCACGAATGCGGCCATGGTACCGCCTTCAAGACGCCGTGGATGAACCGGGTGATCTACCAGATCGCGTGCTTCATGCTGATCCGCAACCCGGTGACCTGGAAGTGGAGCCACGCCCGGCACCACTCCGACACCATCATCGTCGGTCGCGATGTCGAAATCGCCGTGATGCGGCCGCCGGTGCTGTTTCGCGTCATCATGGCCTTCATCGGCATCCTCGATGCCTGGGACTCACTCGGCACCATGGTGCGCAACGCCTCGGGCAACCTCAGCGACGCCGAAAAGAGCTTCATCCCCAAGGGCGACTGGCCGAAGGCGATTTTCGTGCCGCGGGTCTGGATCGCGATCTACGCCGCGACCGCCGTCACCGCAGTCGCCACGCAGTCGATCCTGCCGTTCATGCTGATCGGCCTGCCCCGGCTCTACGGCTGCTGGCACATGGTGCTGGTCGGGCTCTTGCAGCACGGCGGGCTCGCCGAGGACGTCACCGACCACCGCCTTAACACCCGCACTGTGCTGATGAACCCGATCAGCCGCTTCCTCTACCTCGACATGAACTACCACGTTGAGCACCACATGTTCCCGGTGGTGCCCTACTACGCGCTCGAGCGGCTGCACGAGGTGATCAAGCACGACCTGCCACCACCCACTCCCTCGATCCTCGCCGGCTATCGCGAAATGATCCCGATCTGGCTGCGGCAGCTCAGGGGCGAGAACGTCTTCCTGAAAAAGCAGCTGCCGCCGACGGCAAGGCCCTATCGCGAGGATCTCGATTTTGCCGTGCCCATGACGGGCGCAGAGTGACGGGCGCAGAGTGATCGGTTCGGGGCTGACCGGGCAACCTTGCCCGGCTCTGACGCCGGGTTGACCCAGATCAACATCGGGCCGCGCCCGACATGGTTCGCTTCCTCGACCCAACCGAGGAGCCAGCCCGATGCCTGCCGAATCTATCCTTTTCTTGACCCTGGTCGTTGTCGCCTTCTTTGCTTTCGGCCTGACGCTTGCCTGGGCGCAGCGGAGCAGCGCGCGCTAGTTCCGCTCCGGCAGCGCCGCCAGCACCGCAAGACCGAGCACCGTGATCGCCGCTCCGGCGGCGACCGACAGGCTGGTCCAGCCGTGGCCGACAAATCCTTCGAACACGATGACGAAGGCCGGCACGATGTAGCCATAGGCCACCACCTTGGCCGCCGGCAGGTGCACCGAGGCGAACTGGATGAGGAAGAAGCAGATCGCCGTTGGCCCGACCGCGAGGTAGACCACCACCCACCAGACCACCGGTGGCAGGTGCAGCCAGTCGGTAGCGAGAATCCCCGGCAGGCCGTAGAGCACGATGCAGGCCGCCGTGCCGGTCAAGGTCCAGAAGCTCAGCACCAGCGCGCTCTCGCCGCGATTGTAGCGCCTGAGCAGCGGCGTGTAGATCGCGTAGGCGACGCAGCCGACGAAGTAGATCAGTTCACCGGTCCCGACATCGAACCGCAGCAGCGCATCAAGGTCGCCGCGGAAGATCACCCAGATCGCCCCGATGCCGGCGAGCAGCAGGCTGAGCAGTACCGGCGGGCCGGAGCGCTGCCCGACGATCAGCAACCCGGTCAGCGCCGTCATGATCGGCACCAGCGTATAGACCGCACTCGTTGCCACCGGCAACGTCATGGTGAGCGCGATGAACATGGTGACGAAGTAGACTGCGGTAAGAAACCCGGTCACCCCGAAGCGCCACGGCGCCTTCGGCCAGGCGAATTTCTGCCGTGCCACGCCGAAGGCGAACGCACCCATCAGCAGGCTCGCCATGACGAAGCGCAGCGCGTTCAGCGGCACCGGCGCCAGATACGGCACCGCCGCCGCGCCAAAAGTGAACGAGCCGGCGATCAGGGCTGCGAACAGCAGCATGCCGAGATGGGCGAGGCGGCGCTGGGAGGACCCCGCAGCGCGGGAGGTGGTGTCGGTCACGGGCGGCGGTCCGGGAGGCGGGGCGGCCGTTCTAGGCCGATGCGCGCCGCCTGCCTAGTGCCGGCTAGATCACCAGCTCCATGCGGTCGGCCGGGAAGCGGGTCAGCATGGCGTGGATCGGTACGCCGGCCATGTCCACATCGACCGCGTCGGAGACCAGCACTACGGAACCCGGCGCGAGCTTCAGGCCCTGCGCTTCCTCGGTGGTGGCGTGCCGCGCCGAGATGCGGGTGACGGCCCGCGCATAGTCGGCGATGCCGTAGTGCTTCAGCGCTTCGGTGACCGATACGGAAGCCATGTAGACGGCGGTGAAATCGGGGAACCGCTCTTCCGGCAGCCAGCCCGAGGCGCGCGCCAGCGGCCGGCCGTCCGCGAACGAGATGGTCTCGTGCCGCACCAGCCGCGTGCCCGGCTTCACCGCCAGCGCCTCCGCCAGCCGGGCGGTGGCCCGCTCGATCCGGTGCGACAGCAGCGTGCGGGTGCGTTCGCGGGTCTGCCCGGCAAGGCCCTCGTTGAAACGGGTGCGCCGGCCCACCCGGTAGCTCAGCCGCTTCGCTTCAGCGACGAACGTGCCGCGCCCATGCTCGGCCCGCACCACGCCTTCCTCGGCCAGCACCGCGAGTGCCCGCCGCACCGTGTGGCGGTTGACGCCGAACCGCTCGGCGAGCGGCAGTTCGCCATCGAGCTTGTCGCCTTCATTCAGCTTGCCGCCGACGATGTCGAGCCGGATGGCGTCGGCGATCTGCCGCCAAAGCGCCACTCCGCCTGCAGGGGCCTCGGAGGTGCGGCTCAAGATTGTCATTGCAAATTCATCCAGCCAGCGTAGAGGGAGGCAAAACAGAGATACTTGTATAGTTTACTAGACAAGTTGGAGCAAGCCCGAATGACGGAAACCGGCAATCCGCGACAACAGGCCATGGCCGTACTGAGCCACGCCGATCCCGCCCGGCTCGGCGAACTGTGGGGCGCGTGGCCCGAAAAACCCGGCTTCCACCGCGTGCGCGGACCCGAGACGGGCCTCGTGATGGTGCGGGGCCGCGCCGGTGGTGGCGGCAACCCGTTCAATCTCGGCGAAGCCACCGTCACCCGCGCCACGGTGCGGCTCGATACCGGCGAGGTCGGGCACGCCTATTGCCTTGGCCGCGACGGCGACAAGGCGGTGCAGGCCGCCCTGTTCGATGCGCTCTGGCAGCGCGAGCCGGCGGTTGTCGAGGCGCAGGTGCTGGCGCCGCTACGGAGCGAGCAGGCCGAAGCCGACAGCCTCCGCCGCGACGAGACCGCGGCCACCCGTGTCGACTTCTTCACCATGGTTCGGGGAGACGACTGATGGACCTGTCGATCGAAGGTGGCTTCGCTGACCTGGTGCTGGGCGCGCAAAGCGTGTTCCGTGCCACCATGGAGGCCCTCGCCCGGCCCGGCCAGCCGCAGGGGATTGGCACCGATGCCGCGCCCCCGGCTCCCATGACCCCCGAACTCGGCGCCATGGCATTGACGCTGTGCGACCATGACACGCCGGTCTGGCTCGACCCGGTGCTGCGGACCTCTGAAGCCGTGACGGCGTGGATCGCCTTCCACTGCGGCGCACCCATCACCGACGATATCAGCGAAGCGGCCTTCGCCCTTGTGACCGATGCCGCGCTGCTGCCGCGTCTCGACAGCATGGGGCAAGGCACCGACGAATATCCCGACCGTTCGACCACCGTGGTCCTCGCGGCAGGCCTCAATGAAACTGCGGTGGTGCTGAAGGGCCCTGGCATCAACGGAGAACTGCGCACCATTCTGCCACTGCCAGCCGGCGACTTCCTCGCCCAGTGGGCCGACAACCGCGCGCGCTTCCCGCGCGGGGTCGACCTGCTGCTGGTGCGCAACGGCACGGTGATCGGCCTGCCCCGCACCACCCGCATATCGGAGGCCTGACATGTATGTTGCCGTAAAGGGCGGCGAGGCCGCCATCGCCAATGCCCACCGCCTCCTCGCCGATCGCCGCCGCGGCGACCGCACCGTGCCGGCGCTGCGGCTCGACCAGATCGTCGAGCAGCTCGGCCTCGCCGTCGACCGCACGATGGGCGAGGGCTCGCTCTATGATCGCGAACTCGCCGCACTCGCCATCGTGCAGGCCCGCGGCGACCTGATCGAGGCGATCTTTCTCGTCCGCGCCTACCGCACCACGCTGCCTCGCTTCGGCTACTCGCGGCCCATCGATACCGGCGCCATGCTGATCGAGCGCCGCGTCTCGGCGACGTTCAAGGACCTGCCGGGCGGCCAGTTGCTCGGCCCCACCTTCGACTACACCCACCGCCTGCTCGATCCCTCGCTGATGGGCGACGGCCCGGTCGACGAGCCGGCGGCCCGCGACAGCGTGGCGGAAGATGCGCCGCGCGTCACCGACATGCTGGGCCACCAGGGCCTGATCGAGCCCGATGTGAATGAGGTGCAGGACGGGGTCGGCGACCTCACCCGCGAACCGCTGGAGTTTCCGCTGAACCGCGACCTGCGGCTGCAGGCGCTGGCCCGTGGCGATGAGGGGTTCCTCCTCGCGCTCGGCTACTCCACCCAGCGCGGCTATGGCCGCTCGCACCCCTTCGTCGGCGAAATCCGTATCGGCGAAGTGGAGGTGGAGCTCGATATACCCGAGTTGGGCTTTGCGCTGAACCTCGGCCGCATCCGCGTCACCGAGTGTCAGATGGTCAACAAGTTCAAGGGCAATGCCAAGGTGCCGCCGCAGTTCACCCGCGGCTACGGCCTCGTCTTCGGCCAGGCCGAGCGCAAGGCGATGGCGATGTCGCTGGTCGATCGTTCGCTGCGTGCCCGCGAACTGGGCGAGGATGTGAACCATCCGGCGCAGGACGAGGAATTCGTCATCGCGCATTCCGACAACGTGCAGTCCACTGGCTTCGTCGAGCACCTGAAGCTGCCGCACTACGTCGATTTCCAGGGCGAACTCGGCCTTTTGCGCGAAATGCGCGCCGAGCACGATGCCGAGGACGAACAGGACGCCTACCCGGAGGCCGCCAAATGAGCATCGCCACCTACAATTTCGCCTATCTCGACGAGCAGACCAAGCGGATGATCCGGCGGGCTATCCTCAAGGCCATCGCCATCCCCGGCTACCAGGTGCCCTTCGCCAGCCGCGAAATGCCGATGCCCTATGGCTGGGGTACCGGCGGCGTGCAGGTCACCGCCTCGATCATCGGGCCGGATGATGTGCTGAAGGTCATCGACCAGGGCGCCGACGACACGACGAATGCCGTCTCGATCCGCGCCTTCTTCGCCAAGGTGGCGGAGGTCGCGACCACCACGCACACGGCCAAAGCCACCATCATCCAGACCCGCCACCGCATCCCGGAAGCCAAGCTGACCGAGGGCCAGGTGCTGGTCTACCAGGTGCCGATCCCCGAACCCCTGCGCTTCCTCGAGCCGCGCGAGACCGAGACGCGCAAGATGCACGCACTCGAGGAATACGGGCTGATGCATGTGAAACTCTACGAGGACATCGCCAGGCACGGCCGCATCGCCACCACTTACGCCTACCCGGTGAAGGTGGAGGGCCGCTACGTCATGGATCCCTCGCCGACGCCGAAGTTCGACAACCCAAAGATGCATATGAGCGAGGCGCTGCAGCTGTTCGGCGCCGGCCGCGAAAAGCGCATCTACGCCGTGCCGCCCTATACCGAGGTGGTGAGCCTCGATTTCGAGGACCATCCCTTCGAGATCCAGCACTTCGAGGAACCCTGTGCACTGTGCGGCGCCGAGGGCGTCTACCTCGACGAGGTGATCCTCGACGACCATGGCGGCCACATGTTCGTCTGTTCGGATACCGACAATTGCGAGGACCGCCGGGCGCACGGGCATCGCGGCACGCTCGCCGGCCATGCTCTGGAGGCTGCGGAATGAGTACCGAACCCCTTCTCCGCGTCCACAACCTCGCCAAGTACTACGGCAGCCGCCTCGGCTGCGCCGACGTCTCCTTCGAGCTCTGGCCGGGCGAAGTCCTCGCCATCGTCGGCGAGTCCGGCTCGGGCAAGACCACGCTGCTCAACATCCTCTCGACCCGCCTCGAGCCGAGCTCCGGCGTCGCCGAATACCGCATGCGCGACGAGCGCTGGCGCAACCTCTACGACCTCAGTGAGGCCGAACGCCGCTTCCTGATGCGCACCGACTGGGGCTTCGTGCACCAGAATCCGGCCGATGGCCTGCGCATGACCGTCTCCGCCGGCGCCAATGTCGGCGAGCGCATGATGGCCGTCGGCAACCGGCACTACGGCAACATCCGCCAGACCGCCATTGAGTGGCTGGGCCGCGTCGAGATCGCCGAGGACCGCATCGACGACGAGCCGCGCAGCTTTTCGGGCGGCATGCGGCAGCGCCTGCAGATCGCCCGCAACCTCGTCACCCACCCGCGGCTGGTGTTCATGGACGAGCCGACCGGCGGCCTCGACGTTTCGGTGCAGGCGCGGCTGCTCGACCTGATCCGCGGCCTCGTCGCCGACCTCGGACTCTCGGCCATCATCGTCACCCACGACCTCGCCGTGGCACGCCTGCTCAGCCACCGCATGATGGTGATGAAGGACGGCCACGTCATCGAGGCCGGCCTCACCGACCGCGTGCTCGACGACCCGCGCGAACCCTACACCCAGCTCCTCGTCAGCTCGATCCTGCAGGTGTGATGATGACCGCCCTCCTCACTGTCCGCGATGTCTCGAAATCCTTCACCATGCACCTGCGCGATGGGATCATCCTTCCCGTCGTGTCTGGCGTCGCCTTCGAGGTCAGTGCCGGCGAATGCGTCGTGCTCGGCGGCCCCTCGGGCGCCGGCAAGTCGAGCCTGCTGAAGATGGTCTATGGCAATTATGGCGTCGACCAGGGTTCGATCAGCCTGATCCACCACGGCCAACCCGTCGATCTCGCCACCGCCAGCCCCCGCACCGTGCTGGAACTCCGCCGCAACACCATCGGCTATGTCAGCCAGTTCCTGCGCACCGTGCCGCGGGTCACCACGCTCGACGTCGTGGCCGAACCGCTGGTCAGCCGCGGCACCGACCGTGACGAGGCGACCGAACGCGCCCGCACCCTCCTCGCCCGGCTCAACCTGCCCGAGCGCCTGTGGTCGCTGCCGCCGGCCACCTTCTCGGGCGGCGAGCAGCAGCGCGTGAACATCGCGCGCGGCTTCATCACCGACCATCCGGTGCTGCTGCTCGATGAGCCCACCGCCTCGCTCGATGCCACCAACCGCGCCGTCGTCGTCGAAATGATCGCCGAGAAGAAAGCAGCGGGCACCGCGCTGCTCGGCATTTTCCACGACGAGGACGTCCGCTCCCAGGTGGCCGACCGCATCGTCGACGTGACCGCATTTGCGCCAAGGAGGGCTGCATGACCCGACTGTCGGACACCCCGTTCATCCACCCCACGGCGCGGGTGAAGGACTCCGTCCTCGGCCGCTACACCGAGGTCGGCGAGGGCTGCCACATCGCCCACACCACCATGGGCGACTACTCCTACTGCGTCGGCAGCACCCAGATCGCCTACGCCACGATCGGCAAGTTCGCCAACATCGCCGCGCATGTCCGCATCTATGCGAGCAAGCACCCGATGCAACGCGCCTCGCTGCACCACTTCACCTACCGCTCCGCCTGGTACTTCGAGGGCGAAGCCGACGACCAGGCGTTCTTCGACTGGCGCGCCGAGCAGGCCATCGAGATCGGCCACGACACCTGGATCGGCCACGGCGCTGTGATCATGCCGGGCGTCACGGTCGGCCATGGCGCCATCATCGGCTCGAACGCCGTGGTCACCAGGGACGTTGCCGACTTCGCCATCGCGGTCGGCGTGCCCGCCAAGCCCATCCGGCAGCGCTTCGAAGCCCCCATCGCCGACCGGCTGCTGGCGCTCGGCTGGTGGGACTGGAGCCACGAAAAACTGCACGTTGCGCTGCCCGATTTCCGCGCTCTGCCGATCGAAGCCTTCCTCGAGAAGTACGAATAGCTCCGAACCAACCCTCCTAACCCGCTGGAACTGCGTCCGTTTCCGCCTCCGAGCCCAAGCTTTTTGCACTGTCGCAAACCCGTCATCGAACCTTCATCCGGCCGTAGCGTGACGGCCATAGGAGTCGGTCCCGTTGCAACAGGCGGGGTCGTCGGGATGCTGAAGCTCAACGGGGTGACGCGACGATTTGGCGTCAAGACGGCTGTCGACAATGTCTCCCTCGAGTTTGCCAAAGGGCAGATGGTCGGGATCATCGGCCGCTCGGGCGCCGGCAAGTCCACCCTGCTGCGCATGATCAACCGGCTGACCGACGTCAGCGAAGGCCGGATCGCCTTCTCCGGTATCGAGGTGTCGTCGCTCAAGGGCAAGGCCCTCCGCGACTGGCAGCGCGACTGCGCCATGATCTTCCAGCAGTTCAACCTCGTGCCGCGCCTCGACGTTATCACCAACGTGATGCTCGGCCGGCTGAACCAGCGCGGCACGCTGCAGACCATGCTCAACCTCTTCCCGCGCGAGGACATCCTGCGCGCCATCGATATCCTCGAGCGCCTGGATATTGCCGAGCACGGCCCCAAGCGCGCCGAGGCGCTCTCCGGCGGCCAGCAGCAGCGCGTCGGCATTGCCCGCGCTCTGATGCAGGACCCGCAGATCATCCTCGCCGACGAGCCGATCGCCTCGCTCGATCCGATGAACGCCCAGGTGGTCATGGATACGCTCAGGCGCATCCACGACGAGGATGGCCGGCTGGTCATCTGCAACCTACACACCCTCGATACCGCCCGGCGCTACTGCGACCGCGTCATCGGCATGCGCGGCGGCCGTGTCGTGTTCGACGGCACCGCCGATAGACTGACCACCGACGTGGCGCGTGACATCTACGGTGCCGACGCCGATTTTTCGGAGGAATCCACCTCCACCAGCATCGAGACGCTGAACCGGCCGCGCGGCGTCATCGCCGCCGAGGCTGCGGTCGCCGTCTGACCCCAATCCCCGGCGCGTCGCCGGGGCGAACTGCTCTACCGGAGAAACCCAATGAAGAAGCTTGTTGCAGCCCTGCTGCTCGCGTCCACGCTGGTCGCGCCCGCCGTCTCGCCGGCCTTCGCCCAGGACATCACCGAATTCCGCATCGGCATCCTCGGCGGCGAGAACGCCCAGGACCGCCTGACCTCGAACGAGTGCGTCCGCGCCTACACCGAGGAACTGCTCGGCGTACCGACGAAGATCTTCACGCCCGCCGACTATGACGGCGTGATCCAGGGCCTGCTCGGCGGCACCATCGACATGGCCTGGCTCGGCGCTTCCGCCTATGCCAAGACCTACCTCACCGATCCCGAGGCCGTTGACGTCGTGCTGGTCAAGACCAACCTCGACGGCTCGTTCGCCTACCACTCGATCGGCATCGCGCGTGCCGATTCGGGCATCAAGTCGCTGGCCGACATGAAGGGCAAGGTCTTCGGCTTCGGCGATCCGAACTCGACTTCCGGCTACCTGATCCCGTCGGTGGAAATCCCCATGGAAACCGGCGCCAGCATGGAAAACGGCGCCTATTTCGGTGAAGTCCGCTTCACCGGCGGCCACGAGCAGACCATCGTCGCCGTCGCCAACGGCGATGTCGACGCTGGCGTCACCTGGGCCGATGGCCAGGGCGACTGGGCCGATGGCTACAACTCGGGTGCCCTGCGCAAGGCCGTGGACTCGGGCCTCGTCGACATGAACGACCTGGTCGAGATCTGGAAGTCGAAGCCGATCCCGGAAGGCCCGATCGTGCTGCGCCGCGCCCTCCCCGCAGAGGTCAAGACCAAGATGGTCGAGTTCCTCTCGGGTCTGCATGCCAAGGACCAGCAGTGCGCCTACAACATGGCCGCTGGTGAGACCGCCGGCTTCGCGCCGATCACCCACGACGCCTACCAGACCATGATCGACCTGCGGAAGTCGCAGGAAAACTAAGACTAGACAGTCCAGCCGGCCGGGCCCTGCCAGGGGTCCGGCCGTCATGGCGCATCCGGGAACCGTCACAAATGCCTGAAGTCGCTTATGGCGGTCCGCCCCGCAACCGGCCCCCGGACCTTCGCACGTCATATCTGCGCGACGTGCAGCAGCGGCGGCTCTATTCTGGCCTGCTGTTCGCCATCCTCGCCCTGCTGCTGATCTCGGGCTTCAGCCTCGCCGACGAGCGCAATGCCGGCGGCTTCTGGGACGGATTGCCCAAGCTCTTCGACTTCCCGACCGAGCTGATCGCCGAGGCGATCGAAAAGAGCGCCAACCTGCCGGCGCACCTCATCCAGTATCTCCCGTCGCTGCTGGAGACCGTCAATATCGCGGCCGCATCGACCCTGATCGGCGCGCTGCTGGCGACGATCCTGTCGCTGCTCGCCACCCGCGGCCTTGCCCGCTGGCCGGTGCTGATCCCGCTGTTCCGCCGCGCCATGGATATCATGCGCGCCGTGCCCGAGGTGGTGATCGCGCTGGTGCTGATCTTCGTGCTGGGTGGTGGCCCGGTGGCCGCGATGATCGCCATCGCCTTCCACACCACCGGCGCCCTCGGCAAGCTGTTCTCCGAGGTCAACGAGAACGCCGACCTGAAGCCCGTCGAGGGCCTCGCCTCGGTTGGCTCCACCTGGCTGCAGCGCATGTGGTTCGCCGTCGTGCCGCAGGTGGCGCCCAACTATCTAAGCTACGGGCTGATGCGCTTCGAGATCAATATCCGCGCCTCGGCCATCCTCGGCTTCGTCGGCTCGGGCGGCATCGGTTACGACCTCAAGAACGCCATGAGCTGGGGCACCGGCCGCTACGACGAGGTCGCCGCCATCTTCATCCTGCTGCTGGGGACCATTATTGCGGTGGACCAGCTGTCGAGCCTGGTCCGCGACCGGCTCGTGCGAGGCAACCTGTCATGACAATGGCCGCTCCCTCCACCGACCTGCGGGCCGCCGCGCTGAGCCTGTTCGCCCGAAAGCGAATGTTCGCCCTTGGTGTGCCGCTGCTGGTGCTCGCCTATTTCGCCTACATTTTCGTCAGCTTCGACATGGCTGGGCTCGCCGGACGGGCGCGGCCGGATAACGCCCGGATCCTCCTGTCCGACACTGTCAGCTTCAAGACCCACGTCACTCGCGACAACCGCACGGGCGTCATCTCGGCCGCCATCGAAGGCGAAGCCAAGGGCCGATACCCCGATGGCGCCGTGCCGGACTGGGTGACCCTTTATGGCACCGATGCCGACGTACGCCTCGACGACGGCACCATCGTGCAGTTCCGCAGCGAGACCGTCACCGTCGCGGTTCCGGACTACGGGTCGGTGGTGCTCCGCTCGGCCGGCGGCGATATCGAAATGACCTTGCCACCGGGTGAGGGCGTCCCCGACTGGATCAGCGCCTCGGCCACCCGCGTATCCCTCACCATGCCCGCCGGCCGGGTGCAGGTCACGCGCTCGAAATCGGAAGTCTTCCGCTACGAAGCCGGCTGGGAGCTGTTCTTCTTCACCCTCGACAGCCCGTTCTACGGCCGGAGCTTCGGCGACCTTGCGGCGCTCGCCATTGCCCCAGATCAGGTCGTACCCGGCAAGGCCAACCTCGCCGCCATGGCCAGCGACTTCTGGACCAACAAGATGTGGCGCCATGGCGATGTGGCCTGGGCGCTGTTCGAGACGGTGCTGATGGCGTTTCTCGGCACCGTCGGTGGGGGGTTGATCGCCTTGCCGCTGGCTTTCCTTGCCGCATCCAATTTCACGCCGAGCCGGTGGATCCGCTTTGCCTTCCGTCGCGTCTTCGATTTCGTGCGGGGCGTCGATGGGTTGATCTGGACTATCATTCTGTCGCGCGCATTCGGCCCCGGTCCGATGACCGGGGCACTGGCGATCCTGATCACCGACACCGGCAGCTTCGGCAAGATGTTCTCCGAGGCGCTGGAGAACGTCGACGACAAACAGATCGAGGGTGTGCGCTCCACCGGGGCCAACGGTCTGCAGCGCAGCCGCTTCGGCGTCATGCCGCAGATCACGCCGGTGCTGCTCAGCCAGTTACTCTACTATTTCGAGTCCAACACGCGCTCCGCTACGGTGATCGGCGCCATCGTCGGCGGCGGCATCGGCCTGCTGCTCACCCAGGCCATCAGCACCCAGAAGGACTGGGAAGAGGTTACCTACTACATCGTGCTGATCGTCCTGATGGTGATGGCGATGGACGCCCTCTCGGGCTGGCTGCGCCGCGTGCTGATCAAGGGGAGCGCCGGCGGCCATTGAGGTCGGCGCTTGCCTGCCTTGTGCTTTAGGCGGGTTGCCAGCGCCCTGGCCTGACGCCAAGCTCGCTCCCCCAACAGAGCGAGACAATTCATGCTGCACAGCGCCCTCGGCCATAACGGCGTCGTCACCGCGCCCCATCGCATCGCGGCGCTCGCCGGGCGCGACGTGCTCGCGGCGGGTGGCACCGCCATCGAGGCCATGGTCGCCGCCGCCGCAATGGTCGCCGTCGTCTACCCGCAGATGAACGGCATCGGCGGCGATGCCTTCTGGCTGATCCAGCGCAAGGGCGAAGCACCGATCGGCATTTCGGGTGCCGGCCGTGCCGCCGGTCTCGCCACGGCCGAGAGCTACAAGGCGAAGGGCTATAGCACCATTCCGGTGCGCGGCCCCGATGCTGCGCTGCTCGTTCCCGGCGCGGTCGATACCTGGCAACTGGCGCTGCAGGCCGATCCGGGCAACCGCATGCCTCTGGCCGCTCTCCTCGCCCCCGCCATCGCTTACGCTCGCAACGGCATCGCCGTGTCGCAGAGCCAGGCGAAGCTCGCAAAATCCCGTCTCGACGAGCTGAAGAACGTCCCCGGCTTCACCGACATCTACCTCGTGGACGGCCAGGCGCCCGCCCCCGGCCACCGCCTGCTGCAGACGGCGCTCGGCGCCACGCTCGAAAGCCTCGGCGAGAACGGCCTCCGCAGCTTCTACGAGGGCGACATCGCCCGCGAGAACGGCCGCTGGCTCGCATCCATCGGCTCGCCGCTGCGCTACGAGGACTTTGCCGGCTACCACGCCGAGCGCGTCACCCCGCTGCGGCTCGAGACCTCGTGGGGCACCATCTACAACATGATCGCGCCGACCCAGGGCATCGCCTCGCTGATGATGCTCGGCCAGTTCGACCGCCTCGGGGTGGCCGAGGGCGAGAGCTTCGCCCATATCCACGGCCTCGTCGAAGCCACCAAGCACGCCTACCGCTACCGCAACCGCCAACTCGGCGACCCCGACCATATGGCTGCCGCGGCCGCCGACCAGCTCACGGCCGACAAACTCGACCGCCTCGCCGCTGCGATCGATCCGGCCCGCGCCGCCGAGTGGCCCGATCCGCCGGTCGATGGCGACACCATCTGGATGGGCGCCGCGGATTCCTCCGGCACCGTCGTCAGCTTCATCCAGTCGCTGTTCTGGGAATTCGGCTCAGGCGTCGTCGCACCCGCTACCGGCGTGACCTTCGAGAACCGCGGCGCCGGCTTCTCGCTCGATCCCGGCCCCAACCAGCTCGCCCCCGGCAAGCGGCCGTTCCACACCCTCAACCCGGCGCTCGCCAATCTCAAGGACGGGCGCGTCCTCAGCTACGGCAACATGGGCGGCGAGGGCCAGCCGCAGACCCAGGGCGCCGTCTTCACCCGCTACGTCCAGTTCGGCCAGGGCCTGCAGGCCGCCATCACCGCCCCCCGCTGGCTGCTCGGCAAGACCTGGGGCGACGTCAACACTCGCCTGAAGCTCGAGGACCGTTTCGATCCGGCGCTGATCGCCGCGTTGCAGGCCGCCGGCCACGACGTCCAGCTCGTCGGACCGTTCGAGGACATGATGGGCCACGCCGGAGCGGTGGTGATGCACCCGGACGGCTTGCTGGAAGGCGCGACGGACCCGCGCTCCGACGGCGCCGCGATCGCGTTCTGAGGTTCGGCGGTCTAGGTTGTGTACTCATAAAGGGATTCCGGTCGGAGGCCGGTTGTGATTCAAACTCCTGAACGAGAGGAGTTTGAACATGGCTCGCTTCGATCTGTCGGACCAGGAGTGGTCCATCGTTTCCCCGCTTCTGCCCAACAAGCCACGTGGT
>Ga0247834_1000289_pt1 | contig 98245 bp, 74 predicted proteins | sample LaCruzMarch2015__8_FD_187118 | JGI IMG/M metagenome (GOLD analysis project Ga0247834, IMG submission 187118) | Freshwater microbial communities from meromictic Lake La Cruz, Castile-La Mancha, Spain - LaCruzMarch2015_12m | ecosystem: Environmental > Aquatic > Freshwater > Lake | place: Spain...
CAATAAAGTGACCGAAGCCAAGGGTAAAAAAGTGGGCGACCAATGGCAGGTAACCATGAAAGTGGTGGTTGAAAAAGTGTATTCCGACAGCTTGGGCAAAGAGACACCCGCCAAGATCAACATACCGATTGAAGTGGGCTTGCTGGCCGAAAAGAAGCCTAAAAAAGCCGAAGACCTGATGTTTTTGCAGAAACGTTGGATCAAAAAAGACAACACCGTTGTGCTCACATTCAACAAAAAACCAACCTATGCGGGCATAGACCCCATGCACAAATTGATCGACGAAAACCTGGACGACAATGTGGTCAAGGTGGATTGGGAGTGAGGGAGAAATCGCTTCACTCAACCACAATGAGTATCAGGTAAGCTATGGTACAGGAATTTTGTTTTCCGGAATTATTCATTGTGTATCTTTCGCTTTTGGTTATATTTGATTTCAAAATCAGATAATTATGAAAGTACTCACCCTGGATATTTCAGAAAATTTGGAGCTGGATGAAGTAGACACAAAAAGGTTCTTAGCGGCAAAGCTTTATGAATCGGGCAAACTATCACTGGGTCAAGCCGCAGAACTTGCTGGTTTAACAAAAGGTACATTTTCAGAAATTCTTGCCGATTATCAGGTTTCCTTGATTCAGTACACCATTGATGATGTTCTCCATGATGCAGACAAACTCTGATACCATCATCATTGCCGATACGAGCTGCTTAATTTTACTCTCCAAAATTGACGAAATCGGACTTTTGAAATCTCTGGCTCATCATGTTTATATCACCTCTACAGTACAATCAGAATTCGGTTCTTCTTTACCAGATTGGTTGATCGTTAAAGACCCTAATCAAACCCCTTTTCAAATTTTGCTGGAGAAAGAAATAGATGCAGGGGAAATCAGTGCTATTCTTCTGGCCCTCGAAACGCCATCATCAATTTTGGTCATTGACGATCTAAAAGGGAGAAAAATAGCTGAGAGACTTAAACTCCAATTCGTAGGCACTTTGGGCCTGTTGTTGAAAGCAAAAAGAATTGGTTTAATTCCTCAATTAGTTCCAATTCTTGATAAAATCCGGAAAACCAATTTCAGGTTTTCCAATCAAATCATTGAAGCATTACATAAAGCGGCTGGAGAATAAGGTTTTTAGACGCAGTGTACGCTTTAGGAATTTGAAACACATAGGAGAGATTGGTTGTCAGCTGGCTCATGGAGACACAAATCAGGGCGGAGAAGGCGAAACGAGGAAAAATTTAACAACATAGAAACATAGGGCACATAGGACGAATCACATAGTCGGAATGGGCGTCACCCATTCCTGTGACACACCGCCCCTTCAGGGCTCTTCGTTCTTTCCAGCCCTGAAAGGGCAACGTATCTTAGCGATGGACATCGCCCTTCGTAAAAATAGCGACGGGCAACGCCCTTTGCAAAAAACGACAAAGAAACATAGGGCACATAGGAGGACGACTTCTGACGTCTATCGTGCGAGGCTCCAGCCTAGTTCGGTCTTTTTGAGGCTTGCAGCCTTGCACACTATTACACAGCCAGATGGCAAGCGAGGCAGAGTGAGCTTGTTTGCTTCGTGGCCGGTTGAGATTTTTAATACAAGGCTTACACTTTTATTTGGTGATATAATCGATAGAGACTTTATTTGCCATACGTGTTTAAAACAACAGAGTCCATAAATCACCCAATACAAACAATAGTATGAAATACACCATACCAAAAATATGCACCTATATAGCAGCAGCAATGTTTTGGCTAAGCACAGCACAGGCTCAAACTTCGACCAATTCAGGCGGAGGTTCTGGCACAGGAAGCGGAGGCAGCATTGAATTCAGTGTTGGACAAGTTGTGTACACCACCGGAACTGGAAGCGAAGGCTCTGTGGCGCAAGGCGTGCAACACACTTACCAGATTGTAACTTTTGGTACAAGCGAAATACAGCACAACCTTTCACTATCTGTATTTCCCAACCCCTCCACACAACATGTAACGCTTCAAGTGAGCGATTTCACTGGAATTGAACTTGAATATCAGCTTGTTGACCTTCAGGGAAAAATGCTGAGCCAGGCACCCATCACGCTGCAACAAACTGCCATTGACCTCAACAGCTTTCCGGCTGCATCCTACACGCTTCACGTGGTAAACCAGGAAAACAAAAAAATCCAATCTTTCAAAATCGTTAAAATCAACTAAATATGAATCGATTCTTAACTCTATGTGTGGCCATTTGCCTAGCCCTTCAAGTATTGGCTCAGGCCCCGCAAAAACTAAGCTACCAGGCTGTAATCCGAAACAGTTCTAATCTGTTGGTGCTCAACCAGTCTGTGGGTATGCGCATCAGCCTATTGCAAGGCTCTGCCAGCGGCACTGCTGTATATGTAGAAACCCAAACACCAACTACCAACACCAACGGATTGGTTTCTTTGGAAATAGGTGGAGGCACCGTAGTTTCTGGCACCTTTTCAAGCATCAATTGGGCATCGGGCAGTTATTTTGTAAAAACCGAAACCGACCCAAGCGGTGGAACCAACTACAGCATTACCGCCACCAGCCAATTGCTCAGCGTACCGTATGCCATTTATTCAGCTACATCTGGAAGTTCTATTCCAGGTCCACAAGGGCCAGTAGGTCCGGCAGGCCCGCAAGGACAAGCTGGTGCACAAGGATCGGTAGGTCCACAAGGTCCGGTTGGCGCGGCAGGTGCTCCGGGTGCACAAGGCCCGATAGGACAAACAGGCCCGATAGGTTTAACCGGCCCTCAAGGTCCTCAAGGTTTGCTTAGCAGCGGCTCCGCTGCGGGGAATACACCCTACTGGAATGGCACAAACTGGGTGGTAAACAATAGCAATATATACAATAGCGGAGCTGGAGTAGGGGTTGGCACAAGCACACCCAATGCATCTGCAAAATTAGAAGTAGCAAGCACTACACAAGGTTTTTTACCACCTCGCATGACCACTGCACAAAGAGATGCAATCACATCACCGGCGCTCGGTTTAACCATCTACAACACCACTGCCAACTGCTTACAGTGGTGGAATGGAACCATCTGGTTTGATGGTTGCGGAAATAATTCAACAGTAGGCAGCATTACCGCCCTCAACTGTAGCACGGCCACCAACAACGGCACCCTCACTTCTGGCACGGCGGCCAGTGGTGGGGTAAGCAGCAGCGTACCTTACACAGGAGGCAATGGCGGCACACACAGTGGGCAAACGGTAAACTCCACAGGTGTAACCGGCCTCACGGCCACCTTAACAGCAGGCACCTTTGCCAACGGAGCGGGCAATTTAACCTACACCATAACCGGAACACCTGCCTCCAGCGGTACGGCAAGTTTTGCTTTAAACATTGGAGGGCGAAGCTGTACAATTACCCGGGCAGTGGCCACTTCCTCCACAGGCTGCGGCAACCAAAGTACCGTTACCGACATAGACGGCAATGTTTACCCTATTGTACAGATTGGCACGCAATGCTGGATGAAAGAAAACCTGAAAGTGAGCAAATACCGCAATGGCGATCTGATACCAACGAATCTAAGCGATGCCGCTTGGGAAGCAGCTACCACAGGTGCTTATGCGATTTACAATAACGATGCGGCCAACAATACGACGTATGGCAAGCTGTACAACTGGTTTGCAGTTGTTGACAGCAGAAACCTGTGTCCAACAGGCTGGCATGTACCCAGTGATGGGGAGTGGAAGACGCTTGAAATTTATTTGGGCATGAGTACTACGGATGCGGACTTGGAAGGTGCTCGTGGCAGTGCCCAGAACGTGGGTGGCAAGCTTAAAAGCACCTCATCCCTTTGGTTCGCCCCCAACACCGGAGCCACGAATGAAAGCGGTTTTTCAGGCCTTCCGGGCGGCAGCCGTAACTCCAGTGGTGATTACTACGACATTGGCTACCTCGGCTCCTGGTGGTCCTCTACGGAGAACTCGACTACAGACGCCTGGTACCGGTTCCTGTATTACTACTATGGCAGTTCAGACCGGTACGACTACAATAAGCGAGGTGGCTTTAGTGTTCGGTGTCTCAGGGATTAAAAAGACACTTTGACTATTTGTCCCTTTGACTCTTGGGGTCCCGACAAGTCGGGAGAATTTTTTTTTAAAGTAAGGCTATCAACCACTTCAAGGGTCTTCGACCACTTGAAGGGTAAGGAACTACAACAATTATAAAAAAATTTCAGCCTATGCCCTGCGCCCTTTCCTATCCTTTGAGTTAGCCTTGGCGCTCTAAGGATTCTTAATAGATTTGGGTTTCTGCCCCATCCTGCATTTGGCTCCAGAGGAGCCCTATGTCAATAGAAAAAATCGATGTTGGTTTAAAGAGCTCCAGAGGAGCGGCATATGGTGTGACAGGGTAGGTTCACCTTTGGTTTTTTGACCAACAAATCACAAAATCGGAGTTGGTGATTATAACACTATCAATGGCACTGGTCGTTTTTTGCGATGGGCGTTGCTCATCATTTGGTTTTGCGAAGGGCGTTGCCCATCGCTAAGATACATCGCCCTTTCAGGGCTTGAAGAACGAATAGCCCTGAAAGGGCGGCATATCACAGGAATGGGTAACGCCCATTCCGACTATGTGGTCAATATTCTCCAATCGCACTCGTTTGTGACGGGTGCGGTCGAGATGTGCGTTTGTAACGCAACAAAGGCAAATTTAAAATCCCCGTAGCCTTGCCAAGCTGAATAAGGATTTTCAATAAATCAGGGACATTGGTTCCGGTGGTCTAATACCTGAGCTTTCCACTCGCACCTGTTGGCAACATGTACAGTCGTGAATTGCGTTTTCAACACAACCAAAAGTTAGATTGATTCCATTTCCGGAATAGACGAACCCGATACCAGGTTCAAGCTACGTTGCTTCGACACCCATAAAGGTAATATGAGGCATAAAAAATTGAATGTAATGTGTCCTGTTTTCCAGGTTTTTCGGATATTTGATTGAAAATCCACATTGACCCATGTCTACCACATTTCATCTGCATTCGGCGCAAGAATTGAATACTGATATTTTGGATGCCATTAAAGCAACCTTCAAAACCAAGGCCATCACCATAACTGTAGAGGAAGATGAAGATGTTGTTGAGTTTGATAGTGAAAAAGGCACCATTTTGGATGAGCGCCTCAAGGAGGATGAAAACACATATTTGACTGCTGAAGAGTCGATCAAAACGCTGAAAAATAAGTATGGCTTATAAGATTCGTCTTTCCCCACGAGCACAAGAGGAGATTGAGAATGCCATTGATTATTATGCCCAAAATAGCTCTGATGCCCCTCGAAAATTTATTTCATCATTAGAAGATGCTTATAGCTCGTTGATGTCTATGCCATTCTATGAAGTTTGCTACAAGAACATTCGTGCATTCAAACTTAATAAGTTCCCATATTCATTGTACTTTGTAGTAAATGAGGAATCAAAAGCCATTAAGATACTATCTTGTTTTCATCAAAAACTTAGCCCAAAGAAGAGGCCGAAATAGTTTCTCCACTCGCACCTGTTTGCGACATGGACAGCCGTGAATTGCGTTCTCAACACAACCTCTCCCAATCGCACTCGTTTGCAAAGGGTGCGGTCGAGATGTGCGTTTGTAACGCAACAAAGGTAAATTGAGAATCTCCCATAAGAACTCAGCTTAAAATTGACGGACATTCCCTCCAAATATGCTTTTCCGTTGCAGGAGCATTAAATTGCTTGGGTTTATTTTAAAGTTGGAGCAAACTTGGAAGTTTCAAATCTCCATTACCTGTAATGTAAAAATAGCTTACCAGTGAGGCCATAGTATTATAAAAATGGTTATTTTTGTAATATGAGAACAGTGCATTTTAATATACCGGAAAACGTTGACCTTGATGATCAGGATATAGCTATGTTGGTAGCTTCAACTCTTTATGAAAAGGGAAAACTTTCCCTAGGTCAGGCTGCTGAATTGGCAGGACTTTCTAAGCGAACTTTTGCTGAGCTTCTCGGAAAATATGGGGTCTCAATTTTCAACTACTCTCCAACAGACCTGACCAACGACGTGAACAATGCCTAAAGTAATCATCTCAGATACAACCCAATCGCACTCGTTTGCAATGGGTGCGGTCGAGATGTGCGTTTGTAACGCAACAAAAGCAAATTGAAAATCCAATAGCCTAATGCCTGAGCTTTCCACTCGCACCTGTTGGCAACATGTACAGCCGTGAATTGCGTTCTCAACACAACCTCTTCTGTAAAATCGATTTTAAATGGAATCATTTCCATATACGTTCAACAGCGTAATTGTCTAACACTTCGTCGATACTGATAATTTTCAAATCCTCGGTAAGACATTGGGCAACAAGCAGCCTATCGAAAGGATCACGGTGATGAAGTGGGAGTTCTTGTAGCTCCAGAATGTGTTCGTTTTCTAATCCCAAAATAAAGAAGCCTGCATTTTCACACTGCTGCATCAATGTAAACAGATCTACCGATAGTTTGAGCTTTCCCAAATTCAATTTGATGGAGATTTCCCAGAAAGAGACTCTACTTACAAAAACTGAATTAGAAATATCTGAAATGGTATTGGCTATATGAGCGGGGAGGTGCTTGTTTCCATCAAAATACCAAATAACTGCCTGGGTATCCAGAAGATAATTGCCCATTACTGGTAATCTTTGAAGTCGTCTAAGGGGGCATTAAAGTCAAGCGACATGTGTTGAAGCATCCCTGAAAGTGCCCCAAATTTTCTGTAAATATTTGGAGAAACCTGTTTTGCCTTTAACCGCTGATTTACCAATGCTTCAATCTCTTGCAAAACAGGCAAGGGAAGCTTTTTTAGGTCATTTTGCAGTTTACTTTTCAACTTTGAAATGGTCATGCTACCTCAGTTTGTTGGTGTAAAAATAGTTTTTCTGTTCTGATTTTCAATGCACTTATGGTTGGTTATCCACTCGCACTCGTTTGCAATGGGTGCGGTCGAGCTGTGCGTTTGTAATGCAGCTTAGATAAAAGCTAAATTCAACCGGCTTTTCGACATTACAATGCCGAATACTTCCTGGTCATAGTCTTCATACTTGCCTCCTCCCCCCAAAATCACCTTCAAAGCTCCCCTCAATATGTCACCTTGTGGCTGCTCTTAAACTGAAGTGAGTTGTAGTAGTTCGATCTGCGGAGTTGCTCTCTGCGGTTCACTTTCACTACTTTTCCTACGTTGTTTTTCTCAGGCATGAAAGGATGTTCTGCACCTATTGGTTTGCTCGATTGGCAGGCAAAGCCTCCAAGGAGTAAGCACGTGGCTAGCAGGTTTAATAATGTTCTTCTCATGAACAGATTTGTTTAACAGTATAAAGGTAAGGCGCACATTTCTGCTAAACCCGGCACTTTCTCCTGGTTTATTTTCAATGTAATAATTGTAGAAAAATCAGAAGTTGAGCTGCATGCCCACATACACACTCCTCCCGTCGGAAGGAATGATGCCCGGCCCCGGGTAAGCTTCTGCCCGGCGGGTGAAATAGATGCTGTTGGCGAGGTTGTTTACCCCGGCTTCCAGTGCCCAATACTTGGTTTTGTAGCGGGTTGAAAGGTCAATCACGGTATAGACTGGAATTTCGCCATCCACGGCGTTCACCATGCGAACGGCGTTGGTGGCATCGGTAAATTGCTGGGTGGTATGTGCCAGTTGCAGCGAAGCTGAAAACCTGTTCCAACCATATTGAAGACCTGTTCTGAGCAACATGGCCGGTGCCAGCTCCATGCGTTTGTTCAGCACCGAAAGATCTTCTGTATTGATGTAGCGGGCATCGGTGGCCGAAGTAGTTGCAAACACAAACAAGGTAGATGTTGAACTGGGTGCCAAAAAATGCAGCAGGTTGATTTCGCCAAAAGCTTCCACGCCAAACACCCGGCTATCGGCAATGTTGGTGCGAAAACGGTATTCTGAAATCCTGTCATTTTTCAGTAACGAGCCAATTCTTCCGTTGTAGCGCATGTGAAATACACTCAAGTCGAACGAATAAGCGTTGGTTTTGCAGCCTCGCACACCCATGTCGATGTTGTAGCCTCGTTCATCTTTTAAAGCCGAATCGACTCTGAAATTGGGATTCACTACCCGAAGGTCATTGAAAGTAACAGCCCTGAAGTTTTGGGAGAAATTGCCATAATACTCAAGAAACTCAGTGGCCTTGAAACTAACTCCCACACCCAACAAAGGGAAATTGCGGGTTTTCCGCAGTTGATCGAATCGTTTTTCATCCACCACCAGATTGCCAGCCAGGTCTTTGAGTCTTATTTTGTAATAACCGTCAGAAGCCGTGGTGATGTTTTCAAACCGGATGCCTGGCGTGATACTCAACTTTGGACTCAGGTTGAAAATGTTTTCCGCAAACCAGGCTACGTTGTGGCTGGGAAACAGAAAGTCGGAATATTCCAGGTTATCTGGATTGTTGAACGCAAAATCGGGCCCCTGGCGGTTGTTGCCTTCGCCTTGTTGTTTCCAGGTTCGGCCTCGGTAGACCCGCACACCAGTAAGCACGGTAGAATAATTTCCACGGAACCGGTAATGATGCAAAAGCCGGGTTTCGTTGCCGATATTGGCAAATTCATCGTGGATCAACATGCGGTCTTCGCCCCGGTCGAGTCGGTTTATTTGGTCTAAAATGCCCAAAGCCGAGCGTGAAGAAACCAAAGCAAATGTGCGGGAATTGATTTTGGTCTGCCGGTCAATTTTGTATTCAGCGGTCACGGCTGCCAGATTCCAGTTCACTTTAAACCAATTTCTGCTTCGTTTCGAACCCCTTGGATCCAACTCAAATTCTGTGTCGGTGAGTCCGCCGGGTTGCTGCGCCAAATAGTCCATGTGTGTGAAATCTGCACTGAACGACAGCTTTTCAGTTGCCTGATAAGTTACTGAACCATAGGCAGTATGGTTTTCAAAAGCAGAGTTGGGTCTCCAGCCATTGCCTTTTTTGTATTGGTAAAACGAATAGTAATTCACCTTTCCTACCTGTCCGCCCAAACTGGTGAAACTGTTGAGTAAGCCAAAAGAGCCGCCCGTGAGTCGTGTGGTTGCTTCAATGGGTTTTTTCTCATTTCCTTTTTTGAAAATGAAATTGATCATGCCGCCAAACTGTGTTCCATATTGCAATGAACCTGCCCCACGCACAATTTCGACCCTGTCCAACGCTTCGATAGGTGGTGTGTAATAACTTTCAGGGTAGCCCAAGGCATCCGCACTGATGTCGTACCCATTTTGCCGCACATTGAAATAAGCAGTTCGGTTTGGACTCAAACCCCGGGCTCCAATGCCCATTTGCAAACCAGCACCATCACTTTCCCAGATGTTTACCCCGGCCACTTTGGCAAATACCTGACGTGGATTGTTGGTGGCAGCGTTTCCGGTAAAGTTCTTGAGTTCAACAACTTCGGTTTTTTTGGCTTCGAAAATGCCCATGCCTTCTACACCGGCCAGTCGCCCTGCTGAGCTTTTGCTTTTTTCTCCGGTTTCCACATGCACTTCGGCCAGCAGTGTTTCGGGCATGTGCATGGAATAATGGAGCTGAATGGCTTCTTTCCCTACCCGAAAAGTTTGCTCAACAGGCTTGCAACCCAGACAATAGACCAACACGGTGTGTTTTCCTTCGCTGAGTGGTGGCAGCGTAAAAATGGAATCGGAGGCTGTAATGGTTTTCCATTTGGTGCCATCTATCACTACGTCGATAGGTTGTTTGGCATCAGGTTGAAATTGGTAGTGAAGTTTGCATTCAACCACCGACTGTGCCATGGCAAATGTTCCCCAAAGAAAGGCTCCAACAAGGGCAATCCAGCATTTGAGTGAACAGTCGCTTTGCAATTCTTATTTAGACTTAGTTTAAATAAGGCACAAATGTAACAGGGGAAGTGAGACTGAAAAAAGATTTATCTGAGTTTTTGCAAGTTTTTGACCTGCCTGAAATTTTGCTTATTTGATGTAAACCACTTTCCATTTTCTGCCTTGGTTTAAAATCCTGAATTTGCGCCCAGAAATATGGCTATGAAGTGTAAAATATGTGCAGGAGATGCAACCAAAATTTTGGAAGAAACCATTTTGGGCAAATATCAAATTGGTTATTTCAGATGCAGGGATTGCCAGTTTATCCAAACGGAAGAACCTTATTGGATCGAAGAAGCTTACGGTGATGCCATTGCCGATATGGATACAGGTATTTTGGAGCGCAACCGAAAATTTGCTCAGGTGGTACCCAGAGTAATCAAAGCTTACTTTGACCCCAAAGCCAATTGTGTAGACTATGGTGCTGGTTATGGCATTTTTGTCCGCCTCATGCGGGATCGTGGTTTCAACTACTATTGGCAGGACAACTATTGCGAAAACCTGTTTGCCAAAAAGTACACATTCGACAGCCTGCCAAAGTCAGATCAAAAGTTTGAACTTCTTACCGCTTTCGAAGTATTCGAACACCTGGTAGACCCCAAAGCCGAACTGGAAAAAATGCTGAAACTGGCACCTTCGGTGTTGTTTTCAACCAACCTGGTGCCAACCAATATCGATGTGGACAAACATCCTGAACAACTGAAAAACTGGTGGTACCTGAATCCCGAAACAGGGCAACACGTGGCTTTCTACACTCTGCCGGCATTGAAAAAACTAGGCGAACAGTTTGGACTCAACTTATATTCAAACGGATATAATTTTCACTTGCTCACACCCAAAAAGCTAAATCCCTGGATTTTTACCGCTTTGCATTTTTTGAAAAGAGCCAAAGATATGCTGAAAGGCGATGAGTCGGACAGTGGATTCAGGCAGGATAGAGAGGCATATAAGAAAGAGATTGGCAAGTAAAGAATTCAAGCAGGTACTTTTACATTTTGGCCATCCCCAGCATCCGAGCCACATACTTTCCAATAATATCAAACTCCAGGTTCACTTTGTCGCCCACCTGTAGCTGATGCAGGTTGGTGTGCTCCCAGGTATAAGGAATAATAGCTACCGAAAAAGAGTCAGGCGCTGAATCGACCACGGTGAGGCTAATACCATTCAGGCAAATGGAGCCTTTTTCGACGGTAATCCGGTTTGAGCTTGATTCATGTTGTATGTGGATTTTCCAATTTCCAGTGTGCGATTCAATTTTGGTACAAATGCCTGTCGCATCCACATGACCTTGTACCATGTGCCCATCGAAGCGGCCATTGGCAGGCATGCAACGTTCCAGATTTACAATCGTTCCTGTTTCCCAAAGTTCAAGATTGGTCCGGTTCAGGGTTTCGGGTATTGCAGTAACCCGATAAAGGTGATTTTCTAACCGATCGACCGTGAGGCAAACCCCATCATGCGCTAAACTTTGGTCTATTTTTAACTCCCGGGTGAAAGCACAACTGAGCCAAAAACTGATGTTTTCTGCTCCTTTTTCTATTTGTTCCACCCTGCCCAGGGCTTCTATAATTCCGGTAAACATGCTTTTTTCCAAAGAGTTATGGTTTCAACAGCTGGCCTCACATCGTGAACTCTTAAAATAGAAACACCTTGCTGCAATGCCAACATGTGCAAAGCTGTGGTTCCATGCAAGGCTTCGTCGGCACTTGTACCCAAGGTTTTCCAAATCATCGATTTTCGGGACAAGCCAGCTAAAATGGGTTTTCCAATTAGCGTGAGTGCTCCCAAGTTTCTCAACAATTCAAAATTCTGGTCAATTGTTTTCGCAAACCCAAAACCAGGGTCAAGCACCACATCGTAAAGTCCTGCTTGTTCCAATCGTTCCAGCCTGGCTCTGAAATACTCAATGATTTCAGCCAACAGATTTTCATACTGTGTCAATTGCTGCATGGTCTGCGGATTTCCACGGCTGTGCATACATATATAAGGTGTTTTGGAATTGGCCACCAACGGAAACATGTCTACATCTGCATCGCCACCGCTTACGTCATTCACAATCTCAGCTCCAACGTCCATGGCTTTTTGGGCAACCGCCGCCCGAAATGAGTCAACAGAAATAATACATGTTGGAAACTCTTTTTTAATGGCTTCAATCGCCGGAATTACCCTCAAGCATTCTTCTTCTACACTTATTTCTACTGCGCCAGGTCGGGTGCTGTAACCGCCAACATCCAGCATAATTGCTCCTTCTTCGAGCATGTTGCTTGCCCTGCTCACGATGTCAGACAATGAAGTTCGGCTTCCTGTAAAAAAAGAGTCAGGCGTAGTATTCAATATGCCCATCACAACCGGTGTCGACAGGTCGAGCACGCTATTTCCAATGCGAAGGGTGTGAGCTTGTTTCACAAAAACTTAAACCAGTTGATACAAAGGTTTGTATTGGCTAAACTCCTGAAAATAGGGCGAATGTTTAGCCGTTTCAGATTCAAATTTATTTACGCCTATCAATTCAAGCTCTCCACGTTTCAGCATGTCTTCCCGTTTTGAGGCTGTTTCCTGAATGTGTTTCAACAATAAAGCTTTTCCTTCTTCTAAAATTCCGCCTTTCTCCTCCAGTTCTTGAAACAAATTCCAGGCGTTTTCTGCTAACAAATCTGTAAGCTGGTCAATATAAAAACTCCCGCCGGCAGCATCTACGGTTTTGTCGAGGTGGGCTTCTTCTGCCAACAGCAAACTTAAGTCAAGGCTCAATTTTTCAGCTGCTTGCCTATACGTTTTTTCAATGGTATAGGGCAAAATACTGATTTGGTCGGCACCACCCAAAATGCCGGAAGCGGCTTCTGTAGTGTGTCGCAGCAAGTTCATTTCGGCGTCTTTGCCCGACCAGAACAGGGCCGAAGTCGACACATGAAGTGGAAATTCAAATGGCTCAACTTCATAAATAGCAAACAGATTCCAAACCAAGAGTCGGAGTGCTCGCAGTTTGGCTATTTCCATAAAAAACAGGGGGCCGACCTGGGTTGAAAACAGAATTCTGGAAGCCAAGTCTTTGAGCTCCAAACCATTTGAAGTGCCAGCATGAATAGCTGCCACCATTCCCGACAACATCGCAGCCAGTTCCTGCGTGGCATTGGCACCCATCAAATGATAGGCAGATCCATCAAAACCTATTCTGGCTTCTGGGAAGGCAACTGCTTGTTGCAGCCAAGCTTCAGCTTCTTCCTGTGCCCATTGATGTTGAACATACCAGGAAATGCCGTCAGCCAATATCCAGCTATTTTTTTGGATTAACTCAACTTGTAATTCAGCCAATTTTTCATTTGAAATTGGAGTACGAAGTATGAGTCCAACAGCGAGTCCTGCTTGGCTGGCTTGTTCTATTTGAGTAGATAATTGCTCGTTTTCAAACAACAAAACACCTGTTGCGCCCAATGCTTTTACCTGATTCATGTCAAGCGCCTGCCCTTGCAACATGGGTTGAAAATAAGACCAGCCAGGATTTTTGAGCGCATTCATCCAGGCATGAAAAGTTTGCATGTGTGGCTTTGCTCGCAACTCCTCAGCTGTGTAGAGCGGTTCAACTGAAAACCCTTCCAGTGTTTGCCACTTCAGGTCTTCGTAAGTTTTGTTCTTCAGGTCTTGGGTCAGCCGCTCTTTCCATGCGGCTTTGCTCTGGGGCTGGTAATCAATTTTGGTAGACATAGGCAGGTTACTCGCTTTGCAAAGGAAAGGAAAGTTTCAGTTGTGAGCGTGTCTTTTGCCTCAAATCAACTGCTGCCCTTTGGGTGTCAGGAATTTCAATTTTGGGAGGCGATAAAAAATTTATAGAAGGGCTTTGCTTTTTAGTCAGTTAACGCTACTTTTGCAGCCCATTTTGTAAAATTTGGTTAAAAAACACAGTTATGTTCAACAACTATGAGGCGGTATTCATCCTTACTCCCGTTTTATCTGACCAGCAGGTAAAGGATACCGTAGAAAAATTCAAGAAAGTGCTCACTGGTTTGAGTGCTGAAATGGTGAATGAAGAACTTATGGGCCTCAAAACATTGGCCTACAAAGTTCAGGGAAAAACCACCGGTTTTTATGTCATGTTTGAGTTTGCAGTCGATCCTTCGGCTATCAAACCTTTCGAAACTGAGTTCCGTCGAGACGAGCGAGTGCTTCGTTTCATGACAACCAAACTCGATAAGTATGCTTTGGCATACAATGAAAAGCGTCGTTCTGGTGCTTTCAATAAGAAAAAAGAAACAGTAACAGAAGAAGCCACAGCCTAATTATGTTCCAAGGAGATTCAACAAACATTAGCAATTTTCCAAAGAAGAAATATTGCCGTTTTCGCAAAGCAGGTATCAAATACATCGATTACAAAGATCCCAACTTCCTGTTGAAATTTTTGAACGAACAAGGTAGATTGCTTCCAAGACGCCTTACTGGTACCAGCTTAAAGTATCAGAAAAAACTTGCTCAGGCAGTTAAAAAAGCCAGGTATATGGCTATTCTTCCTTACGTAGCAGACGGTCTAAAATAATTTTAAACCCTTTTTAAAAGACATCAACATCATGGAAATCATCCTGAAAGAAGACGTAAAAAACCTGGGTTATAAGAACGACCTGGTGAAGGTAAGAAATGGTTTTGGCCTCAATTACCTCATTCCTCAAGGGCTTGCAATTATGGCTACAGATGGCAACAAGAAAATGTTGGCAGAAAATCTGAAGCAAGTAGCCCACAAAGCAGAAAAAGTATTGACCGCAGCAAAAGACGTTGCCGCCAAGATCGGCGATGCAGTGCTTGAAATCAAAGCTAAATCAGGCGAAAGTGGCAAAATTTTCGGTGCAGTTACTTCATTACAAATTTCTGATGCTTTGAAAGCTAAAGGCATTGATGTAGATCGGAAACGCATCAGCTTCGACTCTGATGTGAAAATGCTCGGCACCTACACTGCAACCATCAATCTACACAAAGAAGTGTCGCACAAAGTCACTTTCAATGTGATTGAAGAATAAGGAATTTCTCTAGCAAACATTTGAAAGGCAACCTAATCCGTTGCCTTTTTTTGTGCCATATTGCTAAGGATAATCGGCATCAATCACACGTTTAGTCTTTCATGGCAGAGTTTAGCGCATCTGTCAATTTCCCGGTGCTGATGGTGTAAGCACATTTAAAATGACCTTCCGGACACTTTTTGAATCCATGCAAACCGCAGGGACGACAATTCAGATTTTCATCGGTTTCAATAATTATTTGACTATCTGACAAAGGTCCAAAACCGAATGAAGGTACAGTGGAGCAAAAAATAGCGCAAGTGGGCGCATTCACAGCGGAACAAAGGTGCATGGGCGCAGAATCGTTCACATAGTTCATGAGGGCACCCTTCATCAATTCAGCTGATTGTAAAAAACTTAGCCGACCAGCCAGATTCAAGAGGTTCTTTCGCTTCACGTTGTTGGCTATTGAGTTGCAAAGTTGCAGGTCTTCTTTTGCACCCAGCAAATAAATAAACACTGAATCGGGCACCTGAGTCATAAATTCTACCCACTTGCTTTCAGGAAATTGCTTGGTATTCCAAACTGAGGCAGGTGCCAGGCAAATGTAATTTTGATGCGCCGTTTTTTGAAAATGCAACACCGCCTCCTTGTCTGTTTGATTTGGGTAAAGCCGTGGTTTTTCGCAACGATCGTGACCCACCAAATCGGTTATCAATTCATGATTTCGCTCAATTTCATGTTTGCCATCGCTTGTGCTGAAAGGCAAGTGGGAGGTGAAAAACCTACTGAATGGATTTTGTGAAAATCCGATTCTAATGGCAGCACCTGATGTATAAGTGAGCCAGCCTGTAGAAAAAAATCGCTGCAAGTTCACCACCACATCGTAGTGGCGTTTTTGAATTTGTTGGCCCATTTTCCACAAATTCAGGTGCTTGTTTCGGGTTTTGTCCCAAATCAAAACCTGATGCAGAAAAGGATGATTTTCTACCAATCTTTCATTTCCTTTTCTAACTAAAAAGTCGATTTCAGCCTCAGGAAAAGACTTGTGCAAAGTCTCAAGCAATGAAGTTGCCAGAATTACATCGCCCAGAAAAGCAGGTTGAATGATGAGAATTTTCTGTGGCTGTGGCAGCATGCGGCAAAGTTAAGAGGCCTGCATCAACAAACTACTGATGGCCTAATTTGACTTATTTTTTCTGCAAAGCAGTATATTCTACGCATAACACCATTTTTGCCACCCGGATATGTCGAACAAAAAAATAAAAGAATCGTGGGGAACCCGGCTTGGACTCATTCTGGCCATGGCAGGCAATGCTGTGGGATTAGGTAATTTCCTTCGTTTTCCGGTTCAGGCAGTTCAAAATGGCGGTGGAGCTTTCCTCATTCCTTACCTCATTTGTTTTTTGCTCATGGGGATTCCACTACTTTGGGTGGAGTGGGCTACGGGTCGGTTTGGAGGAAACAAGGGGCACCATTCCACGCCTTTTATTCTCGACTCCATGGCCAAACAAAGCCTTTGGAAATATGTAGGTGTGTTTGGCATTTTTACAAACCTGGCCGTGGCTGCATACTACTGCTACATAGAAAGCTGGACTATGACCTATGTAATCAAAACCCTGCTTGGCCATTTTATCAACACCTCGCCCGTCAAAGTTTCTGCTGCTTTCGACGCTTACCTGGATTTTGTACCCACCTTTACTGGTTTGCCTTACGAGGCCATTGTCGCTTTTATAATATGTGTAATGCTCAATGCCTGGGTACTGAGCAAAGGTTTGGTAGACGGTATCGAAAAGGTTGCAAAAATTGGCATGCCCATGCTCATTGTTTTTGGTATGGTGCTGGCGTGGTCGGGCATAACCTTGCAAGCAGGCGAAAAAGGAGCCTTGTATGATGGCACTGTGGGGCTTAACTACCTGTGGACACCGGACTTTTCTTCATTGGCCAATCCGGCTGTGTGGTTGGCCGCTGCTGGTCAAATATTTTTTACCCTTTCGGTTGGCATGGGTACCATTCAGTGCTATGCATCTTATGTGAAGCCCAAAGACGATATCACCCTCAACGCCATGAGTGCAGGCTGGATGAACGAGTTTGTAGAAGTTTGCCTGGGGAGTGCCATACTTATTCCCATTGCCGTTGGCTACCTGGGCATCGACAAAGTGTTGGAAATAACCCATCAGGGTGCTTTGGGCTTAGGGTTTCGAACCATGCCATTTTTATTTTCACAATGGGGCGAATGGTTGGGCGTGATTTCAGGAGCCATGTTCTTTGGACTTTTGTTTTTTGCGGGACTTACTTCATCGCTGGCCATGGGCACACCCTGGGTCGCCTTTTTACAAGACGAATTTAAGTGGAGCCGAAAATCTGCGGCCTGGTCGTTTGGGCTCATCACCTTGGTGCTGGGATTGCCAACAATCTTATTTTTCAGACAAGGTGTTTTCGATGAGTTCGACTATTGGGCAGGTACGGTTTCCTTGGTAGTTTTCGCATTACTTGAATCGATTTTATTTGCCTGGATATTTGGCATGGAAAAAGGGTGGAAGGCCATTAACTATGGAGGAGACATCAAAGCTCCGGGTATTTACAAGTATATTATCAAGTATGTTACTCCCTCCATGTTGTTGTTCATATTTGTAGCGGCCATGTTTTCTCCCGACCATGGCAACTGGTCCGACGAGCTTTCCCATTTATTCTCCGGCCATGGTTGGGCATTTAGCGATCAGGCTATTGTGGCAAAAATCATGAATCAGGACATGAATAAAGCTCTATCTTTGGCAAAAAGTGCCCAGGAACAAAGCGAAATTCTGCTGAAACGGCAGCTGATAAACGCATCCAGGTTGTTGTTGGTCATGGTGTTTGTCGGCATTTGCCTTTTGGTTTACATTGCTGAACAAAACCGCAAAAAAAGATGAATACTTCTGCACTTTGGATGATGCTGGCGGCCAATGGAATCATTGCTGGCCTCGCTGCCTACTTTTTATGGCGTGCGCTTCGGTCGAAAAAACGTCCGGAACCAGACTCATTTTCAGAAAATGATGCGGATTGATCCCGTGTTGCTTTCATTTAAATTCTTTGAGATGATTCAATTCTAAATATTTAGCAATATCTTTTGGATATCTGAATTGAAGACCCTACTTTTGCAGTCCTTTTTTGAGAAGGAGTTTCATTCATTGAAATCTAAAAGCGTAAAAAGTGAATTCTGTAAGTTATAAAACCTCTCACCTCAACGAATTTTCTGTTCAGAAAGAGTGGTATGTGGTAGATGCGGCTCAGGCACCAGTTGGTCGTCTGGCAACTCAAATTGCAAATGTGATCAGAGGCAAGCACAAGCCGACGTATTCTCCCCACGTTGATGGTGGAGATTTTGTCATTGTGTTGAATGCAAAAAACCTCCGGTTTACAGGCAAAAAAATGAGCGAAAAAGTGTACACTCGCCACACCGGCTATCCTGGTGGTCAGCGTTTTTCTACACCAAAATCGCTTATCGACCAAAAAGCATCCCGCATTGTTGAACATGCTGTGAAAGGTATGTTGCCAAAAAGCCGATTAGGCCGCAGGTTATTCACCAGGTTGTTTGTGTACGATGGTACAGATCATCCACACGCTGCACAACAACCCAAAGAATTGAAGCTTAACCACTAAAAGAAATATTCCAATATTCATGGAAATTGTAAACGCAATAGGTAGAAGGAAAACAGCTGTAGCCAGGGTGTATGCTAAACCAGGAAACGGCAAATTTACTATCAACCACAGACCAATCGAAGATTATTTCCCTACAGAAGTACTTCAAATCATTGTAAACCAGCCATTGGAATTGGTTGGAGAAGCAGGAAAATACGACTTTACCATCAATGTAGTGGGTGGTGGTATTTCTGGTCAGGCAGAAGCAATCCGCCTGGGAATCTCCAGAATTCTTACGAAGGTAACTCCTGAAAATAAACCTGCTTTGAGAAAAGAAGGCTTTATGACCAGAGATTCCCGCATGGTAGAACGGAAGAAGCCAGGTCGCAAAAAGGCAAGAAGGAAATTCCAGTTCAGCAAACGTTAATCAATTTTATTTCAAGACTCATAGCACATGTCCGTTAAAGTCGAATATAAAACGCTTCTTGATGCAGGTGTACACTTTGGTCACCTTACCAGGAAATGGAACCCCAAAATGGCTCCATATGTATTCATGGAGCGAAATGGCATCCACATCATCGACCTGAACAAAACCATGGCCTGCCTCGACGCTGCCACAGGTTCTATCAAGCAAATGGTGAGAAGCGGTAAGAAGATTTTGTTTGTTGCTACCAAGAAGCAAGCAAAAGAAATCGTTTCAGAAGAAGCTAAAAGGCTTAAAATGCCTTACGTGACCGAGCGTTGGTTGGGTGGTATGCTTACCAACTTTTCAACTGTTCGAAAGTCACTGAAAAAATTGTCCTCAATCGAAAGATTGCAGAAAGATGAGGCCTGGAAAACAATGGCTAAAAAGGAGCAGTTGATGATTTCCCGTGAAAAGGAAAAGCTTGAAAGAGTACTTTCAGGTATCGCTGACCTGAGCCGTTTGCCTTCTGCCTTATTTATCATCGACATCAAAAAAGAGCATATTGCAGTTTCTGAAGCGCACCGATTAGGTATTCCCGTATTTGCTTTGGTAGATACAAACTCAGATCCTGATGAAGTTGAGTTTCCTATACCAGGAAATGACGATGCTTACAAATCCATTGCCATCATCACAGCTGCCATTGGTCAGGCTATCGAAGAAGGTCTGATGGAAAGAAAGCGTGACCGAGAAGAAGAAAAAATGAAAGAAGGCGAAGAATACAAAGCAGATGAAAAGCACGACGATGAAGACGTGGTGACTGCGGAAGTAGAAATAGAGCCTGAAACAGCCAAGAAATTGGCCAAACTTGAAAAAGAAGTAGACGAAGAGTAATTCTTTAATCTGCTATTGAATCATAAAAGTCCTGCCTTTCGGCGGGATTTTTTGTTTGTAATGGTTTTGGAGTATTCGGATTGGCTATTTCTTTGACAGCTTCTCTATTAGGGTAAATTCGGATGATTGGTATAGTGGAACAGTTTGCTCCTAAAATTGCCAATTCATTAACTATTCTTCAACTTCTCGCAATTCCTTTCTAACAAAAAAACCTCAACCATAACCGGTTGAGGTTTTTTAGAGCCACTGGTTTTTCTCGTTAGAAGCTCACTGTCACATCTACAGTGGTAGACACATCGCCGGCGCAGATTTTAATCTTGGCCGAACCGGGAGCAATAGGTGTCATTTCGCCAGTTGTTTCATCTACTGTTACAACGGTGGCACTATTCGAGCAAAACCTTAATGCTGCACCAACTACATTTCCACCCAATGCATCTTTGGCAGTAGCTGTGATGCGAGTTGGCAATGGATTTAACATACTTAGGTTATAGCTTGTTGGATTGGCTTCAATAGAAGCAATCTGAGGGCTGTTGGTGCCACAGTCACAAGGGAAAGAAATCTCTGAGTTGACCAATGCACCGCCTGGAGCTATTTCGGTTCCATTTACATAAGCTACAATGAAAGAACTTAATCCCACAAGGGTTCCTGATTTCATGCGCACATTCACTTCATCTTTATTTTGGCTCAATATTTCAAGAATGTTGAAAGGAGGGAAATTGGCCAAAGGATCTTCCCAGCTTGTATTTGGATGGTTGGTAATTAATGCAACTGCTCCTGAATTACCATTTCTAAAGGCTGCTTTGTCTGTAACCCGGTAAGTTTTTGCTTGAAAGCGTTTGGTATCGCCAGCACCCATGGTCCAAACAAATGGCTCTACAATAATGGCTGTATCTGGATTCACAGTAATGTTACACTGACCAATAATAGCGTCAGATTCAGCATACAAGGTTGCTTCACCTATTCTTCTTGGAGTAACCCGTCCGGTTTGATCTACAGTGGCTACAACTCCATCTTCCAGCGAATCGGTGGTAACAATCCACCAACGGAAAGTTTTTCCAGTAGCTTCCTGACCTGAAGCCGTAAATGCTTTGGCGGTGAAGTTTTCTGCATCGTTGCGGAACATGATTTCTCCTCGGGGATTAGTGGGCCTTACCAACACACGCACCACAGGCAAGGGAGCTTCTGGCAAGCCAACAACCATCACCGGCACTACTACTGAAGGCTGATTGGCCAAACCGCTGGCAGTAACAGTCACATTACAATTGCCAACCTTTAGAACCTTAACGGTTCCATCGCTGGTAACTGTAGCCACGCTCGGATCAGAACTGGCAAAAGTGAAAATGGGCGTTCCAGCACCAAAATAAACAGGTGTTAATGGAAATTCCTGACCATCAGCCACCCACAAAATAGCCCAGGGATTTACCACAAAAACACTGGAGGGGGCGTGAATAGCAAGCGGTGCTTGTGCTGTATATTCTTTACCTTGATAAGTGACTCTGGCGGTAACTACTGTTGAACCAATACCAACACCTGTAGCCACATTGCCACTAAATGTTACCACAGAAGATTCGCTGGAAGACCAATTGACACCAGAAACAGGTAGATTTTCACCTGTGGTACTCACTATTCTGGCTTCATAGCTGATTGACTTGCTCAGTTCGGCACCTTGGGCACCATTGGTGATGATGAGCGCAAATTGGGTGTTACCACTAGGGTTTTTGTCTGTGTCACTGTCTTTTTTACAAGCGCTAAACAACATGAACAGAGCAGGAATCAGCACCCACATGTTGGTGCAAAAAGAGTAAGTCGATTTTTTAAACATAAAAATACAAGTTGGTTTCAAAATTGGTTTTTAAAGACCTTGCCTCACAGAATTTATGAAAAAGCCTGGATCAAAAGTTGAGCAATTCTGTACCCGGCAAGCACCACCCTTCTTTCGGCAAATGGTTGGGATTTTGAAATGTAATCTTCAGGTACCAGAGGTGCCTCATCTTTGTACTGGGGCAATGTGCCATTCAACATACCATTGCGGTAAACATGGGTTCTGGCATAAGCAAACGATTCTTTTTTTGCCCAATCTTCCGGCTTGGTATTCATTCTCAGCTCTTCCAAAGCAGGTTCCATATATTCGGCTTTGCTCAATAAAGAATTAGCTCTTTCCATGGTTCTTCTGACGTTAACATTCTTGCCCATCAGTCCATCCCAATAGGTGTGCAAGGAAATGGCTTTGGTTTCAGGTTGAATTCTAACATAATAAAGATTACCGCCTTTGTCGCCTTTGGGGTATTTTTTTGAGAATAGGGCTGTTGTGTGTAAGGGCTGGTGCATATCGCCGACCAGGTGAACCACCCAGGCAAAAGCTTCACCAGCGGAAGATGTTGGTGATTTCTTTTTCACTTCAAAAAGTTGTTTTTCTAAGGCCGTCAGCACATTCACCGGTTTGGCTTCTTCACCCTTGGTGTTGTCAAACGAAAGTGGATAATTGATGTAATGCCATTGATTTTGGATCGAATTAAAGCCTTTTGAATAAACCGTTTTGTCTCTTCTGGCATCATCGGCCCAGGTGCCGGCCTTCATAAAGAGGTACATTTCCTCATCTTCGCCCTTCAGTTCGAGGTCGCTGATTTCTTTCTTCCAAAACTTTTCATAATATGAATTTGCTTTCAGCATTTTGATCATGGCCGGGAGCAGTTGGGGGTGGGTGGCCTGAATACGCTTGTAGGCAATAGCACCCGAAATCATGTGGCCGCCTTCCGACCATGCAAAAAGTTGAATGTGTAGGCCTAAAGCCAGGATAATGCTTGCAAGTATTCTCATAGTGAAGTGCCGCAAGTAAGCCACAATCGATTATAAAGCAGACATAGATGTGCTTTATGGGTAGAATTTCAAGTAAAACAGTTTAAAACGCTGCCTTACTGGTTGCGGCTTTAAATTGTGGAATGAACAAAAATGTAGTGTCTGGATTTTCGCCTCGGGTAAAATATTTCTCAGTTAAATAATACTTGAAGAGTGTATCGGGGTTCATCACATTATTTCCATAATAATTTTTCTCAAAGAATATGAAGTCGAAGTGCTGTGCGGCTACTTTTTGGTCGATTGCATGTTTATATTCTAATACCTTTGAAGTAAAAGTTGGATTGCTTGAAGCAGCGCAATTGAGCAAATCAAGGGCATATTCACTACAGCCATTATTCCAAATTTTTACCTGGTTTTGATAGGCGAGAGAAGCTAATTCTGGGGAAGCATACACATTCTTTTCCTGTTGAAAGTAAGGTTCAATAGCCTGATAAAATGCTTCATTTTTCACATGTTTTTCAAAGAGAAAATCGGTGTACACACCAATCCCAACGATCAGACCCCAAACAGGTACCAGCAACATAAAAACCCTAAAAGGCTGATAAATACTGCTTTTTAATTGCTGAAAAAGTAATGGTGCAATAAGCGCAAGCAGGAAAAAATCGGCAATGTGATACAGATAAAAAGCATGGGTTGAGCCAGGATGTAAGCCAAGTTTAACTACAAAAAGAACCAATGAAACGATAAGTTGAACCAGTAAAATATCTCCGGCAATATTTTTAATTCCAGAAAAATTAGCGCTTCCAATGGGTAGTTGGAGCGTTTGAAAAATCTGATGTCGGTAATTGTAAAGTAGTAAAACCAAAAGGCCCAGGTGCAAGAAGTTGTGGCTGAACAGGTGAATTACCTGATTGAACATGTGTTCGAGCGAATAGAGCTGATAACATTGAAACAGCTGAAAAGCAACCGTGTAATAGTTTGGGAATGTGCTGAACAGCCACCAAAACCAAATTGGAATCGGCAATGCCAACAGAAAAGTTTGCAGCCATGCTTTGGGTTTGTACTTTGCATGATGCAGAAAGAATAACAGAATAGCCGGAATAGAAATAACAGCATATTGTTTCATGGTAAATCCGATGAGTGCAACGCAGATACCGAGAAGACAAGGTAAAAATCTAGGACCAAACCAATATGGAATCACAATGCTCAGTGCCAGGAAAGATGCAGCCGCTGCACTCGGAAACATCTGTGAAGCCGTAATGGCCAGGTAAATAAAATATATGGTTGCAACTTGAAGGGCGTAGATCCAAGGCAGTTTATTGCGTCGTAAAGTTTCAAAGAGTAGCCAGGTTGAACATACATTAAAAATTAAGCTCAGCAATCGACCAGCTACAAGTGGATTTTCAACCCAATGCGAGAACCAAAATACCAAATAAGGATACCCAATGCCATACACATAAAGCATTTCAGGTGTTTGAGCTTCAGAAAGTGGAACAAAACCTTGCTTCATGGCAGGAATCAAGCTCAACAATGCTCCTTCCCTGTATTCCAATTGAAAAGGAAATAAGGCAGTCTCAACATAATAGGAGAGTACTTTGATCAACGTCAAGAATGCCACACCTACAAATAGATATTCCAGGCCATCCCAAACGGTTAGGTTTTTGTATCGGTTCCTGAGTTTATTTATCATGCGAAAAGTCGAGCAAAATTGTTCGACCTGGAATTTAACTGGCAAAAAAGGACAATAAGTTCTGAATCAGTCGCAAAAGCAGGAATATTCTACGGGAATTAATTGCAAGAAGTAGATTGAAGAACAGATCAATTACTTAAAATCTGAAAGGAAATGAAGCAACTTATCCACATCTTCTTGCTGCAAAGCAGGGAAATTGGCAATCCTAAAAGTGGTTTCTTTCCATTTTCCATAGCCGCTTCCCAGCAAAATGCCTACTTTTTTAGCTTCACTTTTTACCTCGGCTATTCGCTCAGCTGTTGATTCTACAGCAACGACTGTTAGCGATCTATTGACTTCATTCGAAATCAATGGGGAAAATAAAACTGTATTATCAAGCAAGGAATAGTATGCTTTTGCCCGTTCTTTCAGCATAGCATTTGCATGTTCGGAACCGTGAAAATCTTGCATTACCCTGTTCAGTAAAAAAATGCCCAAAACGTTCGGGGTACAACTTGTTTGAAATTTTTTGATGTTTTCAAGCATCAAAGTCAAGCTGTTGTATTTGCCCTTTTCTCCAATTTCCCATGCCTTTTCAACAGCTTTGGGAGACAGTATGAGCAGGCCTAAACCAGAAGGCAAACCAAAACATTTTTGTACAGAGCCAAACCAAACATCGCCCAAATGAAAAGGCAAGGCCTGACCTGCCAGTGATGAAGTGACATCATAAGCAATCAAAGGATTGGGGTTGGATTCCCTGATTTTTTGCATCAACCCGAGGTTGATCTGGGTTCCGTTCGATGTTTCGTTTTGCGTCAGGCAAAGCATTTCAGCATTTGGTGAGAACTGATCTGGTGCAATTTCTACATTTGGCTCCAAATTCTGTGCAGTGCTTTTTGGCTTGATATGTTGTGCATACTGAAACCATTTTTCACCAAAGGAGCCACTGTACATGTGTTCGCTTCCCTGATTTACAAGGGATTGTGGTAAAATTTCCCAGCATTCAGTTGCAGAAGACGTATATAAAATGGTGTAATCGCTTGGAATGCCTAGTTTCTCATGAAGCAGCTCCAGTGTTTGTTTGGAAAGAGCATTGAAGATTTCGCTTCGGTGACTGATGCTTAAAATCCCAAGATCGAATGCCTCGTTCAAATAGTCTTTCACACGAGGATAAACCCGGGATGGTCCGGGAAAGAAAGTAATCATATGTTAGCTGAATCGGGAAATAAACTGAACCAATGCCAGGGTGTAGCTGTCGAGTCCGAAACCGGAAATTACACCCAGTGACTTGCCGCTGATGTAGCTCATGTGCCTGAAATCTTCACGGGCAAACACATTTGAAATATGCACTTCAATTACGGGTGCATCAATAGCCGCAACTGCATCACCAATAGCAACAGAAGTGTGGGTATAGGCACCAGCATTAAGTATGACTCCATTATAAGAAAAGCCCACCTGGTGCAATATGTCTATGATTTCTCCTTCTACATTGCTTTGAAAATAGCTGATGTCAATGTTTGAAAATTGGGCTCTCAAATCATGCAAATATTGCTCGATGGTGTTTTGACCATAAATCTGAGGTTCTCTGATGCCCAAAAGGTTGAGGTTTGGACCGTTAACAATGGCTATTTTCATACAGGTGCAAAAGTCGACCTATGAAGTTGAAAATAAAACCAAAGTCTACTTTTTCGGCCAAAACTTTTTATAACTGCCAAACATGTTAACTGATAAGATGGATTACAGTTTTCCCTTTTCTGGCTGTTCTTCTTTGATTTTCACTTTTTCCTGATCTTCCAGGGTTTTTGAAACCAGCATATAAGGTCCGCTTACTACTTTTTCTCCCTTTTTAAGTCCTGATAAAATTTCGATGTGGTCGAAATCTGAAATACCAGTTTTCACTTCCCGTTGCTCTACTTTGCCGTCTGCATACACAAACACGACTTCTTTTTTGTCCTTGCTGTTGTCGGTTTCTTTTTTGGTGCCTCCTTCATTTCCATCGATATCCTGCTCCTCATTTGGCTTTTTGTCTGTTGTTTCTTTTTTAGTATTTCGAACACCAACGGCAGAAACAGGTACCACCAGCACATCTTTTTTCCTTTGGGTTATGATTTCCAAAGTGGCTGTCATGCCTGGACGAAATGGAGGCCGTTTCGACGTTTTGTCCACCAGCTCAGCATAAGAGGCTGGGTCAATGGCTACTTTCACTTCAAACTCTGTGACAGTTTCCATGCTCACGGCATCTTTGGCCGAATTGGCTATCGAGGTTACTGTGCCTTTAAATATTTTCTCGGCTGCCGAATAGCTATCCACTTCAATGTCGGCCGAGTCGCCTTTGTGCACCCGAACAATGTCGTTTTCATTCACCTCAACCACCACTTCCATATTTCGCAAGTTAGCTATGCGCATGATTTCTGTTCCTGTCATTTGAATGGTACCCACTACTCTTTCTCCTCGCTCTACATTCAACTTCGACACGATGCCTGACATAGGAGCATAAATGGAGGTTTTCCTTAAAGTTTCAGCGGCATCTTTTACGGCTGCTTCTGCATTTTTAATATTAAAAATTGAAGCCTCAATATTTTGACGGGCGGCTTCAAGTTCACTTTTCCCGACTTCATATTGCATCCGCACTTGTTCAAAGTCTGATTCGGAAATCACTTTTTGGTCATACAGTTTTTTCTGCCGGTCATAATCAAGTTTCAATCTGGCCAGGCGAGCTTCGCTTTGGGCTGATGCTGCTTTGCTTTGCGCAAAACCTGACTTGGCAGAATTTAAGCTGGCCAATGATCTTTCATACAAGCTTTGGTAGTTGTCGGGTCTGATTTTTATCAGGAGTTGGCCAATGGAAACCGAGTCGCCTTCTTTCACAGGAAGTTCTACTATTTCGCCCGATACATCAGCGCTGATTTTGACTTCTACGGCTGGTTGAACCCTGCCAGAGGCATTCACTTTTTCTGTAATGTTGCCGATTTCTACCTCGGCTATTGTAACCTCACCCAATTTCCCTTGACCCCACCAACCTTGTTTTTTTCCAAGATATCCACCAGCTATTAATATGACCGCTAGTGCTAATAATCCCCAAATCCACTTATTCATATTTGTTGGTTTTTTTTTCTGATGTTAGAAGGTTAAATCTCTGCCCATGTAAAAATCAATCACTTTATTGCGAAGCAGGACTTCATATTTTTGCCTGATCAACTCGGTTTGCAGTCTTGACAAGTTGTTGGTGATGACATTGAAATCCAGTGCATTCATGGCACCAACCTGAAAACGTTGCTCCGCCGAACGAAACAATTCCTGTTGGGCTTTGATCTGATTCAGCAGTGCCTGATACCTGCGTTGAGCCAGTTTTGCTGAAGTTACAGCTGTTTCAATATCCTGGCGAACGGTGTTTTTCACAGACCTCATGCTTATTTCAGCACTCAGTTTATTGATTTTTGCTGTGTTGACATTGGTTTTTACCTGCCTGTTGCTGTAAATGGGAATATTGAGATTCAAGGTGACGCCTTGCCTGATATTATTGCTCAATTGTTCATTAAAATTCAATGATTCTGTTCTTCCCTGCGTATTTGTAACCACTTGAAAAGCGCTAAGCGAAGGATCGCTAAACACTAATCCTGGGATAGGTGCAAGAACAGGTGTCTCCAAAGGTCTGCCTGGAACAAACCGCTGGGCGATGCTTGAATAGTTTGTAAAAATTCCTCCTTGGAGGTTAAGTGTTGGGTAATAGTTGCTTTCTGCAATTCTAATTCCTTTGTATGCAGCTTCAATCCGCTGCATAGAAGCTTTTATTTGAGGAAGCGATTTTTCGGCAGCTTCGTAAACTTGTGCAGGTTCAGGAATGAGCTGCATCATCCATTCCTCTTTCACCAACATACCTGTTATTTCAATATCTTGAAAATCAGTTATTTGCATGGCCTGAAGCAATCTGATTTTTGCAAGATCAAGTTGGTTTTCAGCAGTTACAAGATTTGTTTCTTCCTGAGCAAGCTGGGCGTCCATGTCGAACAAGTTTACCTGAGCCATAGCACCTGCCGCCACCATTTTGGCCGTTTGCTGTTGCTGAAGCTTTAAGTTATCCACTTGTTTGCGAGAAGCAATAATTTGCTCTTTTCCTTGTGCCACCGCAGCATACGCTTCCACTGTGGCCAAAATCACATTGTTTTCTGAATTTTTAACATCCAATTCAGAGGCTGACTTATTCGCCAAATTGCGTTGAATGGTATAAAAAGTTTCCAATCCATTGAATATATTGAGGTTCGTTCCCAGACTAAAGCTATTTGAGCGCACCGTTTGATTTTCAACCACGGTGTTGTCAAACGGGTTCACGGATCGCCCCACGTTTATAGATTGAGTGCCACTTAATCCTAAGCTTGGCAATCGACTGGCTTTGGCCAGCTTGATATTTTCGTCGTCGGTCAAAACCTGAAGCTGAGCACTTTTAACCGTCAGGTTGTTTTTTATAGCGATGTCCACACATTCCTGAAGCGAGTAGCTTTTATTTTGACCAAAGGCCAGATACACAGGCAGTAAAAACAGAATTATCGAAGCAATTTTTTTATTCATTCAGTCAATTTCATTTTACTTGAGGTTCGAGATACACTACGTCTTTAATCCAACTGATTGATTGAATATACTCACGAGTTATGGGTCGCATGGGAGTATCCATTTCTATAAAGTGGCATGCCTGATCGTTTTTCCCTTTTCTGGAAACAGTCATGGTAGCAATGTTGCAATCGTCGTGCGCCAACACATCGGCAATGAATGCAATAGCTCCTTGCCTGTCTTCTGCGGTTATCATAATGGTGTGAAGGTTACCAGTAACATTGGCAGTGAATCCATTCACTTTCACGATGTTGATTACACCTCCCCCCAAACTTTCACCTATAACTTCTGTGGACCTGGTTGCTCCTTTTAGTTCAATTTTTACTGAATTTGGGTGAAGGGTCGATGCATTTCCTACAGATTTCATACTGTACTCCAGCTTGGCATCTTTTGCCATGGCAAAAGAATCCCGAATCCGCATATCGTCAGTTTCAAATCCCATTAATCCAGCCAAAATGGCTCTGTCGCTGCCGTGGCCTTCATAAGTTCGGGCAAAGGAATTGTAAAAGGTTATAGCAGCATTTGTAGGCTCTTCTCCCAAAATACGTCGGGCTACCAAACCGATTTTAACCACTCCAGCTGTGTGTGAACTCGAGGGCCCGATCATCACTGGACCAATCATGTCGAATATGCTACTTTTTTCTGCCATCTCATAGTACATTTGGAGCTGTAAAGAACCAAATTTTTCGGGGTAAAATCGAAATAGTGGGTTTGGGTTACCAACAAAAAACAAAGTTTTACCAAAGGCAAAGCATAAAGACCAACGGCAACATAACTACAGGAGTTTATGAATGTGATTTGGAATGGAGAAATAGCGAAAGAATCGGATTTGCCTGCCTTAAACAGAGGTATGCTTTTTGGCGATGGGGTTTTTGAAACCATAATCGTGGAAAATAACAAGCCCAGATTTGCCGATTTGCATTTGAAAAGGCTGTCGCTTGGTTGCACCATGCTGGGCTTAGAAATTCCGAACATTGATGAATCGATTTTTTCTACCTGGCTTCGAGCTTTAGGGGCTAACAAACACCAAATTTACAGAGCAAAGCTTGTTGTTTGGAGAGAAGGAACAGGAACCTACACACCGGAAAGTTCATCATCAGCATTTTTATTTTATATCAATCGGGCACCAAAGCCACATATAGCTATTGTAGACAAGCTGGCAATATCTCAGGATGTATTTGTTAGTTTACATTCCTGGTCCTCCTGCAAAACGCTGAGTGCTTTAACCTATGTTTTGGCTTCAAAAGAAAAATCCCAGCGGGGTTTGGACGAACTGATTTTGCTAAACCAAAACGGGCAATTGGCAGAGTGCACTGCATCGAACCTTTTCTGGCTGGAAGGAAACACCTTGTTCACACCTTCTTTATTAGCTGGTTGCTTGGCAGGTGTGATGCGTCATGTAGTAATTGAACATGCTAAAACTATTGGTCTATCTGTCGAAATGGGACTTTTTGAATCGGAAAGGCTGGACAGCGCCGAGCTCATTTTTGTTACCAATGTGGCTGCGGTTAAAGTGTTCTCAAATTGGAATAACAAGCAACTTTATACCAGACATCCACTATTTGAAATGTTAGGTCTGGAAATGCCACCTGTCTAAATTGTTCAGGAGGGTTTCACAAATCTTTTTCTAATGCGCACTTGGCTTGCAGAAACTTTGTCGTAGTAACCTGTGGTGCGGAAAGTGAAAAACTTGTGGCCAAAAAAGTTTGCGAAAAAGCCAAAACCTGTTCCACCCAGGTGAGAAGCGAGTTCTCTGTTAATGGCTGGAATATTAAAGGTTTCTATAATAAGTGTGGCAATCTTATTATGGAAATCCTGGTCATGTTGAAAGTAAGCATTGAATACCTTTAAAAATGCTATGGAAAAGGCCCAGGTTACCAACAAGGCTATAGCAGATACCATCGAAAACTTCACCATTTCCCGAATCATGTTTCCGGAATTTCTAGCCCCAAAAGCAAATAACTTCGTTAAGGTGAAACCTACCACCATGCCTGTGAGGTAGGCCAAAATAACTGAAAACCCGAAGCGGATGCCACCTACTTCACTGTAAAAAATCCTGGAGCCCACGTTGGTGAGAAACCCAAATGTTGCAATGATGAGGTAGACCGCTAAGCCTTGCACTTCTTTATTTTTTACAACTCTTTTTACAGCCTTTTTCAAAAAAATATATCAGTTTCCTTTGGGGCAAATATAGAATTAAACTGCAACCTCAGCTTTTATAGCTGGGTGTGGGTTATAATTTTCTAGTGTAAAATCTTCGAAAATAAAATCAAAAATGGAATTGACCTCCGGGTTTAGCATCATAGTGGGAAGCGGTCGGATATCTCTGGAAAGCTGAAGTCGGGCTTGTTCTAAATGATTCATATATAAATGCGTATCTCCGCCAGTCCATATAAAATCGCCTAACTTCAAATTGCACACTTGAGCCATCATCATGGTGAGCAAGGCATAGGAGGCAATATTAAAAGGGACGCCTAGAAAAAAGTCGGCACTGCGTTGATACAGCGAGCAACTCAGCGCACCATTGGCCACATAAAACTGAAACAAGGCGTGACACGGAGGAAGCTTCATTTTGTTTACATCTGCCACATTCCAGGCACTTACCATCATTCTTCGGCTGTCTGGATTGGTTTTCAATTGTTGAGCAACCTGGCTTATTTGGTCGATATGACCGCCGTCAGGGGTTGGCCAATTTCGCCATTGGTAGCCATAAACGGGTCCAAGATTCCCATTTTCATCAGCCCATTCATCCCAAATGCGCACACCGTTTTCTTTGAGGTAGGCTATGTTGGTGTCGCCTTTCAAAAACCAGAGCAGCTCATGAATGACAGATTTCAGGTGAACTTTTTTTGTGGTCACCAAGGGGAATCCTTCATTCAGGTCAAACCGCATTTGGGTGCCGAAGAGACTTAAAGTGCCTGTTCCGGTGCGGTCGTGCTTTTCAGCACCTTCCTGTAAAATGCGTTCGAGAAGTTGTTGGTATTGAATCATAGCAAATCCTGCAAAAGTGTGTAAAATAAAAAAGGATGATCGGCACTGCCAATCATCCTTTTATGTTCTTCGAAAAAAATTTCGATTAAAGCGTTGCTTCCTTTTCAGCTTTAGCTTCAGTTTTCTCACCAGAGCAAGAAGAAGCTACTTTTTTAGCGCAGCAAGCTTTTTTACCTTCGGTACCAGCTGCAGCAGTTTCTTTTCCGGCGCAGGCTTTAGCTTCATCTTTACCAGCACAGGCTTTTGCCTCAGCGCCAGCAGTTTTAGACTTGCAGCAAGCTTCTTTCTTAGCACCTTTTTTGTCTTTGTCATCACCTTCGGTGGTAACATGAGCAAATGAGGCACCAACGAATGCCACCATCGCAAATAACATCAACAGTTTTTTCATGACTTTTTTTGGTTTGAATTGCAAAGTAAAATAATAAAACTGAAAACAAAAATGATTGTTCTCAATAAATACAACGTGGTTCAGTTTTTTCTATTTCCTCGAGCTGTAAATTTTGTGTTTTTATTATCTCCTGAGGGTTTCTTTGATGCAGGTTTTTTGGTTGCATTCGAGGTTGACGTTACCTTTTTCTTTTTCGTATGAAAGGCCCCTTGAAAGTCAGGATCAGCCTTTTTTCGCTGCTCATCTATTTCTCTGAGCATGGTTTGCATCTCTTCAAATGGGGTCTCGGTTACATGCACTTCAGTAGGCAGTGGCAGCATTTCAATTTTCCTTCTGATGATGCCTTCTATTTTTTCAAAATGAATTTTTTCGGCCATGTTCACAAAAGTGATAGCTTCACCAGAATGCAAAGCCCTCCCTGTTCGCCCAATCCGGTGCACATAGTTGCTGTGGTCTGTGGGCACATCGAAATTGTACACATAAGCTATGCCTGCAATGTCGATTCCTCGGGCTACTACGTCGGTAGCAATTAGTAGCCTTACTTCGTTGTCTCTAAATTTTTCTGCTGCATTCAATCTTGTATTTTGGCCTTTGTTTGCATGAATTACCGTAGCTCTGCCGGGGTATTTTCGATCAACATATTTAAAGATATTCTCTGCTAAAAGCCGGTTTTTTACAAACACCAAACTTCTCTCGCCCTCCTCTTGTGCGTTGAGCAAATAGACAAGCAAGTTGAGTTTGGTTTTAAAATTTGGAACCTCGTATGCTGATTGTTTTATCGTTTGAGCGGTTGTAGCCTGCAAATCTGCTTCTATTCGTTCAGGGGCTTCCAGAAAGTCTTCACACAGGGTCTCAACTTTGGGTGGAAATGTAGCAGAGAACAGTAGATTTTGCCTGCCTCGACTCGGTATCACTTCTAATATACGATTTATCTGAGGCATAAAACCCATGTCCATCATCCTGTCGGCCTCATCTATAATCAACGTTTTAATGCTTTTTATAGTAATGTGGCCATCTAAATACAAATCCATAAAGCGCCCTGTTGTCGAAATTATCACATCACAGCCTTCATCCAATTCTTCGAGTTGTTTTTTGGGGCCTACGCCACCATACAGGGCAACTACATTGAGCTTGGTGTATTCATTTAACTGCTGAAAATGCTGCGCCACCTGCAAAGACAATTCTCGGGTAGGCACTAAAATCAAGGCCCGTGGATCTGAGTTTCCTGGTTGTTTTAGCTTTAAAATGAGGGGTATCAGGTACGTAGCTGTTTTTCCTGTGCCTGTTTGTGCAATACCGATCACGTCTTTACCCGATTTTATCATAGGAATGGCCTTCTGCTGTATTGGCGTGGGGCTTTCGAAGCCTAAATCTGAAAGGGAACGGAGTAAAGAAATTGGAAGTTTTAAGTCTGTAAATAGCATAAGTCTGAATCATTAAAGTGAAAAATCTGCTAATTTCCTACATCTTAGCAGAATAGTATTTTGGTGTAATTGCCTACAGAATTATTTCTGAGTGTTATTATTGCAATTGCACAGGGTGAACATACAACCTATTCAATGTTGCAAAACAAAGGTAAAACAGTTAATGGCTTTGCAGGAAAATTTGATTTACAATTCATTGACCAGCCTAAGCGAATCGCCGATTTCCAGCATGTTTGAGGAATTCAGGAAAATGCATAGCGATGGTAAATCATTTGTGTTTAGAGGTGTTCTCACTTCTGAAACCATTACCTCTTTGCTTCGATTTGCCGAAGTGCGATTGTCTGGGGCAGACCTTCCTTTGAAGAAGAAAAAGGTGGTTATCAATGTGTTGATTGAATGTCTGCAAAACGTAATTTACCATACCAGAAGTCATGCTCAAATTGATGGTTTCAACGAGTGTTTGCTTGAGTTGGCGTCTGATAATCAAACTATCAAGGTGCGAATTGGTAACTACATCAGGCAAGCTGAAACGGAAGGGTTGAAGCAAAAACTGGAAAAATACAGCCAGCTCGACAGTAGCCAACTGCACCAAACTTATCTCGACATATTGGAAAAAGGGGAAATATCGGAAAGAGGAGGGGCTGGTTTGGGTTTGTTGAGAATGCTAAGAGAAACAGCAAATCCATTAAACTGGAACTTTGTTTTTGTAAATAGTAATTACAACTTTTTTGCACTTCAAATCGACATTTGAAAACCTAACAAATTTTGAAAAACATTATCTAAGAGAACGATGGAAAAACTTGCTTACGAACCTACTTCCACAACACCAAAAATTGTGTTCGACCCTTCAGAGGGATACTTTGAGATTTCAGGCAAATCACTGCCCGAAAACTCATTCGAATTTTACAAACCTCTGCTCGATGTGATGGAGGCTTATTCAGAAAATCCAAAAACGAATACAGCACTCATTTTTAAGTTGGAATATTTTAACACAAGCTCAACTTCTCATTTTCTGAGATTGATAAAAAAACTTGAAAAACTGCACAACAACGGTCAGAGAACAGAAGTGAAATGGTACTATGACTCTGAAGATGACGATATGAAAGAAGCGGGTGAAGATTTCAAATTATTGTCTAAAATGCCCATTGAAATCATCAGCACCAAGTTTGCCTGATTATATCTTTAGGAAAAGAAATTTTCCAGCTCGTTCAGCTTCAGCAAGGTAATAATCTTTTCGCCTCCAGGCGCATGTTCAGGATTTTCGCATGCAAACAATTGATCTACAAGGCTTTTTCGTTCTGTATCTGTAAGTGGCATTCCATATTTGGGCACCGCACGTTTCGCCATTGCTCTTGCTAAGGCTTCTCTTTTGCTCACTTTCAAGACATGGGTTTGGTACTTTATTTGTTCAACCAAACCTTCAATCAAGGCTTTTTCTGATACCTGTTGCATGTCTATTGGGACTCCTCTCACCACAATACTGTCCGTTCCCAGTGCGTCAAATTCAAGGCCTAGTTTGTGTATCTCATCTTTGCTCTCGATTAACAAAGCCATATCTGGTTTCGACAATTCCACCACCTGTTGAAAAATAAGTTGCTGGCTTCCAAACGGTTGCTTGTCTAATGCGGATTGATATCTTTCAAAAAAAATGCGCTCGTAAGCCCGCTGCTGGTGAATCAGCAACATCCCAGATTTTACCTGGCATACAATGAAAGCCCCATGAATTTGAAAAGTAGCATCAGTATTGGGTTTTATTGGCTCTTGAATTGTAATTTGAGCTGAAGCTTGATTGAATATTTCCTCATTGGTATTTGGCTGAGTAGCAGGCAACGGTTGCCAAAATTTTTCCATTTCATTCAGCCCTTTGCTGGAAAGCGCAGACCTTCCAGAACCAAAAGTGGGTGTTGAAAATGGTCTTTCCTGCGATTTAGGATGTGAATTATCCAAATGTGTGAAGGCGTGAAATGCCTGAGTACTTCCATCAAAATCCAGCGATGGTGCTAACATTTGTGTGTTCAATGCATGTCTCACCGCACTATGAACCAATGCATAAGCAGTTCTTTCATCGGCAAACTTTACTTCTGTTTTGGTGGGGTGCACATTGATGTCTATTTCACCAGGATCCATTTCTAAAAATATGGCATAGAATGGAAAAGTATCAGCGGGCAGCAAACCTTCATAAGCCGACACCAACGCATGGTGCAAGTAGTTGTTTTTGATAAATCGTTTGTTGAGGAAAAAAAACTGTTCTCCTCGAGTTCTTTTGTTATTTTCCGGCTTGCCTATATATCCTTGGATGCTTAAATACTCTGTTTGTTCTTTCACTGGAGCTATCTGTTCGGCATAGCGTTTGCCAAAAAGTCCGGCTATTCGTTGGTGAAGTTTTCCAGGAGGCAGGTTGTAGGTTTCCATGTCGTTTTGGAAAAACTTAAAACCAATTTCAGGGTTGCCCAATGCAATTTGCTGGAACACATCTATAATATGATGCAGCTCAACCGGATTGCTTTTTAGAAATTTTCTTCTGGCAGGCACATTGAAAAACAGATTTTTAACCAGGGTTTGGGTGCCTTGTGGATGCGAAATCGGTTCCAGGTTTTTGACCGACGAACCTTCAATGCGAATAAATGTGCCTAGTTCATCTTCTGATCTTCGAGTACTTAATTCCACCTGAGCCACTGCTGCAATAGAAGCCATAGCTTCGCCTCTGAAGCCCATGGTGCGGATATGCTGCAAGTCGTCGGCATGCAGAATTTTTGATGTTGCATGCCTTTCAAAGCACATGCGGGCGTCTGTTTCGCTCATGCCCCAGCCATCATCTATCACTTGGATAAGCGTTCTGCCGCCATCTTTAACAATGAGCGAAATATTTTTTGAACCAGCATCAATGGCATTTTCCAACAACTCCTTCACCACCGATGCAGGCCTTTGCACAACTTCACCAGCAGCAATCTGGTTTGCTACTGCATCTGGAAGCAGTTTTATGATATCGTGCATAGGTGTTTTTTCAACTTCAAAAGTAGGCTGATTTCCGACAGCTTTATCCCCATTTTTTCAACAAACCTATCCACCAAATACTCTTCTGTAAATTGGTTTTCGATACGAAAATTGAAACCAAAGTACAGGAAATAGCAAAAATTCAGGCAAAAACCAGGGTGAATTAAATGTGATTTCATCTACGATGTTGCTTCCTTCTTTTGCCTTTTCAATGAGGTGCTTGTGATGCCAAACCGTGAGAAAAAAGGGTAGTTCCACGCCTTGATCTATAAAATAAATGCAATTTTCGGTTTCTTTAAAATCTGAAATAACACTGGTCCATTTTTGGCGAAAAAAAATAAAATTAAGTTCCAAACTCACTTGGTCGCCTGTTTTGCAACCATCGAATCGGAGCAACTTCACAGGCGGGAATGGCGTAGCTAATTGAAGAAACAGATTTTTGTCAAATCTTTCAAAAACTGATTTCGGTGAACTATTCACTGGTGTTGAAATACTTATTCGCATATTAAAAGGATTAGATAATTTGTTTGAGAAATGTACTTTGGATTGGTCAAATCACATCTTCATAAAAATACTGATGAACCAGTAAGGGTTAAACAATTCCATTTTTGAGAGCAAAAATCACCATGCCAGTTGTCGATTTGGCATCAATTTTTTCCATGACTGTTCGGCGATAATACTCCAGGGTTCTTTTGCTCACCTCAAAGTATGAGGCAATTTCGTCTGTAGTTCTTTCCTGACATAGCATTCTTAAATATATAATTTCTTTATCAGTCAAGCCATCAGCCAAATTCCCTTGCTTCATTAACAACCCCTCTTTCATTATGATCTGAATAGGCTCTGGCCAATAAAAACCTTCTTGATACACCCTCAAAATCGCTGATACAATTGCACTGTCGTTCATGTCTTTCAACAAATAGGCCGATACCTCGCATTTCATAATCGGAATAACAACACTGGGCTCATTGTGCATCGATAACACTACAACTCTGCTATCAGGGTATAATTTTTTAATTTTTTTCACCAATGCCTCACCGTCTATACCAGGAGGCATGCTCAAATCAGTAATTATAATTTCTGGAATTTCCTTTTCCAGATTGTTCAACAACTGGTTGCCGCTCAAAGCAGTGTGCAGAATGTTGAATTTGCCCGATTCTTCTAAAATCCTGCGTAAACCACTCAAAAATAATTGATGATCGTCAGCTAACGAAATGGAAATCAAGCCGTTGGTTTCACTCATTTTGGTTTTCTGGGACAATGATTAACTCACTAAAAATTTTTCAATTTTGCGCAAATTACCAGTACGTAACTAGTAAAACTACTAAAGTTGTTAAAAAACCATGTGCCAATTTTGTGGCATAATAGTTTAATAATATCAGTTGTTCAATACTGTTTAGTATTCATGCTTTTTAAGCCTTAAACATTATTGTATATCTTAATAGGCCCTTGCAAAAAGGACTCTGATGTTGGAGCTTTTCCCCGTTCTGACGCAGAGTCCTTCTTTTTTCTGACTGTTCAACGGTATACAGCGAATGGTTGCTTTGGTCTCTTCTTTAATTTTTAGTTCTGTTTCTGTAGAACCATCCCAAAATGCCAGCACAAAACCACCTTTCTTGTCAAGCACATCTTTGAACTCATCGTATGTGCTCACTTCAGTGGTTCTAGCCGCTCTAAAATCCAGGGCTTTGTTGTAAATATTCTGTTGGATGTTATCTAAAAGCGTTGGAATTTCGGCAGCAAGGGCAACTAAAGGTAATGTTGATTTTTCACGGGTATCACGTCTGGCTACTTCAGCTGTTTTGTTTTCGAGATCACGTGGCCCAATAGCAATGCGAACTGGCACACCTTTAAGTTCATATTCTGCAAACTTCCAACCCGGCGTTTGAGAATCCCTGTCGTCTACTTTCACACTTACTCCTAATTTTCTCAAATCCTTAGCTACTTGCTGGCAAGCTTCCGACAAGGGTTCAACCGTGGCGTCTCCTTTAAATATAGGAACAATGACAACTTGCCATGGCGCCAGATTAGGTGGCAATACCAAGCCCTGATCGTCGGAATGTGCCATAATCAAAGCACCCATCAACCTTGTGCTTACACCCCAGGATGTTCCCCATACATAATCCAATTGCCCTTCCTTGTTGGCAAATTTCACATCAAAAGCTTTAGCAAAATTCTGTCCCAAAAAATGGCTTGTTCCAGCTTGCAATGCTTTGCCATCTTGCATCAATGCTTCGATGCAATAGGTTTCTTCTGCCCCTGCGAAACGTTCGTTTGCAGTTTTTACACCTTTAATGACAGGCAAGGCCATGTACTTCTCAGCAAATTCTGCATACACCTCTAGCATTTGAAGTGTTTCTGCCTCGGCTTCCTTTTTGGTGGCATGCGCCGTATGACCTTCTTGCCAAAGAAATTCAGCAGTTCGTAAAAATAGGCGAGTCCGCATTTCCCAGCGCACCACGTTGGCCCATTGGTTGATAAGTAAAGGCAAATCACGGTAGCTTTGAATCCAGCGGGAATAGGAGTCCCAGATGATTGTTTCTGAGGTAGGTCGAATGATCAACTCTTCTTCCAGCCTTGCATCCGGATCAACAATAACTCCACCTGTTTCTGAGTTTTTTAATCGGTAATGCGTCACAACGGCACACTCTTTGGCAAAACCGTCAACGTGGCTGGCTTCTTTGCTAAAAAAGGATTTGGGGATAAGCAATGGAAAATAAGCATTCACATGGCCGGTTTGCTTAAACATGCCATCCAGCGTTTGTTGCATTTTTTCCCAAATGGCAAAACCATAAGGTTTTATTACCATACATCCCCGCACAGTGGCATTCTCAGCCAAATCAGCCTTTTTAACCAGTTCATTATACCAGGCTGAATAATCGTCTTCACGCTTTGGAAGTCCTTTGCTCATTATTTTTTAATTAAATCTTAACGATAACACTAAATTTGGGTACGAATTTTGACTAAATTTCGTCTGAAAACAATATTGAACTGAACCTAAACTGATAAATTGATGTTTCACAGACTGGTAATCAGTCAAAAAAAAATTAAAGCCATGAAAACCAACCGCACCTTCTCCAATGCCTTCAGCGTACTTTTTGTACTTGTGGGCATGGTCATTGCTTCCTGCCAATCGGCAAAAGTGGCCTCCACTGAAAGCGATGATTTGTATTTCAATTCACAAGACAAGCTGCGTGTAAAATATGCCAGCGATGTAGCTTTGGCTTCGAATCGCACAGGCAATAATGGCAGTCTCAATCATTATGATCAATCTGCAAACGGAGGTGGTCAACAACAAGAAGCAACTCCTGCCCCACAGGCAAATGAAGCAGCCGACTATTATAATCCAACCTACCAAATGTCGGCACCTATGGTAAATGGCACCAACAGGCAGTCTACCTTAGGTGGAGGCGACACGTATATTACCAACAATTACCACGATAGCTGGGCTCGTCAGTCTTTTCCGGGTTGGGGATTTCAACCTGTTTTAGGCTTTGCAACTTTCTCGCCATGGGGCTGGGGCTACAATCCTTGGTTTAGTCCTCGTTTTCGAGGCGGCTGGGGAAGACCAGGCTGGAATATTAGCATAGGCTACGGATGGGGTATGCCCGGCATGGGAATGGGTTGGGGAATGCCTGGCATGGGTATGGGCGGCTTTGGTTACAACCCATTCTGGGGCTGTGACCCATTCTGGGGTTGTGGTATGGGAATGGGCATGGGTTATGGTTGGGGTATGGGTTATGGCATGGGCTTCGGAAGAGGCATGTATGGTTATGGCTACGATCCATTCTTTAATCCTTACTTTCAAAATGGGAATGGTTGGGGCGGAAATAACTCGCAAACTAGCACTGCGAATCCAAATAGAAATCCTACTGTAGTTGGTCCACGTGGCCGCATGGGAAACAACAGCGTAACAGGCGTATCTACTGTTGGAAGCTCCGGCAATACATCTATGCCTTCCCGTCAGCAGTTGGTAACTGGTGGAGGAAACACCACGCCGTCAGCTGAAGGTGGTGGTAGAATTCCAGCTACTTCAAGGCCTCCAAGCCGCAATGAAGTAAGCACTTCAAACTATTCATTTTCAGAAACAACTGTACCTTCAAGAGGCAACCAGGAAACCATAAGCAACACAGGAATTGGTGGACGAGAAACGCTAAAACCGAATGTGCCAAAACAATATGAAAGTGGTACAACACCATCTACATATTCCAACACCAAGCCTGCCAGAGAAGTGTCTACTCCAAGTCCACGAAGAGGTGATGCAGGAAGTTCTGGGTATTCAGTAAACCCTGCGCCTTCAAGAGATAACAGCAGTGGTTCTTCAAACTATTATCAAAGGGAGCGCAGTCAAATGAGAAATACTGAAGTGATAGCACCTACGAGGGAATCAAGAAGCAACAATTCGAGCAGAAACTGGTCTACGCCTAGCTCAGGAAGCAGCTTTGGAACAAGGGACAGAAGCAGTAGCAGCTACAGTGCCCCGTCAACTCCTTCAAGAAGCACTTACTCAAGTCCTTCGCCGAGCCCACGAATGTCTAGCCCTTCACCATCTTCTGGTGGCGGTAGAGGTAGCTTTGGTGGCAGTGGTGGAAGCAGAACTCCTTCAAGGCCCCGGTAAACTAAGTTTGAACCTTCAATCAAATCAAGAATGAAACGGCAGATGATTTGCCTGCTATTTGTAGGCTGCTGGGCAAGTTTTGCCCAGATTTATGCTCAGTCACCGGCTTATGGATATTTCAACGATGCCCTGATCTACAGCAGGTGGAAGCCTTCAGGATCAGCCAGAATGTTGGGTATGGCAGGAGCCCAGAATTCCTTGGGGGCTGATTTGGGCGCAACCATTTCGAACCCTGCCGGACTAGGCGTTTACCGTAAGTCTGAATTTTCAGGCTCGTTTATGCCGCTTATCAATTCTACACAAGCTGGTGGCCCCAGCAGCCCGATTGACAGTAGAACTTCAAACTTCAACATGGCCCAGATTGGGGCAGCTTTTTGCTCTAAAGAAGACGATATTGTGAAAAGTGATTTCAGAGGAGGCACGTTTGCCATCACTTATTCCCGGCTAAATAACCTGAATACAAAAGGTCAATATTCCAATGTGGCCAGAGCGAGAGATGCTTCAGGTGCTATTGCCCCAAACAGTCTTCTTGACTTTTATTCTGATGTGGCGAATAACCCTGGTTTTACTGCTGACATTGCAAACCGAGACTACAGCCAACTCAACGATCTGCAAGCTGAAATGAAACTGGCTTATCTTGGCTATTTGCTTGATACTCTGGACGGTGGATGGGGAACTTTTGTGCCTCCAGGAGATATCAGACAACGAGGAGAAGTGGTAACTTCAGGGTATGTAGATGAGCTGAATTTTAGTTACGGTTTTAACATCAAAGATAAATTTTACTTCGGTACAGGTTTGGGTGTACTTATCAACAGATACAACAGAACAACCATTTATGGTGAAGTTATAGACCGGGTTGCAGTGGATCCAAGTGATCCGTTTTTCAACTATCTCAATAATTTTAATGGAGCAGATTTTACCTTTACCAATACACTTCGTCAACGAGGTACTGGTGTAAGTCTGAAATTGGGAGCTATCTATAAAGTAAACGATTATGTAAGGCTTTCCGGTTCGTTTCACCAACCTATGAGTTTCACCATTAAAGAAACGTACAACCAAACCCTGTCGACCAACCTTTCGAGGGTTCCATATTGGTACAATCAGAATGTAACTGTTCCTAGAATCAACAATGAACAAGGCATAGAATCAACTTTTGAATACAGAATGCGAATGCCGGGCAGAGCAACAGTGGGTGCGTCTTTTTTTATTAACAAAAAGGGTTTCATCAGTGTAGATGCAGAGCATGTGAACTTTGCCGGAGCCAGAATCAGTTCTTCTTTGGCCGATCTGAGTGGCGACCAAAACGAAATCAACAGATTGTATAAAAGCGTATGGCAACTCAGATTAGGTGGGGAGTATAGACTAAGCGACTTGTATCGCTTGCGTGCTGGTGTTGGCTACTATCAAAATCCAGTGAATGGCCTTAAAAAAAATGATTTAGTCTTTGGGTCATTAGGATTTGGGTACCGCACTTCCGAATGGTTTGTGGATGCTGCATTTGTATACCACCAATCCCGAGACTCGTTTTCATACCATGATTACATGCGCCCTGCCGAGTTTAAGCAAAACTTTGTGCAGTTGGCTACCACCATTGGCTTCTTTTTCGAATAACTTTAGTGCCTACGCCTGATTGAAGAGCCGGAAACCCGAAGAACAGAATCGCCGGTAAGTGCAAAAATTTGATCTTCTGGTTGAGCTCGTAACGTATGCCGGCCTGTGAACGAACCATAAGCTGGGAGTAAACCCGTTTGTTTTCCAAAATAAAAGCAAGGCAGATTGAGTTGTTGCCGACCTTTTCCTGCGAGTTTAATCCCTGGGTGTACATGACCGGAGAGATTGTATTTTTCGGAATTTTCAATAGGCTCGTGGGTGAACAAAAACGGACCCAGTTTGAATGCTGCATCCACTTGTTGAAAGCCCAGGTTTTTATAGAATTCAACTGAAAATTTATCGTGATTGCCCAAGCAAAGCCAAAGTTCCGGAATTCCGGGCCTTGAAAAGTGAGCTTTGAGATGGGCTAAGGTATTGTTCCAGTCGCTGTGAAACAGATCGCCCAGGATGAGCATAGTCTTTAGCTGAAATTGTCGGGCAACTTCAAAAAGCAAGTGCAGGTCAGCAATGTCATCGGTTTGCGGAATGGCCAAACCCTCTTTGCGAAAATGGGCTGCTTTGCCAAAATGACAATCGGACACAAGCAGCAAGGACTCTGCCTCCCAGATTAAAAACTTTTGAGGAAACAACAGCAGCTTTTCGCCAGCTACAACAACTTCACAACAACCGCTCAACCTTTGGGCATGAATAAATCTTTGATTTCCGTAGCATCCTCCGGCTTTAGCCTTCCGCCTAATACCAGCCTAAGTTGCCTTCTGCGCAATGCACCCTCGAACATGCGTTTTTCTTCCTCAGTTTCTGGCCTGATTTCAGGAACATCGATTGGGCGACCGTTTTGATCTACTGCCACAAATGTAAAAAAGGCAGAATTTGAGACATTTTTTTCGCTGGTAAAAAAATTCTGGGTTATAGCCTCTAGGTGCACTTCCATGCTAGAGTTGAAGGTCCGAGTTACTCTGGCTGTGATGGTTACTGCTTCTCCCAATTTTATGGCTCTGTCGAAAATGATATTGTCAACTGACTTTGTCACCACAATCCGTCCGCTGTGTTTTTGGGCCGCAAGTGCAGCCACCATGTCCATGCGGTGCATGAGCTGTCCGCCCATTAAATTTCCCAATGTGTTGGTGTCGTTGGGCAGCACCAGCTCTGAGGTGGTCACCACACTTTCTGAGGCAGGTTTCGATTTCAATTTCTTGTTTATTTACTTGTTTTAGGCCTTCGTTTTCAATTGGGGTCCTATTTAACTAGCTCAAGTGCCACAGCCAGTTTTTCCCATTGTCGATTCAGCTCATTCAATTGGCTTTTGCAGGCCTGGTGTTTTGTTTGCAAAGCAGCCAAGGCATTAAAATCACTGTACACTGAAGAATCTGCCATTTGATTTTCAAGACTTTCGGCTTCTGTTTCTAGCTCAAAAATCTGATTTTCAAGGGCATCAATGTCCTTTTGTAGTGTTTTGGCTTTTTTCTGATTATCTGCTTTTTCCGATTCAGTCAAAGTTTTAACAGGTTTGACTTCCAGTGTTTTTTTCACAGGAGGAGGCTCATTTTTGCCTTCGTTTTGCGACTGCCAGTATTCGTACTCTTCGTATGTGCCTGGGTATTCTTTGAGCTGATGATCTTCGATGTACCAGATTTTGTTGGCAATGCTGGATACAAAAAATCTATCGTGACTCACCACAATAAAACTGCCTTCGTAGTCTTGCAAAGCCCTGATGAGAATGTTTACCGAAGTGATGTCCAGGTGGTTGGTTGGCTCATCGAGCAACAAAAAGTTGGCATCTGAAAGCAAGGTTTTGGCCAAGGCAACCCTTGATTTTTCTCCACCTGAAAGCACCTTGATTTTCTTGAAAACCTCGTCATTACTAAATAGAAATGAGCCTAACAGGGTGCGCAATTCTGCTTCTGTTTTTTGACTTCCTGCCTGTTTTAGTTCATCGATTAGGTTGTTTTCCAATCCTAACGATTCGAGTTGGTGCTGGGCATAAAAAGCAAGTCGCACATTGTAGCCCATCTCCGATTTTCCTTCAATTTTTTCATTGCCGGAAACAATGCGAAGCAAGGTTGATTTGCCTTTTCCATTGGCACCTATCAGTGCTATTTTATCACCACGCTCCATGAAGGCCGTTGTATTTTTCAGAATCACTTTTTCACCATAGGCCTTCGATACGTGGTCCAAATGAATCACTTGTTTGCCACTTGGTTGGCTAAATTTGAATTTAAAATGAATACGAGCCACATGGTCGTCGACTGCATCTACCACATCGAGCCTTTGCAATGATTTTACCCTCGATTGAACCTGTCTGGCTTTTGAAGCTTTTGCTTTGAAGCGTTCAATAAATCGCTCAGTTTGTCTGATTTTGGCTTGCTGGTTTTCGTAAGCACCTTGTTGAATTTCGTTTCTCAAGGCCTTTTCTTCCAGGTAAAAACTGTAGTTTCCTGCATATACATTCAACTTTCCGCCCGAAACTTCAATGGTTGTATCGATGACAGCGTCAAGAAAATAGCGATCGTGACTTACGATAATAAAAGCACCTTCATAGGTGGTCAGGTAGTTTTCGAGCCATTGAATGGAAGGTAAATCCAAGTGGTTGGTGGGCTCATCGAGTAACAGTAGCGAAGGTTTTTGAAGGAGGATTTTCGCCAACATCACCCGCATGCGCCATCCACCGGAAAATGTAGCCAAAGGTTGCTCGAGATCGAAGGTTGAAAAACCCAGACCTTCCAGAATTTCTTCAGCCTTAGATTGCAACCTGTAACCGTCCAGGTTTTCATAGTCTTCCTGCACTTGTGCCAGTTTATTCATCCATGCATCGTCGTGAGCACTTTCGGGTAAATGCAGCAACCTGTCGAGTTCTTTTTGAAGTTCGAGCGCTTTTCCAAAGGCCTGCATGGCCACCTGCAAAATTGATTCTTCGCTTTGGTAGGAGAGTAGATCCTGGTTCAAAAAGCCCAACGACACGTCGTTAGCCATTGAAATGTTGCCTGCGTCAGCTTGGTATTCTCCAACAATGAGTCGCAGTAAAGTGGATTTTCCTGTTCCGTTGGCACCAATCAGGCCTATGCGGTCCTTTGGCTTGATGTGCAGGTTGGCTTCGTCGTACAGGGTGCGACTTCCGAAATGGAAATCGAGATTAGTAATTGAGATCATAAAAAATGGCTGTACTCCACAGCCAGCAGTAGTAAATGCAGGTGCAAAAATAAGCGGAAAAAGGCGAAGAATTGTTGAAACCTGTAAGGTTCAGGTCAAAGTTGAGCAAGTCGGAGCTGTATGTAACAAACGATCGAGTTCTTTTAAAGCATGGTTTCGAGTTACGAACGTATGACTAGTTGGCCTGCTTTGCCATGTAAATGGTGGTAGATGGATAGGCAAATTCACATCCTTTTTCTCTCACGATTTTCATGATTTCGAAATTTACCTCTTCTCTGGTTTTGCTGAATATATTGTAATCGAGGGCTGTTACATAATAAATTACTTCAATGTCAAGCGAGTAGGAGCCGAACTTTGAAAAGCGAACCAGGCCATCTTCATTCAACATCGGGTGGTAATCCAGAAATGCTTTTATGGCATCTATCACGCTTTTTAAAGCCTCTGGACTTGTGCTATACAATAATCCAATGTCATATTTGGCTCGACGGTGGATGCGGCTGGTGAAGTTTTCTAAGATCTCGTTTATCAGTGTTTTGTTTGGAATGGTGAGCAGCGTTTGGTCGAAAGTTCTTAGCCTGGTACTTCTAAATCCGATACTTTCCACAGTTCCAACGGCACTGTCTATTTGAATGACGTCGCCCACCACAAAAGGCTTATCTAAAAATATGGTAAATGATCCAAACAGGTTTTCAATGGTTTCTTTTCCTGCCAGGGCTACTGCCAAACCACCGATACCAAGACCTGCTACAATGGCTCCGATATCCAATTTATACACAACGCCAAGGGCAATGAACAAGGCCAAAAAAACAAAAATGAATTTCACCAATTCCTTTACAAATGGAATTAATTGTTTGTTTAAAGGAGTGTCTGGCTCCTCTTGTGAAGCTAAGTATCTTTGAACAAAATAGTCGACAAGCCGGAGGAACAACCATGTTACTGCTATGGCAATTCCGGTTTCATATAGCCGGGTGATGACCATTTTTATGCCGAATTTTTGCTCATCAGCCAGGTTCCACCAAGAGGGAAAGCGTAAGAAAGAAAATGCCCAGAAGTAAATGACCAACAGCAACAGCAATTCCATTGGTTTCGACAACAGAGAAGAAAATAGCTCACCTGAATTTTCATCGCCTTTGCGTCGAATGAACCTGAACATGATTTTGTTAACCGCCTTGGTAAAAAATCGCTTAAGCAAAATGCCAAACAGAAGAATGAAGGAAAATATGAGGATATTCCTTACGGTATTGTCCAGAATAGAGTAATCTAGCCACTTGTTTATTTCTTCGTTCATCATGGTTTTTGCCGAAAGGTTATTCACAAAAAAGCTGCTTGTGTGTTGTCACAAGCAGCTTCTTAACAATTACTTTGAAATTACTTTACTGAGTCCATGTGCAGAATGAGATCCACCAGTTTGCTGCTGTAACCCCACTCGTTGTCATACCAGCTTACCACTTTTACAAATGTTGGGCTCAATTGAATGCCGGCTTTCGAATCGAAAATAGACGTTCTTGGATCGCCTAAAAAGTCGTTGGAAACAACATCATCTTCTGTGTAGCCTAACACTCCTTTCATGGTAGTTTCAGAGGCTTTTTTCATGGCAGCTTTGATTTCGTCGTAGCTGGCTGGTTTTTCTAACCGAACAGTTAAATCTACCACTGAAACGTCAGGAGTAGGAACCCTGAAAGACATACCTGTTAATTTCCCTTTCAATGAAGGAATAACCAACCCTACAGCTTTGGCTGCGCCGGTAGAAGAAGGGATAATGTTTTGGTAAGCACCTCGACCGCCTCTCCAGTCTTTGGCAGAAGGGCTGTCTACTGTTTTTTGTGTTGCGGTAACTGCATGAACAGTAGTCATCAAGCCTTCCAGGATTCCGAAATTATCGTGAAGCACTTTGGCCACAGGAGCCAGGCAGTTTGTGGTGCAGGATGCGTTGGAAACAACCGTCATGTCGTTGGTATATTCCTGGTTATTTACACCCATTACAAATGTAGGCACATCATCGCTTTTTGCCGGAGCAGAGATGATTACCTTTTTTGCACCTGCTTCAATGTGTTTCGAAGCAGCAGTTTTGTCGAGAAACAACCCTGTAGATTCAACCACATAATCAGCGCTCACTGCGCCCCAGTTCAAATTGGCAGGGTCTCTTTCGGCAGTCACCCGGATGGTTTGACCATTCACCACCAATGATCCATTTTCAACACCAACAGTGCCTTTGAATCGGCCATGAGTTGAGTCATACTTGAGCATGTAGGCCATGTAGTCAACATCGATCAAGTCGTTGATGCCTACTATTTGAATGTTTGGATTTTCAACGGCAGCCCTGAAAACCAGGCGTCCAATACGGCCGAAGCCATTTATTCCGATTTTGATTGTAGACATAGTCTTTGTTTTCGATTGAGAAGAAAAAGCTGAAATGCTATTAAAATGCCGGCGCAATATTACAATCCTGCATCGGATTAACCAATTTATATGCGATCAGCCGAGCAGAAGCCGAAAGATTTTTTTGCCAGGTTATTGCTAAATTAGAACAAACCTGTACTTTTGCGCCTCCATTGATAAAATGGCCCGTTCGTCTAGGGGTTAGGACGCATCCCTTTCACGGATGAAACACGGGTTCGATTCCCGTACGGGCTACACTCAAACCGCTTAACAGGCGGTTTTTTGTTTTGAGGGGGTTTGGGGTTAACCGATAGGAGATTTGTTTCACTCATGTTTCACTATTTTGCCAACATTATTGGCTTTTCTCCTCCTCCAACTTCAGCAACACTTCCTTCACTTTTTCAGCCCACAACTTGTAACCTTGAGTATTGAGGTGAACCCCATCGTGGGTAACTTCTTTGCTTAGCCGTCCATCCTCATTAAACTCATTGCTTAGATCAATTGTCGGTACATTGTTTTTGGCGCAAAATTCTTTCAAAAATGCATTCAGCTCGTCTACATCTGCATTGCTCTCAGGTTCATACCGGGTATAGAAAGTGAGCGTAATTACAGGTGTGATTCCTTTGATAAGGATGTTTTCAATGAGTTGCTGGTAGTTGGCTTTGGTTTTTTGAATGTCGTAGTCGGACAAAATGTCGTTGATTCCAGCTTCCAGAAAAATGATTTTTGGTTTCAGTTGCAATACGGTGCCGAGTCGCACCAACATTGCTTGTGTCACGTCGCCAGGAATGCCTCGATTTGCTACATCTGTTCGGCCCAACAGTTCGTTCCAGTTGGCTTCGAAGGTGATGGAATTGCCCAACATAACCACATTCATAGGCTCCGTGTACAGGTTTTGATGTTTGTCTACTTCATTTTGCCAACTGGGCGTGTAAGGTGCCTGGGTCAATCTGCGCCAAAGTTGCTCGTATAACTTGTTATGAATTAGACCCCAAATGCCTAAACCAAAGAAAGCCATGTTCAGCAAAAGAAGAATGAAAAATGACTTTTTGTAGTTCAATGTCGTTTAGTTAAGTGTTTCTTGTTTTACCTCACCCCCCGCCCTCAGCTTCGCTGGCAACTTTCGCACCTTAGTGCTCAGTTGTCGAGGAGAGGGAGCCAAATGTCTTAAATAAACGACATTGTTTTTTAATTCATTATTGGTGGAGCAAATTATCGCTTCAAAGCCTCTTCGTAGGCATCCATATAATATTGACCCAGGTATTGCCAATCGAAAAGTTCTGATGAACGTTCAGTTTTGTTGCGCTGAGCTATTCTTTCCCTTCTGCTTTGACGCACAAAAGCTAACATTTGCTCCGAAAGCTCTTCTGCCGCATCGCTGTAAGATTGATACCTGCGATGGGTCACATAAATGCCATCTTTTTCATTGTCGCTCATGGTGCTGAGTACAAAGTCGCCAAAACCCGACAAATCGCTGGTGATGGTGGGCACGCCACTGGCTATACATTCGAGCGGTGTGTAACCCCACGGTTCGTAGTAGCTCGGGAAAACGCCTAAGTGGCAGCCTCGAACAAACTGACCATAGTCCATGCCAAATAATGGATTGGAAGTGGTAATGAAATCGGGGTGATACACAATTTTGACTTTATGGTGCCTGTGGTTGAGCAAACCAAGGTGCCTGATAGAATGGAGAATTTCGTCGCCGGCATCGTTTATCAGATTATGTGTGACCACCAAAGGCAGTTGGCCCGATTTCCATGATTGCAGGTTTCTGCGAAGGCGCAATTTCCAATAAGAGTCGATAAACTGGTTCAAATCCGGAAATTTGGAATCGGGACTTGAAGCACTGGCATAAAACAAACGCTCGCCCACCTGTTCCTGAATAGCTTTTGTATTTTCCCTGATTTCTTCCATCAACGCACGACTTTGAAGTGCCTGTGGATTGAGGCTGTGAACAGGTTGTTTGGTGACTATAAACATCACAACAGTTGTTTCGAGGTTGAGCAACTGCATCTTCCAGTTCAATCGTGCTAACGCTTCCAGGGTTATGTCGAAGCCTTTATTTTTGAATTCGAAACGCCCAGATGTGAAGAAATACAAGGTGTTGTCAAGGTCCCAACTGTAGCTTTGGAAGAAGTGACCCATCACAAATTCGTGAATTTTGTCTTTGTAAATTTTGTGCAGGTTTTGAAATTCATGCAGGGCTGTAAAGCGTTCGATATTCAGGCCATTCGGTAGAATAAAGTCTGGTTTTCTACCCAGCAGGTGAAGACATTCCCGGGCAGTCACTTCGCTCACAGTGGTAAATACGTGACTTCCGTGGGCTGCTGCTCTTTCTACTTTCACCGTGTGCACTACATTGAAATGGCTGGCTTCTTTATGCCAATCGAAGAAGGGTAGGTGGTCGTAGAAAAAAGCATCGTTCATGGCAATATACCGGCCCAGCAAGGTAGCGTGGGTGGTAAAAACCACTTTCAGGTTTAAATGGTCACGCCTGATTTCTGGTATACAGGTAGCAGCCATCCATTCATGAAAATGAGCCACTACGGCGTGTTTATTAGGAATTTCAGTATGGTGGAGTGTAGCAAAAAACGATTTCACCAGATCGCCAAATGCGGCACAAATATCGAACAAACTATCGCCGTCCGGACAGGTGATGTCGTGGTGTTCCCACAAGCCATATTTGATGTCGGCTAGTTTGTAATACACTGAATATGGGTTGAACAAAATCACCCTTGGGTTGCCAGTAACCAACCAACGGCCATAATGCACTTCGAAACCCATTTCCCGCATTTTGAGCACCACCTCTCCGAACGGATTGTCGTAGTCGTCGGAAGGTTCAAACTCGGCATGTACATTTTTGTGAACATAAGGCCCGATGAGGCAATAGCGTTCGCCCCAATGCTCGGTCATGGCAGGTACTTTTGAACGGATAACGGTATATATGCCGCCTACCTGGTTGCAGACCTCCCAGGCAATTTCAAATAACAAGGCATTTTCAATTGACTTCGTTGCATTCAAGGCTGCTTCAGGCAGCGTAGCATCGGTCAATGTTGCATTGGTGTCTTTTTTTTTGGCCATGGTTTTCAGGCTAAATTTGGTGATCAGCAGCTATACTGCCCTATTCGACCTACAAACATGCTTATTCTGTTGATGAAATGCATAAGGGCTGATATCATTTTCTTTTCTTTGAACCCAATATGACACTCTTGCAATCTGTTTTTTCTACTTTGGGCTTCATTTTATGGGACGTTAGCCCAGAAATTGCACCTGACGCTTCGTTTGGAATCAGCGTTAGATATTATGGCATTTTGTTTGCCTTAGGGTTCTTTTTCGGGCAACTGCTTTTGACAAGAATTTTTAAAGCAGAAGGTAAACCGCTCAAAGACATCGAAAGTATCACCATGTACATGTTGGTGGCTACGGTACTAGGAGCCCGATTGGGGCATTGTCTATTTTATGAGCCGGAATATTACCTCAGCCATCCGCTCGAAATTCTGATGGTTTGGAAAGGTGGACTCGCCAGCCATGGGGCTGCAGTTGGCATACTCACTGCCATTTATTTGTATAGCCGCAAAAGACCCGATCAAAGTTATTTGTGGGTGCTCGACAGAGTTGCCATCATGGTGGCCTTGGCGGGAGCCTTGATCAGGACAGGAAATCTGATGAATTCTGAAATTATTGGCAAACCAACCAACGTACCCTGGGCGGTTGAATTTGTTCATGGGTCTAGAGAAGCTATTGAAGATTCTTTTGAAACCATATTAAACCGACTTGACATTGCAAAAGCAAACAATGACACCATGATTGATGGACAAACCTTGTCGGAATTAAGGTATCATTTTGTGTTTGAACCCTATAAATTCAGCCCGGAATCAGTTCCTGTTTTTTTAGAATCGCACCTGCCCACTGTGCTCAACAGATATGAAGATGCGCAGGATAATGTGCTGTTGATCACCAACCTTTTGAAACCAGAGGTGAAGGTAAACGAACAAGGTCAGGTTGAAGTTTGGGCAAGCATTTATGCCATTCCAAGGCATGCAGCACAGGTTTATGAAGCCATCAGTACGTTTATTTTATTTCTTTTGTTGTTGAGCATTTGGGCAAAGTACAAATCTTCGTTGCCCGAAGGCAGGTTATTTGGTTTGTTCATGTTTGTGCTGTTCACGTTAAGATTCAGCTACGAATTTTTGAAGAAAAACCAGGTCGAGTTTGAAAACAACCTACCCTTCAACATGGGTCAAATGCTGAGTATTCCCATGCTTCTGATCGGGGCTTGGGTTTTGTGGCAAAGTTTTAAAGAAAAAAAAGCGGGTTGATTTTGGCAAGTTTTCTGAACAACAGATTGTGATTCGACCTAAACCAGAATGTTTGAATCAGCTTATTCATTTCCATCAATTAATCCTTTCCCTTTGCTACTTTTGAACCCGGTTTACCTCAAACTACATGTTCTCCATTTTTAAAAAAAGTGCTAAAACAGAACCTCAGGTTAAAAGCGGATTGACCGTAGACCTGCACTCGCACTTTTTGCCGGGCTTAGACGATGGCGCTGAAACGCTGGAAGAATCGCTCGAAATGTTGAAAGGATTTGCCGATTTTGGCTACACCAAAGTCATTACCACGCCTCACCTCATTCATGAATTTTATAAACATGATGAAAACGTGATTCGGGAGCGTTGCCAATGGATGAACGAACAACTGTCAATTGTCGGGATAAACCTGGTAATAGAACCTGCTGCCGAGTATTTTCTCGACGACCACTTTATGCAAAGAGTGGAAGCTGAAGACAATACATTCATCACCTTCGGAAAAAATAAATTCCTGCTGTTCGAAACGCCTGTGATGAACGAACCGATTTACCTGAAGCAGGCCTTGTTTAAGCTGCGCATGATGGGTTATAATCCGGTTATGGCACATCCCGAGCGCTATGCTTATTTGCAATTCAAGTTCGATAAGGTTCAAGAGTTGTTCGACGGAGGCTTGTACCTGCAGATCAACATCATGTCGCTCGCAGGATATTACAACAAGGTGGCACAAAAACTGGCTGAAAAACTGATTGATAAAGATATGGTTCATTTTTTAGGTTCTGACTGCCACAAACCAAAACAACTTCAGGTGCTGAAAGATGCTTTCAAAACAAAACATTACCAGACAGCCCTCGGTTTGGAGCTGATGAACACCAAACTTTAATGATGCAGGTTTTTGTAACAGGAGCCACAGGTTTGGTGGGCAGTTTTGTGGTAAAGCAACTGTTGAAGGGCGACCATACCATAAAAGCCCTACGAAGGCCCGGCAATCCCTTGAAAATGGCCGATGAATTTGCCCACGATGTCCAATGGATAGAAGGCGATCTGGACGATATAGCCCTGCTCACCAAAGAAATGGAAGGTTGCCAGGCCGTGGTGCATGCAGCAGCTTTGGTTTCCTTCGATCCTGCTGACCACGACAAGCTTTTTCAGGTAAATCTGGAAGGCACAAAAAACATGCTCAATGCTGCCTTGGCGCAACAGCAAAAACCAATTTTTTGCTACGTGAGTTCAGTTGCAGCTTTGGCAGTTAAACCTGGCAAAACGGTTTTGAATGAAACTGCTTTTGGCGATGCTGAAACAGTTTATTCTCCTTACGGAAAAAGTAAATTTTTAGCTGAATTGGAGCTTTTCAGGGCAGAAGCAGAAGGCTTACCCGTTTTTGCTGTGAATCCTAGCATGGTGATGGGGCCAGGGTATGCAGGTCAAGGTTCTACGGCCTTGCTTAGCTATGCCACTTCTCGCAAATTTTTTACACCAACCGGCCTGATGAATTATGTAGATGTGCGTGATGTTGCAAAGCTCGTCGTTCAATTTCTTGCTGAACCAACAACTTGGGGCAAGCGATACATAGCCAGTGCAGGCAACATTCCATATCCGGAATTTTTTGCCAAAGTAGCGAGCCTTTCAGGAGTAAAGGCCCCAAGATATCCGGTTGGGCTGGTTTTGTCGGGTTTGGGTTGGAGATTTAGTGCAATGGCGGCATTATTTACGGGGAAACGCCCCATGCTCACCAAGCAATCGGCCAGGGCAGCCATGCGAAGGGTGACTTACAAAAGTGAAAATTTACCCAAAGTGCTTCCCGATTTTCGGTTCATTCCTCTGGCTGAAACCTTACCTTGGGCGCTTTTGGGCATTAGAAATCAGGTATAAAAAAAGCGGCAAACTGCCGCTTTACTTCAAATCAAAAAAAGGTACAATTACTCAACAGGAGTAGTTCTGTTGTATTTTTTGTTGAATTTCTCCACACGTCCGGCAGCAGAGAAAGAAGTTTTCTTGCCGGTGTAAAATGGATGTGAAGCAGAGGAGGTTTCAACTTTGATAACAGGATAAGTATTGCCGTCTTCCCAAACTATGGTTTCACTTGAGCCCATGGTCGACTTTGATAAAAATTTGAAGTCGCTGCTCAAATCCTGAAACACAACGGGCTTATATTGGGGATGAATGTTTTTTTTCATGGTGCTGAACCAGTTTGATGGATGCTTTTTCCAAAAAGGAACGCAAAAGTAAGGGTATGATTTCAATCTGCAAATTTTAAGTGAAAAAAGCCACTTCGAGGGTTTTCAACCGCTCGAAAGGCAGAGAAACCCTCAAAGTGGTCATGGACCCTTTGAGTGGTTGATTCACTCAATCAAACAAGCCAGGCATGCCACCCGGCTTAGGAATCTTCAAATGCTTATAGGCTAGCTCTGTGGCTTCCCTTCCTCTGGATGTTCTTTTCAAATAGCCTTCCTGAATTAAAAACGGTTCGTAAACTTCTTCCAGGGTTTCGGCTTCTTCGCCGCAGGCTGTGGCGATTGTACTAATACCAACCGGGCCGCCTTTATATTTCTCAATAATAGTCAACAGAATTTTGTTGTCCATTTCGTCAAGGCCATGAGTATCTACATTCAAAGCGTCGAGTGCCATTTTGGCTATGCCCATATCGATTGTGCCGCTGCCTTTTATTTGTGCAAAATCCCTTGTTCGTCGCAGTAAATTGTTGGCAATTCTTGGTGTTCCCCGGCTTCTTCGGGCTATTTCATAGGCTGCCTCGCCTTCCATGGGAGTTTGCAATATGGTTGCCGACCTGTTTACAATGGTGGTCAGCAAATCAGCATTGTAGTACTCCAGGCGACAATTGATGCCAAATCGGGCCCGAAGAGGTGAAGTAAGCAAACCTGAACGAGTGGTTGCACCCACCAGCGTAAACGGATTCAAGCCAATTTGCACCGAACGGGCATTTGGCCCGCTGTCGAGCATGATGTCGATTTTGTAGTCCTCCATGGCAGAGTAGAGATACTCTTCTACCACAGGATTGAGACGGTGAATCTCATCAATAAACAAGACATCAGAAGTTTCGAGGTTGGTTAGCAAGCCAGCCAAATCTCCTGGCTTTTCGAGAACGGGTCCCGAAGTTATTTTGATGTTTGAACCAAGCTCGTTGGAAATGATGAGACTAAGCGTGGTTTTACCCAAACCTGGAGGGCCGTGAAGCAATACATGGTCAAGAGCTTCTCCTCGTTTTTTGGCTGCTGAAACAAAGATTTTCAGGTTTTCAACAATTTTTTCTTGGCCTGTAAAATCGTCGAAGGAAAGGGGGCGCAAGGCTCTTTCGATGTCTTTTTCTGGCCCTGACAGGTCATCTTGCGCTCCTGACAAATAGCTTTCTCTCATGCTGGCTTAGTTGGTAATGAGTAGGGTAAAACTGTTTAAAAAAGAAGCACCATACCTCCGCATCGAGGCCCTGGCCGGACCGCCTGTAGGCATTCCGGTAAAATCAAAAGTGGAATTGCTACAAGTATCCCGCATAAAAAAGCCTGAGTCATCTACCACAATCTGGCAGGAATCGTTGATGTTGTGAGGGCTGAGTCGTTCAAAGGCCCGGTAATCGTTGGCGGCTTGTCGGTAAACAATAATGCCCTTCCAGCCGCCATTCATGTAAATAAACGAATTGTCATTTTGCTTCAGCGGCAGTGCTTCTACGCTGTTCAGATTCAACTCCACCCTTACAAATTTGTCAGGAATTACCTGTAGCGGTACTTCGTCTTTGCAACCCAGCAAACAGGTTATTAAAAATAAAAAGACCAGAGATTTGCGCATAAATTCAGGTCAAAAATACACTTTTGAACCGAGCTTTTAACGCACAGATGAACCAAACTATTTTCAACCCCGGACTTTTCAATCTCAATGTTGCTGAAATTCAATCTATACAAAGTAAAAATTGGTTGGTAACTGGTGGGGCTGGATTCATTGGTTCTCACCTGGTAGAAACCTTGTTGTTGGCAGGCGCAAAATCAGTTACAGTGCTCGACAATTTGTCAACAGGCTTTTCTGAAAATATTTCTCCATGGCTTCAAAATCCTGCATTCAGGTTTCTGGAAGGAAGCATTATAGATAAGAAAAAAGTGGAAGAAGCCATGGCCGAAGTTGATGTGGTGCTGCATCAGGCTGCCTTGGGTTCTGTGCCGAGAAGCATCAAAGACCCGCTGGCTACACATCAAGCCAATGTTACAGGCTTTATTACAGTGTTGAATGCTGCAAAAGATGTAGGAATAAAAAGAGTTGTTTATGCCTCGTCCAGTTCGGTGTACGGCGATTCACCCAAATTACCCAAGTCTGAAACGGACAGTGGAAAGCCGCTATCTCCCTACGCTGCCACCAAGTGGATGAACGAAATTTATGCTGATATTTTTGCCCGAACCTATGAGCTCGAAATCATTGGCTTGCGATATTTCAATATTTTCGGTCCACGTCAAAGTCCAAATGGGCCCTATGCAGCCGTTATTCCGTTGTTTATTGAGCGTTTAAAAAATGGTCTTCCTTGTGAAATTAATGGCAATGGAACCATTACCAGGGATTTTACCCATGTGGCCAATGCCGTTCAGGCCAATTTGAAAGCAGCTTTAATAGAAAATGAAGTTGCCATTAGTCAGGTTTACAATGTAGCCTGTGGCGAACAACTTTCGCTCAACGACCTTGTGGCTATTTTGTCGGAGAATCTTGGCGTAAAAATTCCATCTACTTATCGTGAAGAGCGTCCGGGAGACATTAAAGCAAGTTTGGCCGACATTAACAAAGCCCAAAACCTGTTGGGCTATTTTCCTCAGGTTTCCGTGAAATCAGGATTAGAAAATCTCATACAATTCGATTGATTTTTTCGCATGATTTTCATCTGTTTCTCCAAAAGAGAAATAAACTAGGGATAAAAATTCCTGGATTATGTCTTAATTAGATTGGTTTATCTTTCGCTTTGCAGTTCACGAGTTGCACATGGCAGACATTGTCATATTAGCATGTTAAGGTTTAAAAATATTACATGTCAATTTGTTAAATTTGGTTTACTTGGATATTATGATAATGTAATTACTTTTGATTTATGAGCAATAAATATTGTTCATAAATAACTGAAATTTAAGTCTCAAATTCTTAGAAATCAGTGATTTGCCAAATTAACAACATTAAACTCATGATTCGATTTTTACGCCAAACCTGTGTTGGGGCTTTATTCGTTTTCAATTTTTTTCTTGCCTCAACATCATTCTCTCAAAATCTCCTTTCTTACGCAGGAAATTCAGGCAAAGAACGCTTCAATGATGTGTTTGAATTGTCGAATGGGAAACTGTTGGTATCAGGCCAGGCTGACAATTTAGGCTGGCTTCCGGGTGGAACGCCAATTACCACTTTGACCGTAAACTTGGCTCCCGGGTTTTCTTCAATCACATCTTCTGATAGCAGGGTGGCATTCATCATGTTGCTGAATAGCACACAAACCACCATTGAGCATGTGCTACGATTTCCGGCCAACACAGTAGCAGATGTGAGCCGTATCAGAACCACCAATGAACAAGGAAGTGCAACTGGCACCATGTACATCAGTGGTAGACGAACATTTACTTCAGATCCAACCCAAGATGGATATTATATTGCCAAACTAGATAACAATTTTGTAGGTGGAGTTCCAACCTCGTGTTCATGGTATTATCCGGTAAGTGCGCCACCAAGAGGTGCCTCTGTTTCTTCCTATAAAACTATTCAACCCTGGGATGTTGGAAACGATGGCACGGTTGTTTTTGGCCGAGGTACTGACTACGATTGGAACTGGGCAGCTATTGAAAAACTTGATGCCAACGGAAATAGAGTAACGGTAGAAAACTGGCCTTATCATGCTGGAACCAATGGCGAACAAAACTACAAAGCAGCCAGTGCTTACACCGGTGGAACGGTTGAGTTTAGCAGCATTTTGTTAAAAGCCCAACGCTCTGGTTCATTACGTTCAAGTGTGAATGGCACACCCTATTGGAATGGCTACAACTATAATGGCCTGGACGAAAACGGCAATGCCCGAAAGGGAAAGTTTCCCGATGACTGGTTTTTCGGAGCAGCCGAGGGCGAAACCCCAGGCGATGGTCGTATTTATGGCCGGCTAACCCAAGGCACCAACTACAACCCGTCCATTTCGGGTTACAGAACCAACTTTGCCAGCACAAGACCAACGGCAAGGCTAGGCTCTATTGTAATCGACCGGCGAGACAACCACCTCTATTTTGGCTACAGTACGCAATCGGCATTCAGAACCTTGTCTGGTGGATGGATTCCTGATTTTGAACCAGTTGTTGTGGCTATGAATGCATCAGGTGCCATCAAATGGTGGGCAAGATTGTATGACCAATACCGGGTTTCTGAGCCCGATCAATACATTGATGCGCTTGAAATTGACTACGCCAACGATTATCTGGTGGTACTAGGCCGCCAACACGGTTTCAATGTAAACATGTTTTGGAAGGGAAATCAGCTCACTTATAATGGAGCGGCAAATGGTTTTAAAAACAGCAACTCAGGGGTTAATACAGTACAAACCGGCCATTACACCTGGCTGGGCAAATACGATTTGATTCGGGTTCCTGTTGGGCCATTATCAGTTCAGCCTAAAATTTATCATGCCACCTATGTCACCGAGTACTCCGACAATCCAACTGGCTTGGGTTCGCCCAGCAACGACCCGAAGTTAGACCGTTGGCCAATACCAAACTCAGGCTTTCCTGATTTGAATACCACTAAAGGACTTACTAAAATTTCCGTCGCCAGAAATGGTAATGTATTTATGGTAGCGCAAGGTCGAAGAACGATTACCACTTCTGATGCGCATCAAAAAATGCCTAAACCCGGCACTGGAAGTGTTTCGGCCTGGAACCAATTTATCAGGGTGTATCGACCAGATTTATCTGCCCCCATTTATTCTACTTTGCTTACAGGAGCTTGGGACACCCTCACTGGAATAGGAGGAGCGAACACACAAGTTACAGCTGCCATTCCAACGTTGAACGGAGTTTATGTAACCGGCTATCACGAAGCTGATCCATCAAGTGGCGTTGCCAGACCCAACAATATTCCGGTTGCCAATGTTCCAGCCTGGGGGTCTGCCACTCCTTCAGGTGAGTCAGGTATTTTTGGTCGGTTGGAGTTTGTGGTTGACAATCCGGTTTCACTCAACCTTACCAGCAGCAATTTTTGTTCTCAATCCGGCAGCAACACAGGCACCATGAGTTTTGTACCACCACCTTCGTTTTTAGTTTCTTATGGGGGTGGAAATCAATTCCGGCTCGAATTGTCGGATGTGAATGGACTTTTTGCCGAACAAGGCGGTACTACCACATTCATTGGAACTTTGAATTCTACCTCAAACTCGGTTCAAAACATTAATTACACTATTCCGGTCGGCCACCCTTCGGGCAATGGATATGGCATGCGGGTTAGTACCACCAACCCTGTAACAAGAGGATTTTGGTACAATGTACAAGTGGTGAATGCAGCTCCTTCCACGCCTGGAACCATAAGCGGACCGAATGATGTATGCTCCAACACAGCAAGTGTAGCATTGTACACCATTAATAAAGTAGCAAATACCACAGTTTACCAATGGGAAATTTCGCCCACAGTTGGCAATCCGGCCGACCCTTGCGATATACCCGGATGTGCAGGTAAAATTTCAGGTTCAGATACTGCAGGCGTGGTGGTGTGGAACCCTAGCTATGCGGGAACTGCTACGGTAAGAGTAAGAGCTACAAATACATGTGGTGCAAGCTCATGGCAAACATTTAATGTAACCAACATTGCACCGTGTATTACTACTAATACCAGCATAGATGCCTGTGCAGGCGGAAATCTTGCCGTCGTATTCACCGTGCCAGCGGGAGTAACTGTAGGTGGTACCAACCAATTCACCGCCGAATTGTCGGATTTATCGGGCAATTTTCCAGGAACGGATATCGGAACAGTCAATAACATTTCCGGGGGGGCAGGCCCTGTGAGTGGCAACATCAATGCTACCATTTCGGGTTCTACTCCGGCGGGGTCAAACTACCGCATTCGGGTGAAGGGTATTTCGGGTACTACTCCATCGGTTTCTTCGCTCCCCTCTTCCGCATTAAGCACCATCAGGAATATTCCAGCTGTACCGGGTACACCTTCCGGTTCTTCTGCTTTATGTATCAATGGTCTGGCAGTTGAGTACACTTACAGTGTTGGTGCTATAGCCGATGCAACCAGTTATGAGTGGCAAATTATTCCTGATTCGGCCGGTACTGTAGTTTCAGGAATAGATCCTGTAGCGGTCATTTCATGGAACAACTTTGTAGGAACCCCCCAACTAAGGGTAAGGGCAAAAAACAGTTGCGGAGCCAGTAATTGGTCTGCATTTTTGAATGTAGACATTCGAAATTGCCTTCAAATCACTTCTACAACACCTTCAGGGCCATTTTGTGCTGGACAGACGGGAATATTAGCCAATTTTTCGGTGCCATCAGGCATTACCTTCAATGCCGGAAACAACATTACCGTTGAGTTACTTGATCTGGGTCTGAATGTGATGCAAACCGGATTGGGGCAAGTAACATTCACCACCCCAGGGCCTACAACCGGCTCTACGGCAGCATTTACCATACCAGGAAATCTTTCGCCCGGATCTTATTTTCTGCGGCTCAGAGGTTCTAACCCTACCCGTATTGGGGGTTTGTTTGCCATAGAAGTAAACAATGCCAACCTGAGCCAGCCAGGCCCGATAACTGGCATAACCAACCCCACCTGCGGGCAAACAAGCGTGGGCTACAGCATCGCCGTAGTGCCTGGGGCTAGCAGTTATTCCTGGAATATTTACCCCTCAGGTGCGGGAACTATTTCAGGAACTGGCACATCCATCACAATCAGTTTTGCATCTGGGTATCGGGGCCCAACGGCTACCCTTCTGGTAATGGCAAATGGCAGCTGCCAGCCCAGCTTACCCACCACCTTAACCATCAACCTGGGCTGCGCCGAACCTACAGCACCCACCATTCCGGTTCCATCGGCCAACGGCAACTGGCGCAGCCGAAGAAATGGAAACTGGTTCACTCCCGGAACTTGGGAGCAGCATAATGGCACATCCTGGATTGTGCCAACCGCCACCTTCCCCAGCAGCACTGCCAATATCATTCAAATACAAAACGGACATACGGTCAATATCCATTGGCCTATCAATACCACTGCTACTATGAGTCCGGCATTGCCAGGGCTAAGCACTCATTTATTAGCTACAACAGTTTCGTCCAACAACACTCTCAATGGGGCTGTGGTAGGAGCATCAGGCAATGCCTGGAGAACGACCAATGGTGGCACAGACTGGATAACTGTAACTTCAAATACTGCTCAAAACCTGAATTCAATCAATACTTTCAGCGGTGGGCAACGAGTACTGGCTGTTGGCAACAATGGCACAATTGTTCGGGGTGATGGAGGAGCTGTAAATACCTTGGGTGGAAACAACTGGAATGCCACGTTTACCCTTAATGGCAATGGCAACACCAGCCCCATTACCGATAATTTGAATTATGTCGATATCAATGCGGGCAGCGGGCTTATTGTAGGCAACAACGGTCGACTGATTATTTTAACAGGAAACGGAGATGTTCTTGACGACCGCAGCAGTGTGATTTCAACCACAGAAAATTTAAGAAGCTGCTTCATCTATGCCAATGGTAGCAACCGGCAAGCCCATATTGTAGGTACAAATGGATATTACCGAAATACCAACCAAATATCCTGGAGCACCAACCCGGCCTGGAATGCAGCCCAAACCCTTGGGGGCGGAGTTCAACTAAATGGAGTTGCCTTCCAGAACACAGGAGCAGCCAATGCCATTGGTGTGGTTGTTGGCAATGGAGGCCTGATTCTCCGAACTGCCAACAGCGGAACCAGTTGGACAACCATCACTTCGCCTACAAACCGTAACCTGAATGCTGTGCGATGGGCAGGTACCGACCAATCGGTGTATGCAGTTGGCGACTCAGGCACAGTGCTTCTTTCTCGTGACAACGGCTCCAACTGGGAATTTGTATCATTAGGAACAAACAGCAAATTGAACCATGTATTTCCTGGCACTGCCACAGATAGATACCATGGATTTGCTGTGGGTAACGATGGAACATTTGCTACCGGGTTTAATGCTAGCTCTGCCAATTTAACTCTAGACCAACTTGTGATTGAAAACAACTCCACAGTAAATGTAGGACTCAGTCCGGTTTCCTGGAACAACGGAACCGGCATAGAACTCGACCTGGCAGGCACCCTCGACTTGATGGAAAGCGGCTTCAACTTTGAGTGGCCCAACACGGCAGGTATGGAGATTATATTAAGGGGCACTGGTCGCTACAGGCACGGCCGCAACGGAGGTTCGGTACAGAGAGATCTTTTTGGCCGCTTTCAGACCAGTGCACCAACAGTTTTATTCTCTCCCGGAGCTACTGTTGAAATCTATGGGGTTACCAACTCAATGCCTAACATGAGGTCTTTACAGGCTATACCAAACTTTATTTGGAACTGTGGACAGCAAACCACAACGCTAACCATGGTAAATCCTGCCCTATCGCATACCACAAGTTTCAGGGTACAGTCAACGGGAACAGGTATTTTACAAATGCATGGTGTTGCCGGAACCTACACCTACAACTTCCCCACTTTCAGAATTGATGGCGGCACGTTCAGGCTGTTGAATCAAAATACTTCTTCAAACAGGGTAACCCTCAATACCACGAATTTTCAAATGAATGGGGGAACTTTTCAACCCATAGGCGATCAACAAGGCCTGGCCAATCTGAATATTATCAATTTTTCTCAAACGGGTGGCACCATAGACATCAGTCCCTCAGGCAGCACAAGCAAAGGCGCTCATGTGAACATTACCGGCCATTTTGAACAAATGGGAGGCATTTTTAGGCAAACACAAACAACAGCTAACTATAGTTTCACACAATCGCCTGTGCGACTCAACGGAACCAGTACGCAAAACCTAAGAGTGGGTGGAACGATTGGCGGAAATTTGGATGTGCAATTGTTGAACAGCGGCACGGGTTATACACTCACAGGGCCTGCAAATTTTGGCACATTTTCAATTAAATATATAATTGGCAACCTAAACCTCAACAACCATGACTTCACTTGTGGCAATCTATCGCTTCGTGGCACCAATGCCGTCGTAGCAGGCTCACTCAGTGGCACAGGGTTGCTAAATGCCCAAAGTTTAACCCTGGTATCCGGAATAATCAACAATGCCGCAGACCGCTTGGTGATTACTACGCCTACTTTAGGTGGAATTACTGGTGGAAGCAGAAACGCTTTTGTTTCAGACGCTTTGAGAAAAGTATTTGACCCATCAGTTTCGGGTAGCTTTACCTATCCCGTTGGCATTGGAACAGCCTTCAAGCCTTTTACGATGAATGGCTTCACCAACGATGGAACAGCCAAAGTACTGGGAGTAACCCTGGCTGCTACAGGAGCTACGCAAGCATCAGGTGTGAAAATACAAAATGTAGGAACACAACCTGCCGTGGGCGGAATAAACTGGCGCATCAGGCGGACGGATAATGCCACAGGTTCCATTGTTGCGCTGGGTTCGGTGATATTGGTATCTGACACGTTTCATGTTGATACCCGCATTGGGCAAAGCAATACCGGCCTCAATTCTGGTTTTGAATCGCTAGGAGGTGCGCAAAACAGAAATACCACCCTTTCAACCGGCACAACCCGATTTTACGATTTTGCATCTACAAAACCCCTTAACCTAAGCTCCATCGCAACTTCCACAGGAACCTACTTTGCCATAGGCGGGCCAAGCACAGTTACCCCTCCAGGCGGCGGCTATACGGTTGGACCAAGCGGCAACTTTCCCAATTTGTCAGCAGTAGCCAATGAATATAACGACGTGAAATTCACCGCTCCTGCTACATTCACATTTAGCAGCGACTACAAGGGTGCTGCAGATAGTGCTGGAACAGAAACATTTCCGATTGTTTTCAGGGAAAATCAAACAAGAAGAGTAACAATTCGCTATCAAGGCACTACCCGGATTGAAACAAGCAATTCTTCAAATGTCGGCACTTCTGCACTTATCACACTCGACGGAGCGGATAGCATTTCCTTTCTGGGAAATGACCAATGGCGATTCCTGAACAAAGAGTACGGGCCAAGTACCAATGCATTTGCTTTGCAAAATGGCGCAAAAAGCAATCGGTTTGAAGACCTGATTATCGAAGGTTCTGACAGTCTTAAAAACTATACTGGCATTGTGTATTTTGGCTCATCATCCAACAGCCAGGGTAATAGCGAGAACATATTCAAATCTAATAAAATAAGAAGTAATTCAGACCGCAGACTTGAGCCTATCATCGTGGGCATTTCAAACAACATTTGGCCAGGGTTGCCACTGGGCTCTATCATCAATGCGAGCAATGAGTCGCCTATTGTGATAACTACGCCACAAAATCACGGATTTTCTACAGGTCAGCAAGTGAGTGTGGAAGGAGTGCACGGAAACTATGCTGCAAATGGCACCTGGACCATTACCTCCACCGGACCGAAGACTTTTTCGCTAAACGGATCGACAGGCAACGGAGATTTCAGGGTTAATTATCATGTTAACGCAGTTGTGAACAACGCTGGCCTGCTTCGCATCACCACTGCCGATATCGACGGCAATACCATAAACCACAATGTTCCTTTAGATGAGGTAATCAGAATTGATGGACTAGGTGCATCAGGTCTTTCACTTTCAGGCAGCACATTCTTTATTAAATCCGTTTCGGCTACAGAGTTTGATTTATACAATAACCAAGCGGCAACAGTGCCTTGCGGATTTTCGGGAGCCTACACAAGCGGAGGTCAGATCAAATTTATTACCGACATTAGATTAAGGCCTGTTCCGTCAGCCAGCAATGATTTACAAATTTTTGGCAATGGTTCCGTCAATATCGGAGTATCCAATGCAAGCAAACTGGGCAGCGGTTTAATCGAAATAACCACTTCGGCAAATCACCAGATGCAAAATGGCTGGAGTGTGCGCATGGACGGAGTGACTGGCACCGGAGCCAATTTTGAAGCACAAGTAAACCGAACAGAAGGCTGGCAGGTGGATGTTATTTCTCCAACCACTTTTACACTTCGCAATAGCAATGGCTCAAATGGAGGCGTGAACGTGGCTCTTGCAAGCTACACAGGTGGCGGCAGATTCCTTGTTTCGCCAATCATAGTTTCATCTACAAACCATGGCCTCACCACCGGAAATCCTGTTACCATCAATGGTGTAAGCGGTATTTACATGGCCAACAACACACACTTTGTGCGAAGACTTGATAACAATTCTTTCTCAATTTGGGCAGATGCCACAATGATTTTGCCAAGGTATTTGTCGTTGCCCGGCACAGAAAGGTTGGGTAGTGCACCCGGTGCCTTATTGAACGGCAACGGTTACACAGGAACAGCCGTACTTTCAAGGCCTGGTTTGCCATTTTATAACAATAGGGCAATTTTGAATGTAACTGCTTCCAGCTCTGTCGGTTTCGTAACCTTTACCTATACCGTTGCAGCCAATACATTTGGAGCCGCAGGAATCGGAAAATTGTTCTATGTGGTAGTTTCCAATGTAAATGGTTTTGGGGGCACATCATCACCAAACGGTGAATTTCAAGGGCCTACTGGCTTTGGCAGGGTAACAGCAACCAATCAGTTCCAGATTACATACCTCACCGCCGGAACAGTTAGTGGAAGCTACACTTCTGGTGGCACATTCAACAATACCATCAGCATTGGCAACATCATCAATACCAAAGAAAACTGCAATGGCAATGTGCTTTCTACCTGGACTTTGGCAGGTTGCAATGGCCCCAACTACCAGCTTGAGATAAACTTTGGCAAACGAACAGGCATCAGAACAGGAGAATTATTCACCATTTCCGGGGTAACAGGTCCTGCACCTAACCACACCATGAATGGAAACTTCTTGGCCGTTTCTGCAAATCCATTTTCTAATAGTGCTATTACTTTTTCAGCCATGACGCCACCAACCACAGAACCTTTGATTAATGGTGGAGGTGTTCCTGCCATGACTGCCGATCCTAATCCACCTTTCAATGGCAACATTGTTGCTGCTTACGATTTGCTGGCCAACAAGTTGGTTTTCTCTCGAAATACTGGCAATGCATTGAATGAAAACAACACCATAGAAGACAATGAAATTACCAATTTCGACTCTGTGGCCGTAGCAATTTCTCCAACCGGAAACGGAGGTGGATGGAAAATTAATGGCAATAGTTTATACAATAAATTGAGCCAGCCACCCAAAGCTGGTTCAGGTGCCAATGCATTTCAGGCCATCAGTTTTACACCTGGCTTCAAATCGAATAACAACGAAATGATTGGCAACCACATGGGTGGTTCTCAACCGCTTTCTGCCGGAAATGCCATGGTGTTTAGTCGGGGAATTGTATTCACAGGCTTTCAAGTAGATGCAGGAAATGAGCAAGCTACCCGCATAGAAAACAATGTAATCAGAAACCTGAATGCTGTTTCATTTTCAGGATCTTTAGGTGGCGTGGCTGGTATTGATATTCTAGGCGGCAGAGTAGACATCAAGAATAACATATTCGGGGGTACTGATTTGGGCGGCACCGAAGATACCATCATTACTGGTGGAGGTGCAGGAGCTCCTGCCACATTTTTCCTCAGAAATGCAAGCACAGATTCTGTGGCTATAGTTGGAAACAGTATTGGTCATATTCTGCTTCCAGGCTCAGTCGACAATATTTTTATGGTAGCCCAAAACAGCAACGGAAAACTACTGGTAAAAGGAAACAGATTCTACAAAATGTCGACCGACAACTCGTTTTTCGGCAGAAGGCCCAGCATGATACGCCTTGGACAAATTGTATCGAACACTACTACTTCTACCAATGCAACTTTTACATGGACTAACCATGGCATGTCGACAGGTGATTTTGTTAGAATAGAAGGCTCATCGAATACTCCTGCCAATGGTAGTTGGCAAATTTCTGTGGTGAACGCCAACTCTTTCACACTTAATGGATACACAGGTACTGGTAGTTCATCGAACCAAGGAAGCATTTTCAAATTACTTTCTTATCCTGGCTTGTCTGCAACTATTGACTCCAATGAGACTTACCATATTCGTGTTACCAATGGCGGCGGTGGTCAATCAAATTTAAGGATGATTCATGTTTATGCTTCCAATTCAAAAGGAATTGTACGTAAAAACCGCTTTTATGGCAATTCTGACGTTCGTCAATGCGCATTTATGTCGCTCTATGGCCCCACCAATAATCCTAATGGTTGGCTCATGTACAACAACCAAGTCAGTGTGGTTGGTATTAGCAGTTCATTTAGCCCCCTTTCTTATGGCTTCGATATGGATCATCCAGCTTTTGCAGGATATACTTTGCCCAGGATTTACTTCAATACTGTTTGGTTAAGAAATAATTCTGGAAATGCAAATGGGAATATGTACGGGTTCAGAAAGTCGGGCTCGGGACGAACAGTGGTAAGAAATAATATTTTCTTCGTTGCCTCATCCACCAGCTCGGGCGGCAGAGCATTTGCTGCAGGAGTTGGAAATACAAGTAATTGGGCAGGTTCTGACTTCACCCATAATTTGCTTTATGCTGAAGGTAGCAATGCATTTTTAGGTCAATATGAAGCCAATCTGATCTCCAGCATTCCGGGTTGGCAAACTTTTGCTGGTTCAGGTTCAACAGATAATATTTACAACTTCGCCAATTTTGAAGAAGTACAACCTTCCGCCATTGGTAACCTGGCTTTATCGCCAGACAATTGCCCCATCAAAGACAAAGGCGTGAATGTGAACATTTTTGAAGATTACGACAGCCTTGAAGTTCGAAGCAAAGCCACGCCCGATTTGGGTTCGAACGAGTTTAGCAAGTCTTTGCCAACAGGGGCTTACTGGATTGGGGCTGTGAACAGCGATTGGAACAGCGATGCCAACTGGTGCGACCAACGAGTACCGCTCGAAACAGAAGATGTGACCATCACAAACGCACCACCAAAACCATTTATGCCAGTGGTAAGTACGCCAACTGCCGTTTGCCGAAACATCACCATTGCTGAGAATCCAGGGTCAATGTTGGTCATCTACGGACCTGAGGCTTCCTTGACTTTGGGTGGTAAAACACCAAGAATCAACTTCAGCTACGACAACCTGTCGAACATCAATGGAACTATGTTTTTTGTGAGCGACTCAGCCCAAAATATTCCTGGCTCTGCGGGCGCAATCACGGGTCGTGTCAACTACAGCATGCAAACAAACGCTATCAGCAATGTGACTTTGAGCAGCAGCCCCGACTTGATCACCATCACCACAACCGGCAACCACAACCTTGTAGTCAACGACTTTGTGTTTATCAATAACGTGAAAGGGGTCGACGGTGCCAATGGCATGAAAAAGGTGGTGGAAGTTCCCAATGCAACTTCTTTCCGCTACGCAGGAGCTGGCTCTGGAACCTACACTGCTGGTTCTGGAAGAATAAGGCATGCAGCTTTGTTGCCCATATCGAACGTAACTTTATCAGCTGGGCCAAGTTCCAACCTCTTGATAACCATGCCTAAAGTGCATGGATTATCAGTGGGTCAATTTGTTCAGGTTGCAGGTGTTTTAGGAAATTCCGAGGCAAACGGCCCCAGGGAAATCTTAACAGTACCCAGCACAACCTCGTTTACCATTGGTGTAACAAGTGCCAACACCTTCGATCCGGATGGCAATGCCTACGTGCTGCCTTCAAGAACCGGTTACCATGATTTGGTGTATGATGGCGGCCCAAAACATGCTACAGGAAGAATTTATGCTGCTTCAGTTTATGGGAACGGGGGTTCGTTTACGATGAATGGAGATCAGAATTTTGTGCAGGATTCAGTACGAATAAGCGACACTGCTTCTTTGGTAGTAGCCAACAATTCTACTTTCGGAAATTTGCTGGTAGCTGGACAAATGGAGCTGCAAAGCGGCACTTTAACCGTAGTTGATTCTCTCACAGCCAGAGGCGGAGAAATCAACCTGAATGGTGGAACTGTTTCGGCCAAAAACCTGGCAGTATTACGAGGTGGAACCATTAACATAAACAGCGGAACAACGACCATCACCGATACCCTCAATGTTCGCCATGGAACCATGAATTTTGCCGATAACGTAACCGCTAAAATTGGGCAGATCAGACCTGGGGGTGTAGTTAATGTAACAGTAGGCGATTTGCAACTCAACGATACATTGAGCATGAGAGGCGGCACTATCAATACATTAGGTGATAAAATAAACCTGGGACGAAGATTGAATCTGGTAAGTGGCATGATTAACCTCAACAACCCTGGAACGGTGTTGGAATTTACCTCTCCAGCTAACCAGCAGGTACTTGGCGGTTCTGGATCCAGTTTTGTTCAAGGAGGTGCTGTTCGCCACAATGTAAATGCATTCAGTGGGCAAGTAGCTTCGAGTACAACCATTAATGCCATTACCGGTGGTAATCCTGTTTCTGTGAACCGCAGCACACATAACCTCATCACAGGTGATAAAATCAGCATTCTGGGTGTAACAGGTTTCCCGGCTGCCAACGGCGTTTGGACAGTTACTAGAACCGATGCCAACAACTTTACACTCAATGGTTCCAATGCGGCAGGTAGCTCAGGTGCTGTGGGTAACTTTGTTCGCTTTGGCCGAGGCATTACTACTGGTACAACGAATGCAACCCCTGTTGTGGTAAACTCCACTGCACATGGTTTTGCCGAAGGCGATGTAGTGCATGTAGCCGATGTAACAGGCAATCCAACCGCCAACGGCGTTTGGACAGTCGGGAATGTAACGGCAAACTCATTCTCTCTGCAAGGTGCTGTAGGTACCGCCGCCAGCGGAGCCAACGATGGCACCATTACCCGACTTGAAACCAGACTATTTCCTGTGGGAAGGGGTGCGCTTTATCAACCTGCCTCCTTACACATTGCCCAGGGATTTACCGCCACTACGACTTATACCGCCCGCTCCATTGGAGGTGCTCCCACCAGTCGTGGACTTCCCGGCGGTGGATTGGGCACGCCTTCTTACCCCGGACCTGGTACAGATTTGATCATGGCAGTAGACTCAAATGGGTTTACCAATATTACTCAATTGCCAGTTAACGATGTGAATGCCGCTGGCGTAACCATCAGCTATTCTGATGCAAATGGGGTATTGGTGCATAACCGTCGGAACCTTACACTTTTGAAAGACAGTGCCGGATTCGGCGATTGGCTCAACATTCGTGGCAACAGCATAGACTCGACATCAGCCATCAAGCAAATCCGCAGCAGTAAAATCTTCAACTCCTTCAGCGACTTTGTGCTCGGCTACATGGACCAAACGCCGCTGCCGCTTTCGCTGGTGTCGTTCAAAGCACAATTGATGAAGGAAGGAGTGCACAGCAATTGGGAAACCCAGCAGGAAATTGGCATTTTGAACTACCATGTGGAGCGCTCAATCGATGGCCGAAACTTTGTGCATGTGGGTCAAGTGAAAGCCCAGGGCAACAAAGAAACCAACCTCTACCATTGGCTTGACAAAGATGCCCGAAAACTGGCTGTAGCCCGTTTGTATTACCGTTTGCGCATCCTGGAAGAAGGTAACAAATTTAGCTACAGCCAGGTAGAACGGGTCAATCTGGACAATGCCCCTGTGGCTCTTAGTTTGTTCCCCAATCCTGCAAAGAACCAGGTGGAAGTACTGCTCGACATGCCAGATGCTATGCAAGTGAGTCTCACCATCACCGACCTTTCAGGCAAAATGGTTGACAAGCACATCTTGAACATGGCAAGCACAAACCGCCATCACCTCGACATCAGTCACTTTCCTGGCGGCAACTACATCTTCCGCTTCGATACTGGTTTTGGAGTTTATTATCAAAAGTTGGTGAAGGAGTAGGGGATAAACCCCTTAGGTTTACATAACCTTAGGGGTTTATCCGCCTAATTGGGAAAATACACAAAGGTACGCCTTGCAAGGGTCTTCTAATGAGTATTGGAATTGGCCATGAAAATCGAAATAATCTTGGAGCGTACGAAAACAGGTTACTTGGCTTATGCTGTTAAATATCCTGTATTTACTGTAGGAGACAACCTGGATGAACTGAAATGGAATATGCTCGAAGGTTTGAACCTTTATTTTGAAACTAAAGGAAAGACAATTGAACCTGGTGATTTGAAAATTACGCTTGATTTGCCTCAGTTTTTTGAGTTTTACAAAGTCATCAACGCCAAAGCATTTTCAGAAAGAATTGGCATGAGCCAAAGCCTGCTGTCACAATACATCAACGGAAACAAAAAACCCTCAGCAAAACAAACCCAAAAGATATTACTTGGAATTCAGCAAATTGGCAGTGAACTGGGAGACCTGCGGTTTCTCGCTTCTTAATTTTTTACTGTAATGATAAATCCCACTCAATCGGGACTTCTTTAGCTAAATCTACATGCATGTAACTTGTAATTTGCTGGTTTACAGTTTAATATAATACATTTTACAATTTACTCAGTCAAATGAGTAAATAAACTAATTGCATTGAGTAAATTGTTACCTTTGTCCCTGAGAAGAAAGTAACATGGCACAGATTGTAAGGCAAGCTTATCCCCAAATCAGGAAAAGACTCCTGGCCAATGAGCGGTTTATACAGGTTATGGTGGGGCCAAGGCAGGTGGGAAAAACCACTTTGGTGGCCCAACTGCTGAAAGATTGGGATGGGGAAAGTATCTTGGTGAGCGCCGATGCACAAGCAAATGCTGGCTCCACCTGGATTGCTGAACAATGGAATTCGGCAAGGGCCAAACTGGGAGAAAACCCCAATCGGAATGTTGTGTTGGTGTTCGACGAAATCCAGAAAATTGACAACTGGAGCGAAACCATCAAAAAATATTGGGACGAAGACACCCGTGATCAGCGAAATCTCAAGGTTATTTTGCTGGGTAGTTCGAGGCTTATGCTCCAACAGGGACTGACAGAATCATTGGCCGGTCGCTTTGAAAAGACCTATCTCGGGCACTGGACTTTGGGTGAAATGCAGGAAGCATTTGGCTTAAGTCTGGATGAATACCTTTGGTTTGGGGGCTATCCAGGTGCAGCGCAACTCATTGGCGATGAGGAACGTTGGCGCAGGTATGTGAACGATTCATTGATCGAAACCAGCATTTCAAAAGATGTGCTCATGCTCACACAAGTGGCAAAACCAGCTTTAATGCGCCGATTATTTGAGATTGGCACGCAGTACACAGCCCAAATTTTGTCGTTTACCAAAATTCTCGGGCAACTGGCCGATGCAGGAAACACGGTGACCCTCGCTCGCTACCTTGAACTTTTAGACACAGCAGGCTTGCTGGGTGGTCTTGAAAAATTTGCCCCAGACACCATCAGACAGCGAGGTAGCAGCCCCAAATTTCAGGTGCACAACAACGCATTACTGTCTGCACTCAATCCCATGTCGTTTGCAGATTGGCAGCAAAATCCAAAAGAAAAAGGCAGATGGGTGGAGTCGGCAGTGGGAGCCTATTTGCTCAATTGTTCGCTGGAACAGGGTTTTAAGCTGTTTTATTGGCGGGAAAGAAATGATGAAGTTGATTTTGTGTTGGAGCGTAGGGGTAAAGTTGCATGTATTGAAGTGAAATTCGGTGTGGAAAAACCAACACCTGGGTTGGCGAAATTTGCCAAGCAATTTCCCGATGCCAAGCTATGCGCCACAGGAGGTACGGGCATACCGCTCCAGGAATTTCTAAAACTGAATCCATTGGAATTATTCTAAAAGTAAAACAAAGCTCATTCAAACTTTTTCAAAACCTCCTACTTAATCCCACTTTGACGTGTATCTCAATTACTGAATCGCTGGTACTGGCGAATTTGTTAGGCTTTTGTTCGGGAATGAACAGCTGCATTCCGGGTGCATTGCGCTTGTGCATGATGTAGTTAATTTCGGCTCAGGCTTTTTCCCATGACAATTTGGTGTTAGGTGTACCCCTATTGGTGGAGTGAAAAAAGAGTAGATTTTTTAATCAACCTTTTCCAAAGAGGCTTTTGTATAAAAATTCGTTCGCACAACTAGAACAAAGATTTTATTTCAATTTTGAAACACATGCTGAATGATATCAACAAATACAATTACTTTTGCTGAAATTATGCAGCAATATGGCGGGTAAGAAGTACATTCTATTTCCAAACCATCAGCGGATTCTGGAGCAACTGGGTGAAAACATCCGCTTGGCCAGAAAAAGGCGCAAACTCACCACTTTGCAAGTAGCTGAGCGTGCGAATATTGATAGAGGTACATTGGCCAAGGTGGAAAAAGGCGATGGCTCGGTTTCGCTGGCGGCTTACTTCAATACCTTGCGGGTGCTGGGCATGCATGAGGATTTTTTGAAGTTGGCAGCGGACGATAAGGTAGGTCGGAATCTGCAGGATTTGGAATTGTTGGGGGGTTAATGAGAATGAGATGGAAATAGTAAAAACGTTGGTTTTTGTTTACGCCCATTGGCTTGAAATGGAAGAGCCAATACTTTTGGGCACACTTCAGGCTACACAAACCAAGGGTCGAATAACTTTTTCCATCGAACTTGATAACAATTGGGTCAAACATAATCCTGCTATTTTTCTTGACCCGGACATTCAGAATTTTGCAGGATTTCAATATCCTTTACATCAGGAAATCTTTGGCTTGTTTCAAGATTCAATGCCCGATACATGGGGAAGGACTCTTATGCAAAGAAGAGCTGCATTGGAAAAGCGGCTTGAAGAAAAGGTATCTCGAAATTTAAATTCCATTGATTATTTGTTAGGCGTTTTCGATGTAACCCGCATGGGTGGTTTGCGCTTGAAAACAGATCCCCGTGGCCCATTTTTGGATGACAACCAAAACAGACCGACTCCACCCTGGGCGCATATAAGAGAATTACAGGCAGCTTCTAAAAATTTAGAAGATGACTCTCATGGCATAGAGGAGAAGAAATGGTTAGATATGCTCATTGAACCAGGATCTTCACTGGGAGGTGCCCGGCCAAAAGCTAATATTCAGGATGAAAGTGGGGAACTCTGGATTGCTAAATTTCCTTCGAAAAATGACACCAATGATAAAGCTGCCTGGGAATATTTAGCCTATTTGCTTGCAAAAGACGCTGGCATTTGGATGGCTGAATCGAAAATTGAACAAATTAGCGGAAGTCATCACACTTTTTTCACCAAACGATTTGATAGAAAAAATGCCCAGCGCATCCACTTTGCATCAGGTATAACCATGACTGGGTTTAGTGAAGCCCAAAAACAAGAAAAGCAACCAAGCTACTTGCATTTGGCTGAATTCATTCAATTTCAAGGCACACATGTACAGGAAGATCTTGAGCAACTTTGGCGCAGGATTGTGTTCAGCATAGCCATATCCAATACAGACGACCACTTGAGAAATCATGGATTTTTGTTAACTCAATCAGGCTGGCGTTTGTCGCCCTCATTTGATATAAATCCTTCTATCGAAAAATCAGGCTTGGCCTCAGCCATCGATGAAGTACAAAATAACCTTGACTTCAATTTGGTAAAAAGTGTAGGAAAACATTTCCACTTAAACGACTCAAGAATGGATGCGATAATCAAAGAGGTTTCAGGTTCAGTAAGCCATTGGAGACAAGTGGCCAATCAAATTGGTATTTCTAGAAAGGAGCAAGAAAGTATGGCTGGTGCTTTTAGGGTTTAGAATCAGATTTCTTTTTTATTGAATTTGGAGTTCCCCCTGACGCATATTTTTCCAACTGTACCGTCATTTTCATAATCCTATCCTCCAGCGTTTCGGAAGATAGTTTGCCCCGAAGCATGTCTACTAAAATAGGGAAAGCAAAGGGCGTTATGCGAGGAGGTTTTTTCAGCAATATTTTCTGTTTCGAGATACGGTTTAGAATGTTTACCAATCTGGAGTTTTCTACCTGAAAATCAAGCACCTCGTCGTGTGCCTGACGGAAAAGCAAGTTGTCGGGTTCATATTGTTGAAACACATCGAAAATGAGTTGGCTGCTGCTTTGCAGGTGTTTGCTGCTTTGCTTTTTGCCCGGATAGCCTTGAAATACCAATCCTGCAATGGCTGCTATGTCCCGAAAATGCCTCCTGGCCATTTCGGCTTCGTTGATGCTGCTGAGCATGTCTTGTTCCAGGTTCTGCACCGAAAACAAATCCAGACTAAGTAATTCTTCTACATCTAAAGCCTGGTCGCTGAGGAGTTCAAAACCATAGTCGTTCATGCCGATGGTGAACGTAATGGGCATGTGCAAACTGATGCGGTATGCGATGAGCGCAGCCAAAATTTCATGCATGGCTCTTCCTTCAAATGGGTAGAAAACCAAATGAAAACCATCCCGACTTTCCATGTATTCCACCAAAAACTCGTTCTGATTAGGAATCGCACTCCAAGCCTGCTGAATGTCGATCATGGGTTGAAGCAATACAAGTTCGGGTTCAGTAACATGGCCAGAGGCCATTTCATGAATTTTGAGTCGCAAAAAATCGGCAAACGTACTCGAGAGCGGCATTCGACCACCTGCCCAGGCGGGAGTTGAGCCTTTTCCTTTTGTGGCTTTTCGCACCAGCACCGTCATGTCTTTGATGCGGATAAATTCCAGCGCCCTGCCGCCAAACCAAAACACATCGCCTTCTTTCATTTTGCTGAAGAAAATTTCTTCCACGGTGCCTACATAACCTCCGGAAATGAATTTGATTTTCATCGACACATTGCTCACAATGGTACCCATGCTCAATCGATGTCGGGTGGCAATTCTTTTATTGGTTACCGCAAGCCTATCGCCTACCCGCACCACTTTTTGAAAATCGTCATAAGCCTGAAGGCTGTCACCGCCCAAAGTGATGAACCGGATAGCCCAACTCCACTCCTTTTCGGTTAGGGTTCGGTAAGCAAAAGTTGATAGCAATTCTTCCAGCACTTCTTCGGCCACAAATCCATCGCCCACGGCCAGTGAAACCAGGTATTGCACCAGCACATCCATTGGCTTCAAAAGCGGATTTTTCTGCTCAATTTTTCTTTCTTTCACTGCTTGTTTCAAGGCAGCAGCATCGATGAGTTCCATGCCATAGGTTGGCACAAAATACACCTGACTGGGTTTTCCAGGGCTATGTCCACTTCGTCCGGCTCGCTGCATAATCCGACTCACATCTTTGGGCGAACCAATCTGCACTATGGTTTCCACCGGGGCAAAATCAACACCCAAATCCAAACTCGAAGTACAAACCACCAATTTCAACTTGCCTAGTTTCAAACTATCTTCCACCCAAAGCCTGATTTCCTGATCGAGCGAACTGTGGTGGATGGCCATTCTGCCTGCTAACTCAGGAGCCAACAACAAAATGTTCTGATACCAGATTTCTGTTTGGGCTCGGGTGTTGGTAAAAACCAATGAAGACTCACTTCTCCGAACAATTTCCAACACCTTTTCGACCATCGGCAAACCCAAACGACCAGCCCAGGGAAATTTTTCAGTGGTGTCTGGAAACACTGTGTCGACCCTGATTTCCTTCTTGATGTCAGCCTTCACCAATACATGTTTTCCGGCTTGAAAGGGTTGGCCTGTCAGCACATCAAACGCCTGATTCAAGTTTGGAATGGTGGCCGAAATACCCCAAACTACCAAAGGATTTTCTTTTCCATGTCGCTTTTGCAGGCCTTTTATTCTTGAAATGGCCAGTTCCATTTGGATGCCTCTTTTCGAACCCAGCAAGTCGTGCCATTCGTCAACTATCACAAAATCAACCTCATCAAAAAGGTGGGTACTGTTTTTTTGACTCAGCAGAATATGTAAGCTTTCAGGCGTGGTGACCAAGGCATCGGGCATGGCATTTTTCTGTTTGCTGCGTTCGGAATTTGGCGTGTCACCAGTGCGCATGCCGATGGAATATTCGGGGCAAATTTCGGCTGTTGCCCGCTGCAAGGTTTGAAATAAGTCTTTCGAAAGCGACCTCAACGGCGACACATACAAGACTTTAATTGTTCCTTTTTTGGATTTCTTAGTATTTTTCAGCCAATTTGACAGCACGCCCATCCAAATGGCAAACGTTTTGCCGCTTCCGGTTGGAGCATTCAGCAGACCTGACTTGCCCTCGAGCATGGCTTGCCAGGTTTCGACCTGAAACGGAAAAGGCGAAAATCCTTTCTGGCTAAACCAACGGAAAATAAGTTCTGGAACTTGGTTCAAAATGTGAAGCGTTGAGAAGGAAATTGATTTGCAGGTATTTAATAATATAACTCCTGTTTTGTTTAACCATATTCATCAATTGCTAAACAAAAACCAAGCACAGTCTGTTTTAACCGATAATGAAAGTAACCGTTTGCCGAAAAGAGCATTTCAATGCAGCCCACAGATTAAATATTCCGGAATGGACAGCTGAAGAAAATGAACGCTATTTTGGCAAATGCAATAATGCCAACTTTCATGGTCACAACTACGATTTGATCGTAAAGGTGACGGGAGAAGTTGATCCGGTTTCTGGCTACGTGGTTGACATGAAGTATCTTAGCGACCTGATAAAACAGGAAGTGCTTGATCCATTCGACCATAAGAACCTGAATCTGGATACTGAAGAATTCAAAAATCTGAATCCTTCTGCAGAAAACATATCCGTAGTTATTTACGAAAAATTAAAAAACCGGCTCAACCCGGAACTAAAGTTGAAAATTGTTCTTTATGAAACTGAAAGAAACTTCTGTGAATATCCCGCTGATTGAAGAGGTAAATGAGCTAAACGGCTTTACTGTTGAAGAAATCGGCGATAACCACCTGTTCACTTCATGGGATACTCCCATGCGTGAAGACGCTTTCAAACTCGATGATGAAACAAAAATCGAGCTGATTGGAAAACATTTTACAGACATCATGCAAATATTGGGGTTGGACCTAGAGGATGACAGTCTGAAAGGCACGCCAAACCGGGTTGCAAAAATGTATGTACAGGAAATATTTTCCGGACTAAACCCGGCCAATATGCCCAAAGTGGCACTGTTTGACAACAAGTATAAGTACAACGAAATGCTCGTTGAGAAAGACATCACCTTGTATTCCAACTGCGAGCATCATTTTGTTCCCATTGTGGGCAGGGCTCATGTGGCCTATCTTTCGAGTGGCAAAGTGATTGGTCTATCCAAAATCAACCGCATTGTGCAGCATTTTTCCAAGCGCCCGCAGGTGCAGGAAAGGCTGACCGTGCAAATCGCCAACCACTTGAAGGAAATTCTGGACACTGATAGCGTGGCTGTGATTATCGATGCGAAACACATGTGCGTGTCGAGCAGAGGTGTGGAAGATAGCACCAGCTCAACTGTAACCGCCAGCTACAGTGGTCGTTTTAAAGAAGACGCCACCAAAAGCGAATTTTTGAAACACGTGTATCACGCTTAAGAATTTTAGGTAGCAGCATAAAATGAAGGAAGTCCCGCATGAGAGTGCGGGATTTTTTATTTCACAGTCTTTGGCGAATGTCCCGATAGCTCCAAATCGGGACGTTTGTTTACACCCAACCAATTTTTGTAAAAACTCACGATCCATCAACTCTTGCGTAACTGCGGCCGAAACTTTCCAAAGTGAGTTGTAAGAAAAAAATCATTCTTCATTTCCGTCAGTCAACAGACGCTATTCAATTGAATTCCGTCACCATATTGACGGAATTCAATTTTTTCAACAGGCTCCAAAGCCAACTTTTACACCATAAATCAAAAGAACAATCGCTGAAGTTTCAGAGTTATCGGTACTCAAACCAGTTTACATTCATTTTGACTCCTAAAAATATTCTCATCATTGGTGCATCCTCTGGCATTGGTCATGCACTCGCTCAAAAAATTTCAGCCCAGGGGCATCAAGTATTTACCGCTTCACGCAGACAACCTGAAAACCTGCCCGATGCACATTGGTTTTCTTATGATGCCACGTCGCCTTTTCAGTTACCTGCCGATTTTCCAGACACGTTGCATGGCCTTGTTTATTGTCCGGGAACCATCAACCTAAAGCCCATTTCAAGGCTTACTACCGATGACTTCAAAACTGACTTTCAGGTGAATGTGCTCGGTTTTGTGGAAGCGGTTCAAGCCACACTAAGGCAGTTAAAAAAAGCTGGGAATGCATCCGTTTTGGCTTACAGCACAGTTGCGGTTCAAACCGGAATGGGCTTTCACGCATCGGTGGCAGCTTCAAAAGGTGCACTTGAAGGATTGGCCCGCTCGCTGGCTGCCGAACTGGCACCTTCGCATATTAGGGTAAATGTAGTAGCACCATCTCTTACCGATACACCACTTGCAGCAGCTTTGCTTTCAACCCCTGAAAAACTGGAAGCTTCGGGCAAACGTCATCCACTAGGCAGAGTCGGAACTGCCGAAGATATTGCAGCTATGTCTGCCTTTTTGTTGTCCGATGAATCAGGTTGGATCACTGGTCAGGTGCTTCATGTGGATGGTGGAATGGGAAACCTGAAATAAAAAATTCGCTTGTATCGCAACTATAAAAACTTTTTCTTTGCACTCCGGTTTTAAAAAGACCGGAACATGGAGTGCTTAGCTCAGTAGGTTAGAGCATCAGATTGTGATTCTGAGGGTCGTGGGTTCGATCCCCATAGCGCTCCCGAAAATCGTCCCGGTTTCGAAAGATGCCGGGATTTTTTTTGAATATCAGTTCCTTCCTTTTTACTTAGCAAAAAAAATCTAACTCAACACAAGCACATGAACTTTCCAGCTGAACTTAAATACACCGCAGAACACGAATGGATTAAAGTATCGGGCAACGAAGCCTTTGTAGGAATCACCGAATTTGCCCAAGGCGAACTGGGCGACATTGTTTTTGTCGACATCAATACAGTGGGTGAATCTGTAGCAAAAGATGCTATTTTTGGATCTGTGGAAGCTGTGAAAACAGTTTCTGATCTTTTTCTTCCTGTATCTGGAACCATTTTGGAAGTAAATCCTGCATTGGAAGGCAGCCCGGATTTGGTGAATACAGATCCTTATGGCGAAGGCTGGATGGTGAAAATTTCACTTTCCGACGCTTCGGAAATAGATGGATTAATGGATGCAGAAGCGTATAAATCTCTGATCGGCGAATAAGTTTCAACGCAGCACTGTTTGATAACTTAGATTAGCCTTCCATTTTGTGGGAGGATAACTCCGTTAAACATAGCAAAAATTTACGCTCTTTTCTTTCGCATACTCATGTTCGCACCTGCCTTTTATCAATTTCAACCTAGGCAGCGCCGTATCACCGCCAAAAAATCCCATAAACTAGAAGGACCTCCAAAACGGTTAGCTCCGCTTTGTTTTTACCAACAGCCGTAAGACTGATGCCTAAGGCTCAAATTATAATAGAAGCCTTGCCAAAAGGCATTTACTTGTTGAATGTGCAAGCCGGAAGTATGGTGTACACCTCTCGGTTCATAAAAGAATAGCGGCTAAAGTCTCCTGTAAAAAAAGAGTCAGTTGCTACCAACTGACTCTTTTTTTATACGTTCAATGGAGAATTTTTTACTTAAAACACCTCCAGGATTTTTACTTCTTTTTCCCTGAAATTGAAAAACTCTCCTGCCTTTTTTCCAGCAAAAGCTTTGTAGATGGGAGCAACAGGCGATATGGCGAAATAAGTTGTTCCTTCTACCTCTACTGCACCTAAACTGATGGAAATAAAAAATTTCTGTTGCTCAGTTGCAACCACAGTTCCAAACGAAGCCTCTTTGTATTCTGTGGCCGGCAATACCTTGTTAAGCAAGCCTAGTTCATCCAAAGCCAATTCATAATGACGGGCAAACATATCTCGCTGGTTCTGCATTTCCTCCCGGTATGAATTGTATAGTTTTTCTTCATTGCCATCATCGCCCTCTACAGCGCTGATTTGAAATTCAGTCATGGTTTTTTTAGCATTTTCTACAACGGCCTTCTGCATTTTAATGCACTCTGCCAATAGTTTTTGCTTCAGTTGTTCTTGCTTTTCTGTCATATAAGTTGAGGGATTTCCCGGTTAACTTCTATTCAATTTATTGTTTGTTTCCTGCAAAGGCGGGCAAAGATAAGGGTTCTGAAAAATCGGACAAGGAGCAAATTGGCTTTCAATGGCTGAATGGGAACAAATATTGACTTATTTTTGCAGGCCAGAATTGTAAAAGATGATTTACCCGATAGTTGCATACGGAGATCCTGTTCTTAGAAAGAAAGCGGCAGATATTGTAAAAGGCGAGCTGGACGTGGCTACCTTGGCTTCAGATATGTTCGAAACCATGTACAAGGCAAGTGGTGTTGGCCTGGCTGCTCCTCAAATTGGCAAAAGCATACGCATGTTTGTGATTGATACAGACCCTTCTGCAGAAACAGGTGAAATAAGCGAGGAAACTCCGGAAGAAGCTGAGGAGCCCAGGGTAAAAAAGGTGTTTATCAATGCCGAAATTTTGGATGAGTCGGGCGATGAGTGGCCATTTGAAGAAGGTTGCCTAAGTATTCCCGGCGTGAAGGAAGATGTGTATCGGGAAGAGTTTCTTACCATTCACTATTTTGACGAAAACTGGGTTGAATACACCGAAAATTTTGAAGGATTTGCGGCAAGAGTCATTCAACACGAATACGACCACATTGAAGGCATTTTATTCATAGACCACCTCTCACCACTTCGCAAGCGATTGCTGAAAGGAAGGCTTACCGATATTTCGAAAGGTAAAACGGATGCCACTTACCGCATGAAATTTCCGCTCCGATAATCTACGGTTGCACTACCAACCTTCTGATTTCTTTGCTTCCTTCAAAGGTTGCCCGTACGGTATAAAATCCAGGCTTAAGTTTAATTTCATACCGAAGCTGGTACACACCGGCAGGTTTTAGACCATCCTCCAACAGCCAAACCCGCCTGCCGAGAGCATCCACTATTTCCATACTTAGTTTCCCTTCCCGGTTTAGCACATATGAGGTGTTGAGCTCATTTCGGGCCGGATTTGGAAAGAGGTTAAATAGCTTGAATGAACTTGAAAGCGAAAAACATCCTTTGTTGTTTTCTGGCGTTATGTCTTTGGCTGTATCTGGCAAACTGGCAGTAACACACACAAAATCGATACTTCCGGGACGATTGACAGCAATTTGACTTTTGAACGTGTATGTGAGCAAACCACCCGGAAGCAAAGAACCAATCCATTTTTCGCTTAACACCGTTTGATCGTTCAACTCGCCTCTGAAATCGATTTCACGCAGTTCCACATTGCTTTCGTTTTCTACTTCAGCTCCGAATGTAAGTAAACCGGCTCGCTCAGCAGCCGAAACAACTCTGACCCGAACACCCCGAACCGGATTCAAAATCACATTCACCACTTTGGTAATCATGGTAGAACACAGGTTGTTTTTGTAGGCAGTAAGTGTTATTTGATAAACGCCCTCTCTTCGATAGGTATGGCTTGGTGGGTTCGATGCCGAAGAAGTAGTAGAATCACCAAAATCCCATTTGTATAAAATGGCATTACTCGATTGATTTTTGATACCCACCACAAAAGGAGCCGCAGCAAACGTGGTATTCAAAATGTCAAAAGCTGCCACTGCAGGCGGACCAACCTGCACCACATTGGTTGCAGTTACGCTCGACTGGCATCCATTGCCTGTAGCTACAGTGAGGTCCACACTGTATTCACCAACAAAATCAAAAATCACCCTTGGATTTTTGATGTTAAATCGCTGGCCGCCAATGGTCCAATTCCATGACACAACACTGTCTCTAGATCCAGCAGGAACGCTGATATCCCGAAACAAATAAGGCGTGCCTAAACAACCTTGCTCAAAAGTGAAATTGGCCGAAAGCAAATTACCAATACTTAATACTTTGGTGATGGTGTTTGGGCATTCGGCAGTGGTGGTTACTGTGAGTCTCACTGGGTAGTCGCCCGAATTATTGTACTCCACGGGAGGAGGATTCATTCCCAAAAAGGTTTGTCCATTTCCAAAATCCCATGAATATCCAATAATGCCCCCGGGAATACCATTGGCCGATGAACGATTGATGAAGTTAACCGGTCGGCTCAGGCAAGCGGTTGAAAAATCAAATTCGGCAATTGGGCCTCTTTTTACTTCAAAAGTGCTGGTATCGGTGCCTGTGCATCCATATTGGGAGGTGAGCGACAGTCGCACAAGGTATCTTCCGTCTTCTAAATAGCTTTTCGAAGCAATCAAGTTTGTGTCGGTAATGCCATCTCCGAAGTTCCACAACTGCGACGCAATGGTTCCTTCTGAAACGATGTTTTGCGGGCTGAAAATCAGCGGATTTCGCATGCACAGCAAGGTTTGATTTACCAGAATAGATGCCGAAGGTTTGGCGTATACCCTGAAATTTCTTTCTACCCGGGTCACACAACCTTGGTTGTTGTAAGCTGTAAGTGTTACCCGATAAGTTCCTGTGGCCGGGTAAAACATCAAAGGATTTTGCTGTCTGCTCAATACGCCATTTCCCAGATTCCACACCAGAGAATCGAGATTAGTGCCAGCCGGATTCACAATATTTCCAGCATACTGAAGCGTATCGCCCAGGCAAAATGAGCCCGAAAGCAATCCAATGGCCACGGAAGGGCCTTGTCGGGAAATATTTACCGTTCTGCTGATGGAGGAGTCGCAGCCCGAAGCGCCTGTTATTTTTAATGTGACGTTGAAATTACCAGCAGCAGGAAATGCAAACCTTGGGTTTTGCAGGGTAGAAGTTCCAGCGTTTCCGAAAGACCATTCCCATGCTACTATTTGATCAAAACCAGGCAAAGTAGCATCGGTAAACTGAATGGAGTCATTCGAACAGCCTGAGCCAACATTGAAGTTGAAGTCAGGAGTCGGTTTATTTAAAATGCTCACTATACGACTGATGACGCTGGTACAGCCAGAAGCTTCGGCCACACTTAGCGTAACCACATAATTTCCCGGAGTAGCAAAAGTGTGAACAGGAAAACGGTTTGTAGAGGTATTCTGATTGCCGCTGGCAGAGTCTCCAAAATTCCAGCTATAGGAAGGTGGATTTGGGCTGTTGATTACCGTGCTATCTAAAAATGTGATAGGCAGGTTTCGGCAGCGGCTTCCAGCAAAACCAAACCTGGCTTCAACTGGATTTCTGATTTGTACAGAATCGAGGGTTTGCACCTGTCGGCCTAAACTGTCGAAGGCAGAAAGTGATACAAAGTAAGTGCCTGGAGTGGCATAACTAACCTGAACAGAATCGGTCGTGGCTGTGCCCGGGTTTGCCGAACAACGGTTTGTGAAGCCAAACCTGATGAGGTTGCGGTTGTTTGCTCCCAGTAAATGAAGTTGAAATTCAGACTGACTTGTTTTTACAAGGCTCGATGCAATGATGGTAGAGCTGGTGAGCAAGCCTGCAAAATTGCCCAAATTGGTGGCATTTACCTGATTTGAGCCCATGTTGTTTCCAAAATTTAATCTGAACATCAGACCAGAATTTCCAGCTGCATCTGAGCCAATAAACGCTACATAACTCCCTTTGTCTCTGGCCAATTCGATGGCGGTTGGGGTGGGCACCGAAAAAGTTCCAGTCAATTCAGGAGCTTTATACAACCCGTTTCTAAACTCCAGCCGGTACACAGCATTGTTGGTTTGGTCGGAAACGAGCGCATACCACACATTGCAATGTTGCATCGCTGCAATTTTGTTTACACCCGTGAAAACAGAAATGGAGTAAATGTAGGTGGTTGGCGAATTGAGCAATGACTTTCCAAAATCCAGCACCATCAGGTTTCGATTACCCCGATTGACAACCAAGGCGTAATAGTTTGTTCCATTGAAAATCAAGTCCATTCCTCTTGGATTGTCAAAGCCTAAACCAGCATTGATGACAGAAAAAGATGGTGTGGTGTTCAGCAAGTCTGCTCCGAAGTTTATTCTTCCTAAATTATCTGAAGCTCCGTTTACTAAAATACCAATCCAGGTTCCATTTTCGTTCCGGATTTTGATATCTGTGGCACCAGTAAAAAATCCAGTTGGAAAGCCAGTGATGTTGGTGAGTACCGGATTGTTGAGCAAGTTGTTGCCATAGTCAAACCGAACAAACGAGGCTCCTGAATGAACCAGAAAACCATAAAAATTGCCATTCAGCTCCACAATTTCATATCCATTGGCTGCGGTAAATGCGGTAGTTGGATTCGCAAACACAGGATTGGTAACCAAAGGTTGGAGCAAATCGCCTTCGCATACATCCCAGGAAATGTTTCGCAATCCAGGTGTGGTGGTTTTAAGAGTAAATACCTGGTTGAAACAAGCCTCGTCGGGCATGCTGATGTTGGCTTGGGTGCAAATGGGTGCGTGCGTATCTGGTAAATCGTTCACTTCAATAGAGTCAACGGTTGTTAGGTTCCAGCCAAAATTATTTAATGCCCTGGTGGTGATAAGCTGCATTCCGCTCCTTCCAAACCGAACTGTTTGAGGCTGATTTACCAAACTAGTTGAAACATAGCTTGGGGTTGCATCGCATCGGTTAGGAAATTTAATGCGATTCAGCGTCCTGGCCGTGGCATCCATTGAAAAAGCAAACCACTCCGAACCTTGGTTGATAAAGGTAGGTTGACCCAAATTGTTGACAATCCCAAAATTGCCAATAGATTGTGCTGAAGTGGCATTATTTATTAATCCGTTTCTAAATACTACCCGGTAAAAATTGCCTGTTGAATTATTGATAAAGGCTATGGTTTGACCCAAATCGCTCACCAAATTCACGCCCCTCAGATTGGCCAACGTAGTAGGTGCCGGTAAAAAAGTAGTCACCTGATCTGTTATCAAAGAGTACTGAGGCGTTCTGGTTAGCGAAATGCCAAAACTCATTTTATATACCTGGCTTGCACCAACCAGCACACCAAACCAATCGTTGCATTCTTTTCTAAAATCAATGGAAAAGAATCCGGTACTGTTTTGAATGATGGGCGGATTTGTAAAGACTGTAACTGTAGGTGTGTCGAGAATACTTCGCCTGAATACCAGCCTAATGATGTTGTTATTGATGTTGTTATTGTTGTTCACAATGAAAGCGATGGTAGTATCACGATCTCTGAATACCCGAATGCAAGAAGGAGTGGACAATGTATTAGCTGGCAAATTAATGACTTGGGCAGAAGGGAAACTATCTAGCCCAGTGCCGAACCTTAGCCTTGATAAGGTATTGGTTATCGAACTAATTCCAAGCCCAAACCACACGCCATTTTCCTCTACAACCCGCATTTGCGTTTGCCGATTAAAAGCATTCTGAGGATTTCCTAGTTGTGAAATGCTGGGGTCATTGTTCAGGTTGTTGCCAAATGCAAGCCTGTACAAAGAATTTCCACTGTTGGTAGTTTGATCGGCAGGTATAAATCCAAACCAATTGGTGCCATCGAATACGGGTTGCACAAAACTTGTAGCTGCACCTAGATTAACATTTTGAGCTGTAGGTTGCTGAAATAAATCGCCTGGACAAAAATCCCATTCTATTGTGCTGGCTCCTACTGAATTGGGAGTGAACGTTGCCGTTTCTCCAGTAGAAATAGAGGTAGGGGCAGTTGTGGTAACTACAGGACAAGAGCCAATAATACCTACCTGAAAAAAACTATCGGACACACAGCCTCTATCTGTTCTGATGCGAAGGCGCACTTGTTGATTACCCTGATTTGGGAAGGTATAGGTTGGGTTTGGAATAAAAAATACTGAGTTCTGACCTTGTACAAATGGAAATTGCCATCGAATGGTGTCGATGCTTTGGGAAGGCAAAATACTTAAGTTTTGAAAAGTGAGTGGTTGATTGACAAAAGGCAAAGTGGGAATGCCAATTCTCAAAAAAGGTTTGGCAAAAACCTGCAGTGGACGTGTAAAACTTGAACTGCATCCTGCGCTATTGGTCACTGTGAGCCGGACCTGAACAACGCCAGAGTCTGGGTAAATGAAGGTTGGGTTAGCCAATGTGCTGGTATTGCCTGAACCTGAACTTCCAAAATTCCATAAGCGGGAAGCAAAGGTAGTTCCACCTTGAAATGTGGTAATGTCAGCAAAGGAAACCGATGCTCCAGAACAGGCTGTCGAGGAAGTGAAGTTCACTGTTGCCCCAGGGCTAACAGTGACAGTTTTAGTAACGGGGTTGCCACAGCCACTGGAATCGCTTGCAACCAAAGTCACTTGAAAGGTTCCAGGGGTTGGGAAAAACAACTTGGGATTTCTGCCATAAATTGTTTCTGGAATACCCTGAACAGTCCATCGCCAGCGAACTATGTTGCCTGAAATCCAGGTAGATGCGTCGGTAAACTGAGCAGAGTCGAAGGCGCAAACCTGGTTCGGAAATGTAAAATCAGAAACTGGCCTTGAAACAGGATTAGGATAAATTCGTATTTGTTTATTGGTTTCGAAAGTTCCACAGCCATCGGCGGTGCTCACCCTTAAGCGAACATTGTACAGGCCAGGAGCTGGATATGTTTTGGTAACCGTTAAACCGCTAGCGGTTGTGTTGTCGTGGAAAATCCAGTTGTAGGCTACGCCCTCCTCTCCTGTAACCAATGCAGAAAGCCTTGTAGGAGTACCAACACAAGCTTCGTCTATAAAAATATCAATCAATGGAGTTGGCTGACTTGACTGTTGACTCTTTACAACGACAGAGTCCACAATATGCTGACTTAAAAGTTCTTGATTGGTCACAATTAAACTCACATAATATTTGCCAGGTTGGGTATATTGGATGATTGGATTGGACAATGTTGATGCAGGGACGGTTGCCGAACAGGGTACATCAAATAGGACGTGTGCAATTCTGTTTCCAACCATTCCAACCAACAATATTTGTCCATTTGGTAAATAGAATTGGTTTGCTCCGGCTCCTATATTGGCTGTGAGAGAGCCAGAAATAGGACTTGAAGTAATGGGCGAACCTTGTAAACCACTTCGAAGGTTAATGAGTTGAAGCTGACCTGTGTTAGAAGAAATTACACCATAAAATTGACCCTTATTTCTCACCAACGTGATGCCATTGGGTGCAGTAGATGGCAAAACAGCGGCAGTTATATTAGTAAATATAGGTGTTGGATTATCTAAATTGGTTCCAAAATCTACCTTATGCACTCTATTTCCTGAAAAATCAGAAATTAATCCAAACCAGTGCCCGCAATTTTCTTCTACTTCAATATCATTGGCTGATACTGAACCAGTCACTACAACATTGTAGCCTGTAGCTGGACTATTGCTCAAACTATTGCCCATGTTCAGGACTATTAAGAGATTACTTGCACCTGCTACAACAAATAAATAATAGCTTTCATTGGTTTTTTTCACGGTTACACTGTTGCATCCTGAAAATGTAATTCCCGCTGGTGGGTTTACAGTGCTCACTTCAGGAGTTAAGTTGGTTATGCTCGAACCGAATGACAATCTTAATAAGCGATTGCCGGTTCTATTTGCAACAAAGACAAACCAATTTTCACCATCTTTTACCATACTTAATCCTCCTGGATTACCTATCTGACCTCCAAAGTTTCCAAGGTTTACAATCGTTGGTGTACTGTTGATATTAGTTCCATACGATGCCCTATTTAAGGTTGAGGCAGCCGTGTTAACAAAAAACACATAGAATCTACCGCTATCTTCTACCATCACGGCACCGTTGCCCGCTCCGGTTTGCCCAGTTGTTTTAAATGAAATTGTAGGGGCTGCCAACATATCGTTGCTACACATATCCCAACTGTAGTAAAAACCAGAAGGCAAGGTTGGGTATCTTATAGGTTGCCCTGAGCAAACAGTATCTGGTAATTGTAGGCTAATCTGCGGGCAGGTTTGAGCAATAATGACATTTGAAATTACTAAGCAGAACCCCAGAACAAACCATCGGGTAAAAAGATTCATAAGTGTGTTGATGTGTGCAACGGTGGTGTAATATAGCGTGAAAGTGCCTTTTGTTGCAAAATATTAAACCAATTTTAATGTCCTCAGGTTGTAAGGTTTCCTCAAAAAAAAATTTTAAAAAGGCATTTGCCAACTGTATGATCAACACTTTACGGGTCTTCTTCATGTTCGTTTTCTCTTGCTCTGTTACGCTAGCCATTGCTCAAAAAGAAGGAAAAATACTCGGTATAGTGAGGGATGCCAAAACGCAAGAACCCTTGATTGGTGCTACAGTTCAACTGGAAGGAACTGGCATTGGAACCATAACAGACCTGGATGGTAGATACTCAATTTCAAACATTCCACCAAAAACTTACAATGTAAAAGCAGCCTTGCTTAGCTATAAAGCCTTGGTGAAGTACGATGTGGTAATCACTACCGGAAATACCCAAAACATCAATTTTGAGCTGGAGGAAGCAGAAAGTAGCTTGGGTGAAGTGGAGGTAGTGGCAAGTCCCTTCAAACAATTTGGAGAAACACCCAACAGCATTCAAACGCTATCGAGACAGGAAATTCAAACATATCCTGGTGGCAACAACGACATAGCCAAAGTGGTGCAATCGCTTCCTGGTGTATCGGGTTCAGTCGGTTTTAGAAACGACGTTATTATTCGTGGTGGTGCACCGAACGAAAACGTGTATTACCTCGACGGCATGGAAATTCCAAACATCAACCACTTTGCCACTCAGGGAAGCGCAGGTGGACCAGTTGGCATTCTTAACGTGAGTTTTATTGAAGATGTCACACTAACGACAAGCTCTTTTCATTCCAGATACGACAACCCGCTTTCAGGTGTTTTGCAATTTAAACAGAGAACCGGAAATCCCGACAGGTTGCAAGGCAATTTCAGGGTGGGCGCCAGCGAATTGGCCATTACCGGAGAAGGCCCACTTGGAAAAGCGAATTCGAAAACAACTTTTATTGGTTCATTAAGAAGGTCTTACCTGCAATTTTTATTCAGACTGATTGATCTGCCATTTCTGCCAGGCTTTTGGGACTATCAATACAAAGTGACACACAAAATCAGCAACAAAGACGAAATCAATATTCTCGGTCTTGGCTCCATCGACGATTTTAGCTACAATCCGCCTGAAAACCCAGGTCCGGATGCTGATCCCGATACCCGGCAGCGTTATTTTGAAAACCTCGCCATACTCGATCAGATTCCGATTTTCAGGCAGCAAACCAACACCATGGGTCTAAGCTGGAAACACTTGACGGAAAATGGATTTTTTACCCTTACGCTTAGTCAAAATGCCTTGTTAAACACCATTGAGAAATATACAGACAACGATAATAGTAAGCCCAAGTTGCTCGGATTGAAATCGCTGGAAAGGGAAAACAAACTTAGATTTGAAATGACCAATTTTCTCGGCAGAACTACACTTTCGTATGGTGCCATTGTGCAGGATGCAAAATACACCAACGACTTTTTTCAGCAAGTAAAAGTGCCCTTAACTGACCCTGAAATCATTCCGCCACCGATCGCAATTAGTTTCAATAGCCAAATCAACTTTTTGCGCTATGGTGCTTTTGCCCAGTCTACGACTACCTTTTTCGGACAAAAATTAAAACTGGCCATTGGAGCCCGGGTTGATGGGAACACCTTTACAAGCAACGGAAACAAAGTCTGGGAAACCTTTTCGCCCCGTGCCGCTGCCAGCTATAACTTGAGCGAAAAATGGAGTTTGAACGCTTCTATTGGTCGATACTACAAAATTCCAACCTACACCGTTCTTGGCTTTCAGGACAATCAAGGTCAGTTTGTGAACAGAGACAACCTATATGTGCGCTCCGACCATTTGGTGGCTGGTCTGGGGTTTATTCCTCGAAATTCTACCCGAATCACAGTGGAAGGGTTTTACAAATACTATAACAATTACCCGGTTTCAGTTCGTGACAGCATTTCGCTTGCAAACCTGGGAGGGGGATTCGGTTTTGTTGGCAATGAAGCTGTTCGTTCTGTTGGCCTCATGCGCACCTATGGCGTGGAGGTGTTGGTTCAGCAAAAACTGACCAAAAATTTCTATGGCATTTTGGCCTACACTTGGTATAAAAGTGAAGCCACAGGTTTCGATACCAAACAGTTCCGGCCTACGACCTGGGACAACCGCAACCTCATTTCATTTACAGGCGGCTACAAATTTCCTCGAAACTGGGAAGCAGGTATTCGGTTCAGATACCTGGGCGATGCGCCATTTACACCCATCGACACCTTGGCTTCCTTGTATAACTATCCGGTCGGAGGGGGCGAAAAGCTGGATTTCAATCGGGTAAACAGCCTGAGGTTGAGGGCGTTTAATGCCATGGATTTGCGGGTCGACAAAAAGTGGAATTTTTCGAAATGGGCGCTTGATTTGTATATTGAAATTCAAAATCTATACAATTCCTTAAACCCAACTCCTCCGTCTTTCACGCTCAAACGAAATCCGGATGGCAGCATCCAAACCTTAGATGGAGCACCTTATTCTCCTGCAAATCCCTTAAATGCAAGTCCGGTTTTTATACAAAACACCAGCGGCGCCAGGCTGCCAACCATCGGGTTGATTGTGGAACTATAGGCTGCACCTAACTAATAAAAAAGGCGGAATAAAGTCCGCCTTTTTGTTTTTGTAAGAAGTTCAATGAATTAATGCCACACCGCAAACTGACTTCTACCTTTACCTTCATGTGCCTTCCAGGTTAGAATATAGACACCCGCTGGCATGTGATAAGTATCCAGTTTAACACTTCCTTCTGCCGAGGCAAATAGTGAACTTTCGGTTACTATTTTTCCGGTAAGATCGGTGATCGTTATCTGAATGGCTGCACTTGGGGCATACGTCCAGGCTATTTCAACCATGTCGTTAGCCGGATTGGGGAACAGTTTCCATTGGACTGCTGTCTGGATCACTTTTACATCAGTTACTGTAAAATTGAAAGCAGCTGACATCGGCGACCAGCAAATCCCGTTGCTGATTTGACAGGTGTAAATTCCATTTACTGTAGGCTCAAATATGCTACTGTTTGCTCCCGGTATAATATTTCCTGCCAAAAACCATCGAACCTGATTTGCTGCAGAATTTACCTCAAGCCCTCTGCCAGATGAAGTGATTTGCGGTTGGCTCGGTACATCGGCCAGCGAAAGGTCTGCCTCTGGCGTAAATGCTGTTGTGCCATTTAACCTGAACTCAACTTTGTAACGACCGTTTTGAGTAGGAGTAAAACTTAGTCCTGTTGCACCAGAAATTACTGCATTGTTGCGCATCCATCGAATGGCAGTTCCGGTAAAAGGTGCAACATTGATTTGTACAGACGAGCCTCGGCAAACTGTGTCGGACAAGATGTCCAAAACCGGAACTGGATGTACCAACACCCTTCTGGTTGCGGATCCAGTACAGCCATTTTGAGTCACGGAATAGGTGAGCAACACCGAGTCACCTGCCAAAGCTGGAGCCGTTGTGAAAGCACCATTGGCCGTTACGTTTGTCCCACTCCAGGTTCCTCCGGTTGGTGTTGCGCCAGTTAAATTCAAAGTCTGACCGCTGGCCAAAAAGTTTATCCTGTTGCCGGCATTGGCATTTGGAACAGCGTTTACCACCACAGCCATATTCGCTACAGCTGTGCAACCATTTTGAATAATTCTGTAACCAATTTGGTGAGTACCAGGCCCTGAAACGGAAGCATCGAACCGACCTTGGGTATTAACCCCTGTACCAATCCATGTGCCGCCACTTGGTGTGCCACCGATTAATGTATGCAAACCGGCATCTGAACAAACGGTGAAGCCTGCACCAACTGCGGCTGTTGGAGACGCCACAACTGTGATTTGACGGGTCGCAGTTCCGGTGCAACCTCCGGCAGTTACTGAGTATGTTAATGTTCGAGTGCCAGGTGAACCTGTGGTTGGGTTAAACACTCCTGCTGCTGTGACGCCCTGACCTGTCCAGGTACCTCCAGCAGGAATTCCAGCTAAAGTTTGATTGCCTGCATTGGTACAAATATTGGTGGCTGCTCCGGCATTTACGGCCAAAGTCTGATTCACTTGAATTTCTGCATTAGCCACGGATGTGCAATTATTCTGAGTCACCGTGTAAACAATACTTTGTGCACCACTCATAGAAGTTGTAGGTGTAAACAAACCAGCCGCTGATATTCCATTTCCACTCCAGGTTCCTCCTGTAGGGGTTGCTGTCAAGGTAACAGCCGGAGAATTGGTACATAGTGAAAGCGCATTATTTGTTCCAAATACCACATTGGGAGCAGCCCTCACTACAGCACTCTTACTTGCAGTTGCTGTACAGCCATTTTGAATAACCCGGTACGTGATTGTGAAGGTTCCAGCTCCTGCCACCGTTGGGTCAAAACGGTTTTGGTCGTCTACACCTGTTCCACTCCAGGTTCCTCCCGCAGGGGTGCCGCCAGTGAGATTGAGTATGGTTGCATTCGAACACACACTTAATGCTGCTCCGGCAGATACCGTTGGGGCTGCTGTGACAGTCACTTGTTTGGTTGCCGTTCCGGTGCATCCATTTACAGTCACACTGTAGGTAAGCGTTCGTGCTCCTACTGAGCCTGTAGCTGGATTGAATACACCTGCTGAAGTAATGCCTGTTCCTGTCCATGTTCCACCATTAGGTGTTCCAGTAAAGTTTGTTGTTCCTGCATTGTTGCAAATAGTTTGTGCCGAACCTGCATTCACGATTGGTGGTGCATTTACTGTGAGAGAAGTAGTGCCAGAATTTGCGCATCCGTTTTGCGTGGCGGTGTACGTAAGTGTTTGACTGCCAGTCAATCCAGCAGTTGGAGTAAAAACTCCTGCGGCTGAAACTCCATTTCCTGTCCAACTGCCACCAGTTGGCGTTGCGGCTAAAGTAGCAGCATTGCCATTGGCACAAATTGTAGCAGGATTTGAGCTGCTGAATGAAATGTTGGGTAATGCTCTTACCACTGCATTGGCATTGGCCGTTGCTGTACAACCATTTTGAATGACCCCGTAGGTGAGTACAAAGGTTCCAACTCCTGCAACTGTAGGATTGAAACGATTCTGGCCATCAACTCCTGTTCCGCTCCAGGTGCCGCCACTTGGTGTTCCACCTGCTATGGTTTGCAAGGCACCATTGATGCAAACTTCTATACCTGAACCTGCATTGACTATGGGTGCAGCAACTACAGTTACTTGTTTTGTGCCCGAACCTGTACAACCACTAATAGTCACGGTGTAGGTGAGTGTTCGGCTTCCCGGAGAACCTGATGCAGGGTTAAATACGCCACTGGAATTGATGCCTGTTCCAGTCCAGGTTCCACCTGTTGGAGTAGCAGCAAAGGTGGTCGTTCCGGCATTGTTGCAAAGTGTTTCTGCTGTGCCTGTATTTACAGCAATTGTTGCTGCAATATTTACTTGTGTATTTGCCGAAGATATGCACCCACTTTGGGTGGCTGTGTAAGTTAAAGTCTGGTTACCACTCATGCTTCCACCTGGGGTAAATACGCCCGATGCGTTGATGCCGTTGCCAGACCAGGTTCCTCCTGCAGGAACGGCTGCAAAGGTAGCCGTACTGCCTCCGGCACATAATGAAGCAGGATTGGAACTGTTAAATGAAATAGTTGGCAAAGCCCTCACTACAGCATTCACGCTGGCTGATGCAGTACAACCGTTTTGAGTAGCTGTATAAGTAAGCGGGAAAGTACCAGCACCTGCTACAAATGGATCAAAACGATTTTGATTGTCTACACCTACACCACTCCAGGTACCGCCTGCGGGTGTTCCACCAGTTAAGTTTTGAATGCTTGCATCTGCACAAACATTAGGCCCTGTGCCTACTGCAACAGTTGGTGCGGCTACAACCGTTACTGACTTTGTAGCAGAACCAGTACAACCGCCAACAGTCACGGTATAACTAAGGGTTCTATTGCCAGGTGAACCAGAAGCGGGATTAAATACCCCATTTGATGCAACGCCTGTTCCGGACCAGCTGCCTCCCGTTGGACTTCCTACAAAGGTGGTTGAGCCATTATTATTGCAAATTGACTCATCTGAGCCTGCATTTACACTGATGGTAGCATTCACATCTACCTGTGTGTTGGCCGTAACGGAACATCCATTTTGAGTTACTGAATAGGTAAGTGTTTGAATTCCGCTCATAGCACCAGATGGTGTAAATACTCCTCCTGGACTGATGCCATTTCCACTCCAGGTACCGCCACCTGGGCTTGCAGCAAAATTCACGGAAGAACCTCCTGCACATACGCTGGACGGGTTTGAGCTATTGAAGGTTACAGTTGGTGTGGCATTTACCTGAACCGAAACTGTGCTGCTGCTTGAACATCCATTTTGAGTAACTGTGTAAGTAATGGTTTGGCTGCCAATCAGGTTTACGGTTGGTGCAAATACACCTGAGCTATTGACACCATTTCCACTCCAGGTTCCGCCAGCAGGAGAGGCCGACAAGCTAAATGGACTGGCATTTGAACAAACGGGCGATACGGAATTGATACTTACACTAGGCCCTGCGTTTACCGTTACGGTTTTTGTTGCTGAATTTACACAGCCATTTTGCGAAATCGTGTAAGTAAGCGTGACGGTTTGGCCTTCCATGGAAATGGATGGCGTAAAAGTGCCTTGAGGTGTTACGCCTGTGCCAGACCAGCTTCCACCTGTTGGACTAAAATCGTCGAAAACTACGGCATTGCTACCGCTACAAACAGTGAGATTTGAACCTGCATTTACTGTAGGTATTGCATTTACCTGGACTGTCATGGTGGACGATCCAGAACAGCCACTTTGTGAAACAAAGTACGTTAGTGTTTGAGCACCCAATAAAGTACCGCTTGGTGTGAAAACACCTGATGCAGAAACGCCATTCCCTGACCAGGTTCCACCAGAGGGCGATCCGGTCAGCGTGAATGGACTTGCATTGGAACAAGCCGATCTGTTGCTTCCAGCACTGACATTTGGCGATGCGTTTACAGTTACTACCCTTGTGGCGGAGCCCGAACAACCATTTTGAGTAACTGAGTAAGTTAAAGTTTGCGCACCAACTACAGAACCTGTAGGCGTGAAAAGTCCAGTAGAATTAACACCTAAGCCAGTCCAGTTACCTCCAGTTGGAGAAAAGCCTGTGAGGTTAAATGCTGCATCGCCTGAGCAAACGCTTAAATCGGAGCCTGCATTTACAGTAGGAGGAGCATTAACGGTTACCGTTTTTGTGGCCGAACCCGTGCAACCATTTTGAGTAACAGTATAAGTCAACGTATTGCTTCCCACAGAAGCTGATGCCGGATTGAAAACACCTCCAGAAGAAACTCCATTGCCTGACCAGGCACCACCGGCTGGGGAAAATCCAGCCATAGAAATCGAAGAGGCATTTGAACAAATGCTTTGGTTGCTGCCTGCATTCACAGTGGGTACAGCGTTTACAATTATTGTTTTTGTAGCAGTTGCTGTGCAACTGTTTTGAGTTACTGAGTAAGTTAAAGTTTGTGTACCAACCAGCCCTGAAGTCGGTGTAAAGAGACCAGATCCATTTACCCCGTTTCCACTCCATGTTCCGCCTGATGGCGAAAAGTCAGTCATTGAAAATGCTGCTGTGTTGGCACAGGTGCTTTGGTTGCTACCAGCATTTACAGTTGGTGCTGCATTTACGGTAACTGTTGTTGAGGCTGAACCAGAGCATCCACCGCTGGAATAGGTATAGGTTAGTACATTAGCCCCAACATTTGCACTTGGGTTAAATACCCCGGCAGAGCTAACACCAGTTCCCGACCAAGTTCCACCGCCTGGAGAACCAATTAGGGTAATGTTGCCTGAATTTGTACAAACTGTTTGATTAGCAGTTGTGGTTACTATGTTGCTGTTTACCGTAAAGGCAGTGTTATTTGATATGACTGTAGAGGGATTTGAAGCAACTACTCGGATTAGATAGTTCGATCCTGCAGCCTGGCCGCCAGGAATGATACCAGCTATTGGACTTGTAGCGCTGCTACCCAAATCAATTACCCCGGAAGCAAAACTGCCTGAGGAATTGCTCAATTGGGCTGTAAAATTATTGCCAGAGTTAAATGTACCTGTGGTTGAAAAACTTACAGAAACACTACCGCCTGGGCAACCAGAACTGGTTGACAAGGTTGGTGTTCCAATGGCGGCACTCGCCGCACCTGAGGTCACCAGATTGATGTTGTCCATGTAGATGTAATTGCCATAAGCGGAACGGCTTACAAAGACAAACTGGACTGAACTAGCGCCTGAAAATGCATTCAAATTAATTGTTTCCGTTCTCCATTCCGATGAAGTTGGGGTGAATGAACTGGTACGTGCGGAAGCTGTGGCCAAGGCAGTTCCTCCTTTTCTAAATACCACTTGGTAGTTAGTTCCACAGTTTGCTGCTGCCAGAATTGTGAGCGTGTCTGCTTTGCCGGTGTATTGTGCATAGGATAAATCGAATCTAAGCTGAGAAGCCGCTAGTCCGCTTAAATTGACTACAGGAGAATACAGTGTATCTACTCTTCCTGTTGAATTAGGGGAAGAATAGTTGTTGATTCTCATACTTCTTGAGCTGGCTCCAAACGCTCCAATGCCGGTATGAACAGTCCATGTATTGTCGTTGTTAGGATTTACCACATCCCAACCTGTAGGTAAACTGGCAC